>MPLV02057165.1_pt1 | contig 10641 bp, 10 predicted proteins | sample 1617331 | NCBI WGS metagenome assembly MPLV02 (sample SAMN05944802, study PRJNA350692) | marine metagenome | biome: marine; feature: ODZ; material: water; isolation source: 100 m water sample filtered on 0.2 um supor filter | place: Pacific Ocean | collected 2012-04-08 | depth 100m m | reverse complement strand
TTTTCCGAAATCAATACTCATAAAATGGGCTTCAAATTAATATGGGTGAGTAATAAACATGCGCAAAAAAATTGAAGAAATAAAAAAACTTGAACATCCTCCTAGAGTCATTAAGAATTTGTACAGTAAAGAAGAGATTGACCGTAGGAGGCGTTTATGCCATCAAGCAAATCATCTAACTTTGCTTGTAGGTACCCTTCACGGGCTTCTTTTTTTCCGAAATCAATACTCATAAAATGGGCTTCAAATTAATGGTGCTTGTTAAAATAAGGAATGCGAAATTAACACAGTTTTTTTTTAATGTAATGGGATTTATTTCGAGATTTTGTTTGGCCTGAAATTATTTTTGATCATCCCTCGGTGAATGGGCTGATATATCTTTTTTTGTAATCGAATAGGCATTGTTGATTCTGCCTGTTTCTCAATTTGATTATCACCGCCAAATGTAGATTGAGAACCGCGTTTAAAGATGCTCCGTTCGGCAGCAACATGGACTTGAATACGGTCGTTTACCTGCAAATACACTATGTAATCATACCGCCTCAATGCTCTCCGTAGTTGGATAGGTCGTGTAATGAGCATATTGCTTTCAGTGGCATATATGTCAATTTCGTAATCCAGTTTTATAAGAATATTCCTGCATTTTTCAAGTACGTCTGATTTAGGGATATCATAATGGAATGATTGGACCATTCTAGGCGGAGTTGTACAGGACACCAATTGTAGAATTAGTAAAAGATTGAAAAATGCTTTTTTATATAAAAAGCTAATATATTTCAAATATAGACTGAACTTCTTTTGCTTGTGGCACTGGTTGGGATGAATGCATATAATCTGGATTATAGTAAACCAATTTTAGTGTGCTTGAATTTCCTGAAAAGATAGGTAGATCGGTCGCCGGAAGCAAAACGGACGAATTTAAATATAAATCAATTATTGTCGGGGTCACAGACCATGTGGAACGATAAAACGCTCGTGTAAATTTTTGATCTAAATGATTTGAATACGATCCTGAAGGTCCTGATTCCTGCTGATTCATTCGCTTTGGTGGACCATAAATTTCAGAAATATTTTTTTCAAGTCGACGAAAATTGGAAATATGATCATCAATCTCATGTAATGATATCAAAATATCAATTTCAACTTTCCAAAATCCACTATCAGCAAAAAAGTATGTTACACTTACTGAATCGGGACCCAAATTACCATTAAAGGATTGAGATGTAGCCAGACTGTCGTTTGAATCAATTTTTGTGAGAGAAGTTGGTATTGGGCTTCCCGGTTTGCTTCCCCAGGCAAGTCCTTTGTACCCAATATCTAAACCAGAAGGAACCTGCTGAGTCGTATCGGAATCTAATGATTGAACTTTCTCGATTGGTTCCGGGGCTGCAGTGGGTTCCTGCGCCAAACATAAAGTGAATATAATTATTGTTGAAAATAGAGTCTTCATTCAGTTTCCTATCCTTCTTTTAACTTCTCAAAATACATTATCAATTATTGGCAATCAAGCCCTATTGAATAATGGTACCAATGCGGTTAAACCTTGGAATCCATGTATTTAAATTCAATGAAAAGTATGAAAACAATGCTTCTCCCAAAATATGAGATTTTGGAACAAATCCCCAATATCGAGAATCTAAACTATCATCTCGATTGTCACCCATTGCCCAGTAATAATCTTGCTCCACCGTATAATGGGTTAAGTTGCCAATGGGATTTCCATCCATGAGAAACTTCCCTTTTGGGAAAGTATTTGACCATGGTACCAATTTATTTCCTTGAGGGTAATATGGATTGTACACATCCATTTTACCCTTACGACGATATAGTTCGTCTGGACTCACCATAGTGAAATAATATACCTGTTGTCCATTGACCAACGATAATTCATGCCCATCCAAAAGCATCAAGTGTAGTAGTAACTTGGTATTTTCTGGAGATACGGCAATTTTATCTCCTCTTTTTGGCATACGAAGTGGTTTAAAATGATCTTTATTCCCTTGTTTGCCTAAAAAAATATCCTGTTGTGAAAATTCAGGAGAAATAGGAGACATTATAAATTTCCCATTTTCAGGAAGCGGGTATGGGGCTTCATTAATATATATGAGTTTATCGCTCACTTCTAGGAGATCGCCCGGTCCAGCAACACATCGTTTAACATATTTCTGTTTCGTATCTCTGGGAAATTTAAAAATAATAACATCCCCTCTTTTTGGCTCTTGAAAGGATGGAAATTTTATTGAAGGAATTTCAAATCCTATATCTGTATAAGGTATTCCAATCCAGTCTGGTGTACGCATGCCATAAACAAAGCGATTGCCCGCAAGAAAATCACCAGTCATTATTGTGTTTTCCATACTACCCGTGGGTACAATATAAAGTTCAAATATGGTCACTTTCAGCGTCAATACAATAATGACCAGAATAAATAAAGATCTGATTTCGTGGATTATTTTAGAAAATTTTGAATTCATAGGCGGCAAAATTACTTCCGTTGATACTTCAATCTGAAACGAATATTCGTCTTTTCCCCTAGGAGGCTCAAAGACCCAATATTAATATTTGATATTATTGTACAAGCAATTAATTGATTTATATATATAATCCTTGTTAACAGAGGCAATTGGATTTGGAGTAATCTCATTTAAATTTTCAGTAAATATCTCTATGATCAAATTAATCCAAGCTGATCCCTTTATAATTATTAATTATAGGCGTTTTACTTAACATTACAGTCGCTACATCCAATCGAATGTCTTTCTCGTCTTCTTGTTCCGATAAAAAATATTGAATTGCTGATTCTAATTTCTGAAGTTTGGAATTGTCGACTTTTAATACCGGTCCACCCAATTGCTCTTTTGTTGCGGTTTTAACTTCAACAAATACCCATTCGTTGTTTTTTTGGGCAATAATATCCAATTCTCCATAATGGCTACACGATCGATTCATTTCTATTATCGAATATCCATTATTATAATATTGAAGCGCCACCAGTTGCTCGCCCAGCGGTCCGATCTTTTTATTTTTTTTTAGCCAATCCATGTTCGGAAGATTGTCTTGTACCGGTTTAAATGATTTACGATGAATAGGCGTGGCCTTTAATTCCCGCAAAACATTCATATGATATTGTGTGCCATATCCTTTATGCTTGGCAAATCCATATTCAGGAAAGATAGGATTAATTTCTTTCATGATTTTATCTCGCGTCACTTTCGCAATGATGGATGCTGCGCTGATTGTTTCTACTTTACTGTCTCCATCTATTATGCCTTCATTTTTTATATTTTGGTCTGGAAATCCAAACCCATCAATCAACGATTTATCAGGAGGACTCTCAAGTTTGGTAATCGCCTGTCGCATGGCTTTAAATGTGGCCTGGAGAATATTTATTTTATCGATGGTACGATGAGATACAATACCGATTCCCACATCTCCAACCTCTTTGATCTCAGCAAACAGTTTCTCCCGTTTTTTTTCCGATAATTTTTTTGAATCAGCCAATCCTTCAATGCCATGATTTTTTGGCAAATTGACTGCCGATGCAACGACTGGACCTGCCAATGGACCACGCCCTGCTTCATCCACACCTGCAATTATTTCCAATTGACTTCCCAAATATTTGTGCCATCAGATCGAAGCCAAAGCGCACCCAATTGATCGGTACGGTGAATGTTTTCTGTATAGCGACTGATTCTTTTCATAACATCTTTGTTTGGGTGCCGAAATTTATTCTTATACCCAACGGAAACTACAGCGATTTTAGGGAGTACTCTTTCAAGAAAATACTCCGAAGAACTGGTTTTAGAACCATGATGTCCTACTTTAAGTACATCAGATTTTAATGCTGCGTTATACTGAAGAATTTGAGCTTCCCCTTCCAATTCCAAATCACCTGTAAATAAAAATGATGTACCACCATAAACCAATTTCATAACAATGCTGGTATTATTGATATTTCGTGAATGTTTAACGAAATTTGAATCAGGTGTAAAAAACATTAAATAACAATCTTTAGTTAGGGATAATACTTGTCCGGGAAATGGTTGAACGATTGACGCACTATCTTCTGCTAATTTTACCATTACAGTCTTATAAACCCATGAATTATAATCTAGACCGGTATAAAAAGCTGTATCTATAGGCACCGATTCACCGACAGAAACAAGTCCGCCAATATGATCGCTGTGAGGATGGGTCATGACCAACCAATTGATTCGATTGATTCCAAAATATTTTAAAACCGGTTTCACAACCAATTCACCATAGTCCTTACGGCCAAATCGTTGCCCCCCATCAATCATTAATGTTTTTTTATTTGGCAGTGTAACGAGAATCGCATCCCCCTGCCCCACATCCATATATATAACATTTAAATTTTGAGCTGAAATAGCGATTTTCCATATAAAAGTAGACCCAATCAATAAACCCGAAAAAATGGCGTATTTCCTGTATTTATTCATTAATGAGAGAAAAACCATACTTAATACAATAAAATAAATCATAATATTTATCAGGTTGAAGCGGTCCACTTCTATAAATGCAAATGGAACTTGGGCAAAAATGTCTGCGACCCAGGATATAGCTTTTGTAATCAACCACGCGCTTTCGCCAATCCAATTTCCAAGAATGGGTATCCAACCAAAAAATAATATGCAAAAACCAATAGCAACCAAAATTCCGATTACCGGGACTATGATCACATTTGCCACGAGAGAAATAATAGGAATACGACCAAAATAATAAGCAGTGATAGGCAATGTGCCTATCTGGGCAGATAGGGATACTAAAAATAATCCATATATAAACTGAATGGGCTTTGATTGAATTGCATTCACTTTTATTTTTTCAGGAAGGATATCCTGAATTAATTTGTAAAATATTATAATTGAAGCCACTGCCGCGTAGCTGAAAATAAATCCCAAATCCATGATGTATAATGGGTCAAATAACAATATAATTAATCCAGATAAAAAAATGGTATTCCATAAATTTCCTTCTCGGTTCGTGATTGGCGTTATCAAATAAATCCCCGCCATGAGGCTGGCGCGGATAACACTGGGCTTACCACCGGTGAGAAGACAAAAAAAGATTAAACCCATAATGATGAGCATGCGATCCCAGCCCCAAGGAAGGTGAAAAAGTTTGGCTATTATTAATAGTATAATCAGAACATATCCTACATGAAGACCCGATACGGCCAAGACATGAATCACCCCTGTGTTTGTAAAGTTTTCTCTAATTTCGGGATCAACCGATGTTTTATCTCCAAGTATTAATGCGGTGAGTAGTCCAAATTCATTATCCACTTTTTCTTTAAATATTCTCCGGATCCACTTTTGCACAGTTTGAATCGGGGTCAATTCAAAAGAATCAATTGTGATCAATTCTGATTCATCAGAGTAAATTCGTCCAAATATACCCTTTCTTCCGTAGAAAGACTTATAGTCAAAATCTCCCGGGTTCCTTGACCCCTGTATTTTATAAAAATTTCCCATGGTGGTTATTTTCATTCCGACAGAAATTTCTTGATTTGCTTCGGCAAATATAAAAATAAAAGGAAATTCGATGTATAAAGTGTCAAATGCAATGACGGGAGACTTTACCCTGAATCGAAACCCTTTCTCCTGAACTACAACTTCATCAACGACACCGGTAACGGTGATTGGAGAGTCATTTAAGGCAGTGGCTGTTTTATAATTTTCGTTAATTCTATCTAGTCGGATTTCTGTTTGAACATATCCCAATAGACAAATGACCAAGGCGCCGAACCCATAAATATTTCTATAACGAAATGAAAATAATATAAGAAATAGAATATGAAAGGAAATCTCGGCCCAAATTGGGAGCCAATTAAAAGTAATGCCCATAAGATAAGCACATAAAATGTAGAATAATGGAATGGATTTTAACTTTGGCATTATTCCCATGATGCTAAATCTAAAGGAATATATATTAATGACCTATAATTAACCAATTCTGGAATTGCTTATTAAATTTACAGTTTCTAAGCTTGTCATCGTTTTAAACGCGAATATTATCATTCATCCATTAACAAATCGGAATCAAACTCAACATGAATAAGAAAACAGGTGCACTTATAATTTTTGGGATCATTCTCTTTTTTCTCCTCGTCTTTGGTGTGGAGTTTTTCGAAGGAATATGGTCCTTCCCCTCCTTCAGTCTAGTCCCATTTATCATTGTAGCTCTCTTGGGCACAGGAATATTCACCACAATTTATTTAGGCTTCCCCCAAATTCGCTATTTAAAACATGGTATTAGAGTCACCCGTGGATTGTATGATGATCCCAACGAAGCGGGTGATTTGAACCATTTTCAAGCACTGACTACTGCCCTTTCTGCAACAGTTGGCATTGGCAATATCGCTGGTGTGGCAACTGCCATTTACTATGGTGGCCCAGGTGCATTGTTTTGGATGTGGATTACAGCATTTTTTGGTTCCGCTTTAAAGTTTGCGGAATGTACCCTCGCCGTTGAATATCGCGATTTTGACAGTAAAGGAATGACCGCAGGTGGTCCAATGTATACCATAGAAAAAGGGATGGGGATTAAATGGAGATGGTTAGCCATTATGTTTGCATGCTTTGCTGTAATATGTTCATTTGCAACGGGTAATGCCATCCAATCCTTTACTTTATCTGACCAACTACTGTCAGAAGTCACGCAAGTGGTGGGTGCAGAACATTGGTTAACGATAAAACATCAAATCACCGATTGGTATTCAGTATCCATTCAACAAGTGATTAATGGTATCGCAATTGCATTTATTGCTGGATTGGTTATAATTGGTGGTATTAAACGAATTGGAAATGTTACATCTAAATTGGCACCATTTATGGCTGTTCTATATGTGGTTTCAGCTTTATTAATTATTTTCGCTAACATTGGCGATATTCCTGCCAGTTTTGCTAAGATATTCTCTATGGCTTTTAATCCGCCTGCGGCCGTAGGCGGCATTGCGGGAGGTACCTTACTGGTCATAATGAACACCATGCTTTGGGGTGTAAAACGAGGACTATACTCAAATGAAGCTGGTCAGGGTAGCGCACCGATTGCTCACTCAACGGCCAAAACTGAATATGCAGTTAGAGAAGGCGCCGTAGCCCTTTTAGAACCATTTATTGATACCATTATCATATGTACACTTACGGGACTGACGATCATTGTAACCGGCGCGTGGTATCATACAGAATTTTACACCACAAGAATTGACCCCTCATTCACAGAGCCATTGCTAAATGGAAGTCTCCTGACCTCATTGGCTTTTAAAGATGGGCTGGCGTATATATTTCCTTATGGGGATAAAATCATTACCTTAGGCGTACTGCTATTTGCTATATCTACTGTTATTAGCTGGTCATTTTATGGAGATCGTTCTACCGAATACCTCTTTGGGGAAAAAGCAATTCCAGTTTACCGTGGATTCTATATTTTCTTCGTATTTGTCGGGGCCATCGCCAGTCTCGAAGCGATCTGGTCATTTGGTGATGCTGCTCTCGGTTTTATGACCTTTCCGAATCTCGTTTCGATCATTCTTCTATCAGGCGTATTAAAGAAATTAACTAACGAATATTTTGCCGTGGATCACCCAACCTATAAATCATAGATAAACTAATACTAAGGCCTCGAGTTCCGGGGCCTTTTTACTCGATGAATATAGAACTCTTAGCCGTCGCTGAATTGGCTGCCAGAGATGCAGGACAAATCATTTTGGCTGCACTCAATCAACCCAGAAGACCTGATTATAAAGGCCAGACAGACTTGGTCACAAAAACAGATCAAGAATGTGAAGATCTCATTATTAAACATATTAATAGTGAATTTCCGGGACACTCTATTTTAGCCGAAGAAAGTGGTGCGCAAGATACAAAATCTGATTACCAATGGGTAATTGATCCGCTGGATGGTACAACTAATTTTGTTCATGGTTACCCTTCTTTTGGCGTATCAATCGCTTGTTTAAGATCAGGCATACCAGAAGTTGCCGTAGTATTGGAACTCCCAGTAAATAGGTTATTTACTGCGGTAAAAAGCCAAGGTGCATTTGTGGATGGACATATAATCAAAGTTTCGAATACTGAGACTTTAAATGAAAGTCTTCTTGTCACTGGGTTTGGTTATGATCATGGTAATAAATGGGAAGCCAACATGAAATTATTCAAACATTTTACAGACAAATCGCAAGGTGTGCGTCGGTTAGGCGCTGCAGCGATTGATTTATGTCATGTGGCTTGTGGATTTGTAGACGGTTTTTGGGAGTTCGATCTTAAACCATGGGATATGGCAGCGGGTATATTAATGGTATCTGAAGCAGGAGGGAAAGTCAGTCAACTGAATGGCATAAATATTGATATTTATCAAGATCATATTCTGGCAACTAACGGAAATATTCATGAAATCATGTTAGAGCATACAAAACCAGTCCTCGAATCACTTTTATAGCGAGAAATATAAAAACTACTAATATGAAATGTAGAAATAATTCACTACGCTCATCATTTCAATCAATAAAATCTAAGAGACTGAAATAGAATGAATTGAATGATCTCCAATTCCCAATTCCAATTGATCTCCCTGACTTAATGGCCCCACACCACTGGGTGTCCCTGTAAAAATCAAATCGCCCCTCATCAAAGGGATCATTTCAGAAAGATAGGCTATCTGAGCGGATATAGAGAAAACCATATCATTTCTACTACCCTTTTGACGAATGTTTCCATTGACTTTAAGCCAGAAATCTTCCATTATTTCATTTGGTTTGAATGAAGAAACAACAGCAGAACCCTTGAATGATTTTGCCAATAGCCAGGGCAATTTATTAGCCTTCAGTTCCATTTGATATTTTCGATCGGTCAAATCCAGTCCCAATCCATATCCATGGATAAAAGTCGATGCATCATCGATTGAAATATTTTCACCATCTTTCCCAATTAAAACGACAATTTCGAGCTCATGCTGAATTTCACGATCTTTTGGCAAAACAACCTCTTCGGACGTATTCAATGCTGGAATTGATTTTTGAAATACAATAGGACTTTTAGGAATATCATTATTTAATTCAGCAGCATGGGCTTTATAATTCCGACCAACACAGTAAATATTCCTAACAAGTACAGATTCACCATCGGATTTAACATCGTAATTCATGGAGATCAATTTATATCTTTTATATTTAGTTTAATTAAATCATTAAATGAAAAAATACCATCATCCGTAACGCGACCAATTGTGGTGGCAGGAATGCCAATGGTCATGCAAACTCTTTCAAATTCCATTAGATCTGTTTCTTTTATGGTTACTATCACGAGTCCCTGCGTTTCACCAAATAAGAGTTCATATACCTTCAGTTTTCTGGATACGTGTATTCTGGCGCCTAATTGTGTGTGTTTCCCAAAAGATTTGGCAATAGAAATGGCCAGACCTCCTGAACCAACAGCTCTGGCTGATTGAATTAGTCCGCCTTGAATGCTGGTTAAAATGGTCTCTTGCAGACGTGATTCCATCGATAAATCGACGATAGGTTGTACTCCAGTATTCTCCTGATTTACAAGAGATAAAAAGCGACTCCCCCCAAGCTCTCCCCTATGGCTTCCCAGCATTGAAATAAATAAATTTGATTGGGGGAAAATATCAGGAAATAATTCATTATTAATTCCGACGCCACCAGAACAAAATTCACCCGAAATATCTTGATGGCCTTTTTCAAAAGACAAATGGTCTATACTTAGGTTTAAGAATTTGCCTGCATCCTTAATTCCTTTGAGATATGATCCCTTATTCTTCGGTTTCGAATCAGATACTTTGACAATCCCACTACACACTTTTGGACGGATACCTGCGCAAGCCAATTGCCGCGAACTATTGGCAATAGCTGAAACAGATTTCATTAAATAATCTTGATAATATTTTGTTTCATTGTTATTGACAGCCAATCCATAAAGAATTCCTGAGTTAGGAATAATTGCAATATGGCCTCTTGTAGTGATATGTTGTTGCGAAAATCGAAGGTCGTCTATTTTAACGCCTTCCTTCATCAAGGTAATTAACTCCTTATTATACCGTTTCTTTTCATTGAGTGATGTTGCCGGTTTAGTGGTGACTGAGGTTTGTATTTTTAATTCATCAATATTTGAATTTAATAGGATTCGTTATTGGGATAATTATTGGTGTTTTTGCATATGTAGGTTACAAGAATACTGGTAGTCCAGTTTTATTTAGATTGACACTTGCTTTTGTAGCAATTGGAATTGGTTTTGGAATAATATGGTGTGGATATATGATTGATGATTTGTATTTACAAGAAGGTAAAATCAATAGAGGATTACAAGCATTAGGATTAGGAATACAAACAATAGGTTATTTTTTCATTGCATTTTCTCATACAATAAAATCATTTTTTCCAAAATCAAGATACTTTAGATCAGTTGGAATTTTACCATTGTTTGCATTATCAGCTATGAATATAGAACACATCATTAGATCATTTTCATTTATTTTACTTGTTTATGGAGCAATTGAGACGTTTGTTTCATTTTTAGAAGGAAAACAAAAAGGAGCACTAGCAGTTGGGATGGGACTTGCATTGTTAGCATTTGGAGAATTCATTGCATGGTATTCACTAGT
>MPLV02038172.1_pt1 | contig 10677 bp, 12 predicted proteins | sample 1617331 | NCBI WGS metagenome assembly MPLV02 (sample SAMN05944802, study PRJNA350692) | marine metagenome | biome: marine; feature: ODZ; material: water; isolation source: 100 m water sample filtered on 0.2 um supor filter | place: Pacific Ocean | collected 2012-04-08 | depth 100m m | reverse complement strand
CCGTCCAACAATTCGACTTGAAGGCTCTTTTCTCCAAAATTAATTAAAGAAGATTTCCTGACAAAACCGTATTCAGCACTTCCCATGTTATTTTCTGCAGTTTTGGGACGCAATATTCGCGATATTAAAAAGGCTGTTTTTTGGACTCATAGTGTTGTGTTACCTCCTATATTTTTTGCAGGTTTTTTGTTTGCTTTCCTAGCGCCAACCGGACCCAATGCCTGGATGTATTATTATGCCTGTTTTATAATTTATTGTTTAGCTTTGGGATTCATTATTCCCATTTGGGCAGATTTTCTTTCCCATGTTTTTCCTCGAAAATCCAGGGGTCATTATTTGGGTATTTCATTTGCATTTAATAGCATCGGCGGTTTTGTTGGCGGTATTATTGTTAAATTTTTGCTAGACAGTTCAGTCCCTTTTCCAAAAAATTTTGGTTGGGGATTTATTATTATGGGAATCTCTTTAGGGTTGGGGATTTTTGCTTATGTGTTCTATAATGTGGATAAGAAATCAGACAAAACGTCCCATAAATCACTAACTGAATTTTGGCGAGACACAAAAGGGATTATACGAACACATGAAAATTTTAAACGCTATTTATACAGCAGAATTTTTATTACTGCTCACTTTCCCGCCATGAGTTTATATGCGGTTTATGCTCAAGAGTTGTTTGGTTTTAATATCAGTGAAGCAGGCGTTTTTGTTGTATTACAAGTTATTACATTCGGCGTTGGTAGTATAATCTCCGGCAAAATTGGTGATCGTTGGGGACATAAATTGGCTATCACACTTTCTTTTTGTGGTTATCTGATGGCGATTGCTTTTACTGTTTTTGCCACATCAATGCTTCATGTATATGCCATTTTCCTTTCATTGGGATTGGGGCAGGGAGGGTTCATGCCCTCCGCTATGAATATGGTTTACGAATTTGCAGAATTGCGGGATAGTAAAACATATATGGCGCTTATTGATACATTTTTGGCTCCTTTTGTTTTATTAATGATTGTAGGAGCAAGTGTTTTGAATCCAATCATTGGAACTCGCAATTTATTCATGGTGTTGGGGGGGCTAATTATTATTGGTCTGCTACAATTAATATTCCGGGTTAAAGAACCTCACCTTCATCCCCACAAAACATCTGATTAATTGGTGGGGTGGTGTATTGAAAACTAGTGATTAGTAAGTTATTTGTGAGTAAATAACAAACTTTTCTCTTGTTTTACTGACGGTATGCAATGAAATTCTACACGGATTCCGAGGATGATTAAACACCTGAAAAACATATTATTACCTCTTCTTGCTGTATTGGCATTAACCGGCTGTAAAGATGATCCTCAACGCCATTTACAACTGGCGCAATGGTATTCTCAAAAGGGACTTATTGATGAAGCAATTTTGGAATATCGTGAAGTGACACGGCTTTTGCCTGCAGACGTTAAAGCGTTAAGCAGGGGTGATTATGAATTGCTGGCCGATGCACATTACCGGTTAGCGCTTATGTATACAAAAAAAGATTGGTGGGATTATGCTCTCAAAGAAGCCGAAACAAGCTTTGAACTATTACCCACCCGAGAACATTACGATATAGTCACACTGTTAAGAAAGCGTGTTGACTTGCAGGAAACAGGATCCTGATTATTATCTAATCTATTTCGGTTTTAAAAAGACCCCGATCGACTTTCGCCGCCATCACAATATATAATAGAACAATTTATAAAGTCTGCTCCAGGGCGGAGTAATAAAGAAATTGTATTGGCTACATCTTCTGGTGTGGTTGTACGACGCATGGGATTACGCTTTTTGGTGTTTTCCACCCACGCTTCCCAATTATCAGTAATTTTTGTTAATGCCCGAGTTGGTGTAACTCCTGCTTGAACTGAATTCGCTGTAATTCCAAACTGTCCAAGTTCCCAACCAATCTGGCGAATAATGGCTTCCATGGCTACCTTGGCTACACTCACCGGACCATATCCTTCCATGGCTACATAATTTCCTTCGCTGGTGAGCCCCAGAATGCGTGATCCTTTGGCCAGAAGTTTTGCTTCATATAATTTTTGGGTCCAATACAATAGCGAATTCCCCATAACATGTACAGTCATATCCATTTGTTTTTGATTGACAGGTTTTTCCCCGAAAAAATTTGTGGTTGTTCCAAAGGCAATGGAGTGCAGCATCAACTTCAAAGGTTGTCCTGCGGTTATGTCTGCAATCTGCGGTATATACTTATCCATGGTTTCCAGTGCAGCTGCATTGGTGTTAAAATAATGACAATTGCCGTTTGTTATTTTGTTTACTTCCTCAATGGTTTCACCCGCAATTTTTTTCGCTTCACCGCGGTCAAAGTGAAATGCGATTACACCATAGCCATCTTTGGCTAATCGTTTAGCTGTTGCGGCGCCGTGGCCAGTTGAACCACCAAGTAATAATACCCATTCAGACATAATTTTCTCCGAGAATTAAAGTGGGAATTTAGGAAAGACTAGAGCAAAGCCAAACCAAGAACACAAAAGAATTAATGGGCAAACAGGCATTATGTTTAACTTCTTTGCTTATAAAGGATAAAATAATGGATAAAAAGTCTTCATTTACAAAACAGGATTTACTTGATATTGGTTCTGGTAAAATGTTCGGTAAAGCTAATGGGAAATTACCTACACCGCCTATGCTGATGATGGATCGCATTTTGGAAATTTCAGATTCCGGCGGCAAATACAACAATGGATTTATTAAGGCAGAATTGGATATAGATCCGGGGCATTGGTTTTTTGATTGTCATTTTGTAAATGATCCGGTTATGCCCGGCTGTTTGGGATTAGACGGTTTTTGGCAGTTGGTTGGGTTTTTCCTTTCTTGGGCTGGTGGGAAGGGGCGCGGTCGAGCTTTAGGTGTAAAAGAAGTAAAGTTTAAAGGGCAGGTTAGGCCTTACCATGATAGAATAACCTATCAGGTTGATATTCGAAAATTCATCACTCGTCCAATGTTTATGGCTTGGGGAGATGCGGTATTACAGGTAAAAGATAAAACCATTTATTTTGCCAAAGATCTTCAGGTTGGTTTATTTGAAAAACTTGTATGGGATACCGGTATGGATCCCGCTCTCGATCCTTTTTAAATAACTGTATTCAAATAATATGGCCTTACGCTGCGGTATTGTGGGCTTGCCCAATGTAGGCAAGTCTACCATTTTTAACGCTTTGACAGCTTCGTCCGTTCCTGCGGAAAATTATCCCTTTTGTACGATTGATCCCCATGTGGGTATCGTGGAACTTCCCGATCCTCGGCTGGATAAATTAGCTGAAATATTTAAGCCTGAGAAAGTGACTCCGGCTACTGTAGAATTTACTGACATTGCTGGATTGGTTCGAGGTGCCAGTAAGGGCGAAGGTTTAGGAAATCAATTTCTGGGACAGATTCGACAGGTTGCAGCTATCATTCATGTGGTGCGTTGTTTTGATGATAACAATGTAACGCACGTTGAAGGAGGGGTGGATCCAGTTCGTGATGCTGAACTTATTGAAACGGAGCTTCTTTTGGCGGATTTGGAAACACTGGAAAGACGTTATTCAAAAGCTGAAAAAGGATTAAAATCGGGTGTTAAAAAAGAACACAAGGAATTTGATGTTATCAAGCGTCTTTTGGGACATTGTAATGCTGGTCATCGAGCTCGGACATTCAAAGCTGATGAAGAAGAAATAGCCATCGTTCGATCATTACATTTACTTACACGCAAACCCATTTTATATGTAGCAAATGTTGATGAAGCTGAAATTACACATGATAAACGGGGCAAATTGGAACAGCAACTTGTAGAATTCGCTGAAAAAGAAGGGAACTTAGCTATTCGCCTTTGCGGAAAACTGGAACAGGAAATTGCTATTTTACCTGATAATGAAAAAGCGATGTTTTTGGAAGAATTCAATCTTTCGGAGCCGGGACTGCATAAACTCATTCACGTTGGATTTCGTCTGCTGGAACTGGAAACATTTTTTACTGGGGGCGATGTTGAAGTCAGAGCCTGGACCATCAAACAAGACGCCACTGCGCCGGAAGCTGCTGCTGAAATTCATACCGACTTTCAGCGTGGCTTCATCAAAGCCGAAGTAATCAAATACAATGACTTGATACGGCTGGGATCAGAAAAAGCAGTGAAAGATGCAGGGTTGGCAAAACTTCAAGGTAAAGAGTATCTAGTAGCTGATGGTGATTGTATATATTTCCATTTCAATGTGTAGAAAAAGTGATTGTATGTTTGATTGAAACAAAGCTTTAATTTTCATCATGATTTTATTCTCTACCACCATACATTCTTCCCTGCCGACCGACAGGCACGGTCATCATCCAATCAGTCAATCAGTCCAATGTTTTTCTTTATGATATTGTCATATATTTTGGTTGGCCTGTCCGGGGTCGGTCTAGTATTTGTTGGGCTAAATCACTATATGAATATTTGGCCAACAACACATGTAACATTAGATTTATTGGTGAGTATTATCTTCATCGCAACTCAAACTCTGGTCATATTCTTTTTCGTGGGAACAGGTGTCAACATTAAAGAATACACCCAAGCCCATCCCGAGATCGGAGATAAATTTTATAAAGGTATTTTAGGGATAAAGCACAAACTTTATCCGCCTACTATGATGGTGACCATGCTGTTTATGGCGACAGTTATTTTAGATGGTGCATTTTTTCTGAATAAAGTAAGTGAATGGTGGTTTCACATTCTTTACTGGTTTACTCTATATTATTATATAAAAGCAACATTGGCCCAACATAAGGCTTTTATTGGTAGTACTAATATTGTTCTGGCTATGACAGGAGCTGATCAGAAATAAAAAAGAGCTGAAAATCAGCCCTTTCGCAATTCGTTATTTATATCGATGATGTTTAGTCTTCATCGTCGTCAAATTCATATTCGTAGTCGTCATTCTCATCAAAATAATAAGGATAGGCATAATCATATTCTTCATATTCATCGTCGTCTTCCTCATCATTGTTGTCGTCTGATTCCACTTCCTGCTTGACCACAATGACTCGAGGATCATCGTCCCCTTGCAATGCTTTATCCACTAATTCTTGTTCCTTGGCGGTGAGAGTTTTATCACTAACACCTATGCGTTGACGATAAAGCACGCCGCTCAAGGTGCCAAAGAAAAGAACCAAAAGAGCCATGACAGATCCTTCAGCTTTAAATTCTATTCCACCCCAAATATTTTGCTCCCAGCCGAAATTCATAAAAACAGCTAAGGCTAACAAAACGCCAAAGAGAATAATAAAATTACCCATAGTGTCCGGCGCTGCTGTCTCCATAACTGCCAGATAAAGAAGCCAGATCAAAATACCGGCTACGGCAAAGAAAATTCCCAGTACAAAATTTTCTGCAATAATGGACAGAACAAACCCAATAAGGGCTCCGAATGGAATTATGAAACCAATACCCGTTTTAACGTTAGACGCCATGGAAAATGCTTTTATCTCGGTTCATTTAGATTGTCTTACCTCGAATGATAGATGAAAATTGGATGTTTTCTGAAGGAAAAGCAAGGGAAAATTGGTGAATTGATTAACGATGGTATTCCGAACATACCAGCGGTTTAGAAACCTGTATAAAATTGGTTAACTGTACAATAAACAATGTAATTTCTTTAATAAATATGAAAAACAATCTCCCCAAAATCGGCGTTGTAGGTGTGGGCCATTTAGGTCAACACCATGTAAAACATTTGTCCAATAATAATACAATATCCTTCTCTGGGATCTATGATGTGGATTATGAGCGAGCCAAGGAAATAGCTATTGAATACAATTGTAATTCATATAATTCGTTCGATGATTTATTAAATGGGAGCGATGCAGTATCGATTGTAACGCCAACTCGTACTCATGCCAAGGTCGCCGAACAATGTATCAAGGCTGGAAAACACGTATTTATTGAAAAACCTATTACTAAAACAGTTGCTGAAGCAGATCACCTATTGCAGTTGGCTAATGAATCAAAGGTACTGATTCAAGTAGGACACATCGAACGTTTAAACCCGGCATTAATACCCTTGAAAGATTTTGAGCTGAATCCAAACTATATTGAAGTGCAACGTTTGGCTCCTTATACTGTGCGCGGCACCGATGTGCCTGTTGTTCTGGATTTGATGATCCATGATATTGATATCATTTTATCATTGGTCAATTCACCGGTGAAAAACATTCGCGCCAGCGGTGTGTCCATTTTATCAGATTCTGTGGATATTGCAAATGCACGACTTCGATTTGAAAACGGTACTGTTGCCAGCATAACGTCAAGTCGCATTGCCCGAGATAAAGTTCGCAAGATTAAGGTGTTTCAAAAAGACATGTACGTGACGATTGATTTCCTTTTGGGACTTACGGAAATCTATCGTGTTCTTGATGAAGACCAGGAAGATCCCGCCGCATTGAAAACTGCTTCGTTGGAAGCTTATGGACAACACAAGAAGATTGTATATGAAAAACCGGATATCAATCCGTTTGATGCGTTGGAAATGGAGCTTTCAAATTTTATTGCTTCCATTAAGAAAGAACAAACCCCTATTGTTGATGGTCAAGCGGGCCGGGAAGCCTTGGATGTTGCCATCAAAATTCATAATATGATTCTGGAAGATATACATTAATGGACATCCGCAATTTCTTTTTCAAAAACCGCAGTTATACTCCAATCCCTTTAGCAATATTGATTATTTATTTTTCTGAACCCGCATTGCCATATCTTTGGTATGGTTTAGGGTGTTTAGTCGTGGGAGAGTTAATTCGTTTCTGGGCGGTGAGATATGCCGGAGGTATAACCAGAACTATGAAAGTAGGTGCTCCCGCTCTTTGTTCTTCCGGACCATTCGCTCATGTGCGCAATCCATTATACATCGGTAACTTATTTGTTTTCACTGGAATTGTTCTTATGGCAGATGCGTCTAATATTTGGGCAATGCTTATTGTCACGTGGGTATTTTTCATCATTCAATATGCGCTCATTATCGATCTAGAGGAAGAAACATTAATAGGATTATTTAGTGAAGAATATGAATTATACAAATCAAATGTTCCACAGTTGTTTCCAAGGTTTTCGCCCTGGAAAAGTGACGATAATCGAACACCGATGTCCTTCGGGAAAACGCTTAAGACTGAAAAACGTACATTGCAAAATATTATCCTAATTTTGCTTTTAATTACACTACGTCAACAGTTTGTTTAATCATCTAACATAATATCCATGAATATTATCATTATTAAAAACCCCTCTATAATTTCCCCCTATTACAGGGGAAAGAATAAAACAGGGATTAGTATAATTAATTTTTCCAAAGCCATTAATAAATAATGAACAATCAAAACCTTCGCTTTTTTCTCGTAGCCGGAGAAGAATCCGGGGATATACATGGTGCTCGCCTGATTTCTGCTCTAAAAGAAAAAAGTCCTAATGCTTCTTTTATTGGACATGGCGGAAACAAGATGAAAACAGCCGGAATGGAGATTCTTGAACACGTGGATGATTTAGCCATGATGGGTTTTACAGAAGTGTTGAAACACCTTCCTTATATGATAAATGTAATGGGAAAAACATTGAAAAAGACCCAGGAGATAAAACCCCATCGCTTAATTCTTATTGATTATCCCGGATTTAACTTGCGTTTGGCAAAAAACATTCATCCTTTGGGATTACCTATCACATATTTTATAATGCCTCAAGTCTGGGCGTGGAAAGAAAAACGTGTAAATACAATTCGTAAATGTGTTGACCAGGCATTATGTATTTTCCCGTTTGAGCAGGAATGGTTCGAACAACGAGGAGTAAATGCTCATTTTATAGGTCATCCATTTACAGAATTCCACAATCCTTCAATAAACAAGGAAGCATTTTTTCAGAAACATAGTTTGGATAATAACAATTCATTACTAGTCCTTTTTCCCGGTAGCCGTCAACAAGAGATAGATCGTCATCTTCCTATATTTGTAAAAACTATTGCTTTACTTAATGATGAAAATCTTCAAATTATCATCGGCAAAGCACCTAACGTTTCATTATCATCAATCCCCGCTCACTGGAAAATAGAAAACGACGATACAAGCCTTTGCCTGGAATATGGTACAGCTGTTTTAACTTCTTCAGGAACTGCTACCCTCCAATCTGCAGTTCAGGATATCCCAGCCGTTGTAAGCTACAAACTTTCTGCCGGAAGCTGGCTCCTTGCCAAAAATTTGTCACATGTCCCTTTTGCAGCTATGACCAATCTCATTGTCGGGAAGGAGATAGTTCCAGAATTTTTACAAAATGAAATGACGCCGGAAAATCTTGCTAATGCTGTTCGACCACTACTTAATAATTCTTCCGAAAGGAAAAATATGCTCTTTGGTTATGAAGAAGTTAGAAGGTCATTAGGTCTTCCTGGCGCCTACGAACGTGCTGCTGATGCTATTTTATCAAGGACTAAAATATGAAGAAAAAAATTCTCTTTTTTCTTGGTGTGTTTCTTGGCAAATGGGCGTTGAAGTTTCTTTATGGCACCAACCGGTGGAATATCGAAGGCGATGGACAAATTGAAAAATTACGAGCCAAAGGAAAATCTATTATTTTTACGACGTGGCATGGAAATTTATTACCCGGATATCTATATGTAGCGGACAAGCAACCTTACGGTGTGGCAGGAAAACACGGCGATGCGGAAATCATTTCACGAATTGCTATAAAATTAGGATATATACCTATACGGGGATCGAGTTCAGATGGTGGTCGGGAAGCCTACACGAAAATTGTAAATGTATTAAATAAAAAAGGCTCCCTTGTGTTTATCACCCCGGATGGACCTAAAGGACCGGCCAAAGAACTAAAACCTGGGACTGTAAAAGCTGCCATGCGAACTGGTGCTGTAATATTGCCCACCGGAAGTTTTGCAACTAAATATTGGTCCTCTACAAACTGGGACACGTTTTATGTGGCCAAACCATTTGGTAATATTCACTTGCTGATTGGCGAGCCACTGGAGTTTACTGAAAATGATGATTTTATTGAATGTTCAAACATATTAAAAAATAAACTAAACAGATTGGAAGAGGAAGCCAAGAATCGTGCCAAAGTTTGATCCACAATCTATAAAAAAATATCGAATGCTTCTTTGGCCCTTTGGGTTTTTCTATTGGCTGCTCATTTTCTGGCGTAATTTTTTCTATAATATTGGATTTTTTGTTTCCCGTAAACTCCCATGCAAAGTGGTAAGTACTGGAAATCTTTCTGTGGGAGGAACAGGAAAAACACCCTTTGTTTTATTTTTGGCTAGTACATTAAAAGCCAAGGGTCTGAATGTGGCTGTGTTGAGCAGAGGATATAAACGCAAGTCAACCGGAACACATGTCGTAAGCGATGGAAAGACGCTTAAATCTGATTTGAACAGTAGCGGTGACGAACCATTTATGTTGGCCAATAAATTGCGTGATATTCCTGTTGTTGTGGATGAAAACCGCTATCGAGGTGGGCAATTTATTTGCAATGAATACAACTCGGATGTGATTCTTATGGATGATGCTTTCCAGCACAGGCGAGTTTTTCGCAATGTGGATATTGTTTTAATCAACAGTAATCACCGTCGCCCAAAACTGCTGCCCTACGGACTTCTACGGGAACCGTTGAAAAATATTAAGCGTGCAGATGCGGTTATTTTCACCAAAGCTAATTTGACACCTCCCGATGAAAAATTAGTCAGTTCTGTATCCAAATATTGCAGCTTTACCATGGAATCTAACCTAATGCTAAATACGCAGTTGATAGGATTAGATGACTCAATAAAACCTGTAAGCGATTTCAATGGCCCTGTAGTTGCCGTGTCCGGGGTGGGCGATCCGGATAGTTTTGAAGTTATATTGGAAGAAGCAGGGTTAGATTATGTACATCATTTCCGTCACGATGACCATGTGGATTATTCAGTCATAGATTTGGAAGTCATTCGCGAAGTGTTTTTAGCGGCTGAGGCTCAAGCAATCATTACAACAGAAAAAGACCTGGCAAAACTAGAGGATCTAAAAGACTTGCCAGTTTATGCTTTGCCAGTGGGTGTTTTGCTTAATACAAAAGACGAAGAGCAGTTAATAGATTTAGTATGTTAATGTGCTGTAATCATTTTGATTGCGGTTTTTCTTATTAGAACAAGATTTATTAAACGCAAAATAAATGCAGGACAAGAATGTCTGCAGGACTTTTACAAAGTATTTAAAAAAACCAATTTGGATTAGAACTGTGCCACACCCCAAATATTGCATCATCAAGATCACTATTATTTCTAACTCCAACCATAATATATTTCATCTTATTTATAGCAGGTTCACCCTTTACTCTTAACTCTTTGCAATTTCCACACACAGATGATATATCAATGCTTTCATTATAAAGAGGATCCCAAGACCATAATTGATCTTCTTCTATATAATCAGCTGGGATTGTATACAAACCATCATTATCCCAATCATCAATAAGTGGATCCTGAAATCTATACTGCCCATTCTCTAAATCATCTAATCCACACAAGTCACCATTTGAATTATAACATAAATGTTGCCCATCGCCATCAGTTCCATGATATTCATATTCATCTTCAAAACCAGGACAATAAAAATCAGGGGTAGTTGAATCATTTGGATTTGGAAAACAATCTCCCCCCT
>MPLV02151326.1_pt1 | contig 10690 bp, 7 predicted proteins | sample 1617331 | NCBI WGS metagenome assembly MPLV02 (sample SAMN05944802, study PRJNA350692) | marine metagenome | biome: marine; feature: ODZ; material: water; isolation source: 100 m water sample filtered on 0.2 um supor filter | place: Pacific Ocean | collected 2012-04-08 | depth 100m m | reverse complement strand
GCTGCGCTGCTGGCGCCCCGCCGCATTCGCGCCGCCGACAACCGGCTCCGCGCCGCCGGCGCCCGGGCGGTCGCCGCGGCGCTCAACGTCATTGCCGACATGGAAAAAAGTTACCACACCGCCAATGCGCTTCGGCGGGAGGTGGCGCTGCTTGAACAGGGCGACAGCCACATCGACCGGCTGTTGCAAATCGCCCGACACCGACTCACCGCCGGCGAGGGCACACGGCTGGACGTCGCCGCACTCGAGGCGCGCCGCGCCGAAACCCGCATCGATTTGCAGGATCGCCGCCTGAGTCTGACTCGCGAACGACTCACTCTCGCCCGATTGCTTGGCCAGCCCTCCGGCGACGCGGATTGGCCGCAAACTACGCCGTTGCCGGTTGCCGCACACGCCGGGTCGGAAGCGCAGTGGCTGGCTGCTGCTCTCCGAAACCGACCGGAGATTCTGGCCGACCGCTGGCAACTGGCCGCGCTCGAGGACGGCCGCGCGCTCGCCCGCTTGGCGTTGATCGAGAGTAGCGCTGCCGGCCTGGACGCTGAGCGGGAAGGCGACTGGTCGCTTGGCCCGTCATTGGCCGTGCCGCTGCCGTTGTTCGACTGGGGGCAGGCGCGCCGTGGCAAGGCCCGCGCCTTGGCGCTCGCCGCGCGGCATCGGCTCACGCAAACCGTGCGGCAAACCGTGCAGGAAGTCCGGCAGGCGCACGCTGCGCAGGCCAAGCTCGCCGCTGTCGCCGCGCAGGCTCGCGGGCAGTTGACGCCGCTTCAGCAGCAGCGGGTGGACCTGGCCCGCACTATTTACGAGAGCGGCCAGTCGGGAATCACGCCGCTGCTGCTGGCCGAGCTCGACCTGCAAAAAGCTCAATTACGGGCTGTCCAACTGGAGCTCCGGGCGGCACACGCCTCGACCGAACTCCGCCGTGCCTCGGGAGGTGCGGCGGCCATTTTCAAAACAAAAACAACAAAAGAAAAACAATGAAATCCATCTTCACCTTTTCAACCATCGGCGCGCTGGCTTTTTGGCTGGTTGGCTGCGGCGACGCACACGACCATTCACACGGCGATCACGGCCACGGCCATGATTCACCCGATGAGCCGCACATGGATGAGATCGTCCTCTCTGCCGCCGCCATCGAGCATCACGGCATCGCGCTTGGCCAAGCGGAACAGCGCGCGTTGCGTGAGACGTTTTCAGCCCCGGCGCGGCTGGCTTACAACGAGGACGCCTTGGCGCACGTCGGCACACTGGTGAGCGGCCGCGTGTCGCGCTTGGCCAAGGGCGTCGGCGATTCGGTTGCTGCGGGCGAATTGTTGTTCGTCATCGAGAGCGCCGAGCTTGGCGCGGCGCAGAACGATCATTTGGCCAAACTCGCCGAACTGGCCGCCGCCACGACAGGGTTTCAAACTGCGGAGCAGTATTTTCAATCCGGCAGGGAACTGGCCGCCGCCGAGGCGGTCTCGCGGGCGGATGTACAACAACGGGAGGTCGTCCTTAGTGCTGCTGAGGCCCGGCTCAAGTCGGCCCGGGCCACCCAAGCCGGCGGACGCAATCGGCTGCAATTGTTCGGCATGACCCAGCCCGACATCGCGCGGCTCGAGGAGACCGGGGTGATCCGTCCTCAAGCCGAGGTGCGCGCGCCGATCGGCGGCACGGTGGTCGAGCGCGGCGTCACGTTGGGCGAAACGGTTAGCCCGGAGCAGTCGCACCTTTTCGTCGTGGCCGGGCTGGGTGAACTCTGGCTGATTGCGGAGGTGTCGCCCGCGCGGGCCGCCGCGTTGAAAGCGGGCCAGTCCGTGACGCTGACTGATCCGGCGACCGGTCGGAGTGCCACGGCCGCGCTCGATTACGTCAGTCCGGTGGCTTCGCCGGGCGCGCGCACGGTTCGGGCGCGGGCGGTCGTGGCCAATCGGGATGGTTCATGGCGACCCGGAATGTTTGTCGCGGCCAAGCTGCCGGCGGGTGCCGCTGCTGAGCGATCGGTCGCCGTCCCGGCCAAGGCCGTGCAGGACATCGGCGGGCAGCCGGTGGTGTTCGTGCCGGTGCCGGGCGAGGCGAACACGTTCGAGGCGCGAGAGGTGGCGGTTGGCCCCGAGGTCGACGACTGGAGGCCGGTGAAGCGTGGCTTGGTGGACGGCGAGGCGCTCGTCGTTCGAGGCGGTTTCCTGCTCAAGGCCGAGTTGGGCAAGGCCATGGCTGGGCACGACCACTCGCACTAAAAGGGAGTCTTCATGATTGAACGAATCCTGAAATATTCTGTCGAGCAGCGTCACTGGGTGGTGGCGTTGACGCTCGTGGCGGCGGTGTTCGGTGCGTGGTCGTTGTCGCAACTGCCGATCGATGCCGTGCCGGACATCACGAACAAGCAGGTGCAAATCAACGTCGAGCACGCGGCGTTTTCGACGAGCGACATCGAGCGGTTGGTAACGTTCCCGCTCGAGACGGCGCTCGCCGGCATCCCGGGGCTGGAACATACGCGGTCGATATCGCGCAACGGTTTCTGCCAGGTGACGGCGGTGTTTGATGACGCGGTGGACATTTACTTTGCTCGACAGCAAATCAACGAGCGGCTGACTGCTGCGCGGGAGTCATTGCCGGCGGGGATCAAGCCTAGGATGGGGCCGATCACCACCGGGCTTGGCGAGGTGCTCATGTGGGCGGTGGAGTTCGATCCGCCTGCGCTTGGCCAAGCGGGCGGCTTCGTCACGCCCGGTGGCGAGCGGCTCACCAACGAGGTTCAACGCTTGGCCTATCTGCGCACGGTGCAGGACTGGATCATCCGGCCACAGATTAAGACCGTCCCGCTCGTGGCCGACGTCGATGCCATCGGCGGTTATGTGAAACAATATCACGTGCTGCCTCGGCTTGGGCCGTTGAGCGCGCATGGCCTGACACTCAACGACCTCGCCGCCGCGTTGGAGCGGAACAATCTCAGTCTCGGCGCGGGTTACATTGAACGTGATGGCTCGGCGGCGCTTGTACGGGCCAGCAGCCGGCTCGGGGGCTCGGCGGCCATTGCGGACGTCTTGGTGAAGCAGAGTAACGGCACACCAGTTCGCGTTGGCGACGTGGCGGACGTCACGCTCGGCGGCGAAATGCGGCTCGGCAGCGCCAGCGTCGACGGGCATGAGGCAGTGGTCGGCACGGCGATGATGCTCACCGGCGCGAACAGTCGCGACGTGGCCAAGGCGGCGGCGGAGCAGTTGGAGGAGGTGCGTCGCAGTCTTCCACCGGGTATTGCCGTTCGGCCCGTGCTCGACCGCTCGCGGCTGGTGAACGCCACCATCGACACCGTGGCGCACAATTTGTTTTACGGCGCGGCGCTGGTGATCGCCGTGCTCTTCGGGCTGCTCGGCAACCTTCGCGCCGCGTTTCTCACCGCGCTGACCATCCCGCTCTCGATGCTGCTCGCGGCAGCTGGGATGCATCGCGCCGGCATCAGCGGCAACCTGATGAGCCTCGGCGCGATTGACTTCGGGATTATCATCGATGGCTCGGTCATCATTGTGGAGAACTGCCTGCGCCGCTTGGCCGACCGCCAGCGCGAACTGGGCCGGTTGCTAACGCTCAGCGAACGGCTCGGCGTTGTCCGCGCCGCCAGCCATGAAGTGCGCCGTCCATTCGTGTTCGGCGTCGGCATTATCACGGTGGTTTATCTGCCGGTTCTCGCGCTCACCGGCATCGAGGGGAAACTGTTTCACCCGATGGCGCTCACGGTGATCTTCGCGCTCGCTGGGGCGTTCGTGTTGTCGCTGACGTTCGTGCCGGCGATGGTGGCTCTGGCCATAAACGGGCGCGTAGCGGAGAGTGACAACGCCCTCATGCGAACGGCGCGGCGGGGGTACGCACCGGTGCTGGAGTTTGCACTGCGCCGCCGGGGTGTGGTGCTCGGCGCGGCGTCGGCGATACTGCTTGGCGCGGGCGTGGTGTTCGCGAACCTTGGGCAGGTGTTCGTGCCGCAGTTGGACGAGGGCGACATCGCCATGCACGCGATGCGCATCCCCGGCACCGGCATCGAACAGTCCACTCGGATGCAACTTGAGGTCGAGCGCGCCGTGGCCATGCTGCCGGAGTTGCCGGAGGTCGAGCTGGTTTTTTCGAAAACCGGCACTGCCGACCTGGCGGCCGACACGATGCCGCCGAGTGTCTCGGACACGCTTATCATCTTCAAGCCGCGTGCCGAGTGGCCGGAGCCGCGCTTGGCCAAGCGTGCACCCGAGGGTGAGATTTCCATCGAGTCAAAAGTGCGCGACGCCGTGGCCCCCTTGGTCGGCAACAAGTACGAATTTTCCCAGCCGATCGAGATGCGGTTTCACGAACTCATAGCCGGGGTGCGGGGCGATCTTGCGGTGAAGGTTTTCGGCGAAAATCCGGCTGAACTGCGGCGCACTGCGGAAAAAATCGCCGCTGTGATGAATGACGTGCCCGGCGCGGCCGACGTGAAAGTTGAGCAAACAACCGGCCTTCCGGAACTGACTGTGCGACCTCGGCCCGGAATATTGGCGCGCTACGGGCTGGATGCCGCCGCCGTGGTGGCGAGCGTCAACATCGCCATCGGCGGCCGCGCGGCGGGGCAGGTGTTCGATGGCGACCGGCGGTTCGACATTGTCGTCCGATTGCCCGAGGCCAAGCGGAAGCAGGCAGCCACGCTGGCGGCGTTGCCGATCCTTTTGCCGGGTGGCGCAAATGAAAGTGCCGCTCTCCCGCCGGTGTTGCCGCTTGGCGAGTTGGCGGAGGTGGTGCAGACCGAGGGGCCGTTTCAGGTCAGCCGAGAAAACAGCAAACGCCGCGTGGTGGCGCAGTGCAACGTGCGCGGGCGCGACTTGGCTGGATTCGTCAGCGAAGTGCGCGAGCGGGTGAACTCGGACGTGGAACTTCCCGCCGGAGTGTGGCTGGACTGGGGTGGGCAATTTGAGAATCTTACCGCTGCCCGGCAGCGCCTAGCCGTCGTTGTGCCGGTTTGTTTTGTGCTGATCTTTCTGCTGCTCCACGCGACCTTCGGCGCGGTGCGCCCGGCGCTGCTCGTCTTCACCGCCGTGCCGCTGGCGCTGACCGGCGGCGTGGCGGCGCTGGCGTTGCGCGGGCTGCCGTTCTCCATCTCGGCGGCGGTTGGTTTCATCGCGTTGTCGGGTGTGGCGGTGCTGAACGGCCTGGTGCTGGTCACGTTCATCAACCAATTGCGCGATCAGGGCAGGCCGCTCGGGGAAGCCATCCGCGAGGGAGCGCTCACACGTCTGCGCCCCGTGCTGATGACCGCGTTGGTTGCATCGCTCGGCTTCGTTCCGATGGCGTTGGCCACCGGCACCGGCGCGGAGGTTCAGCGACCGCTGGCCACCGTCGTCATCGGCGGCATCCTCACCGCCACCGCGCTGACGTTGGTGGTGCTGCCGGCGCTGTGCCAACGGGTGCTGAAAGGGAGTGAGTAGCGTGTCTGCCTTCAGCGAAGAGTTACGGGTTGGCCGGTCTGGACGGACTGCTCCTCGGCGGCGCAGATTTCCACCGTGCATAGACCGTCGTCAGCGGACACGCTGGGCGCCTGGCCGGAGCGAATGCTGTCGATGAAGTGGGCCAGTTCCCCGGCATAGCCATCCGTGCCTTCGCACTCGATTACCTGCTTTTCCTTGCCCTCTTCGAACAGCCGTAGCGGTTCGTCCTCGCGGCCGATGTCGTAGTCGGCAGTGGCCCGCTCGAAGATGACGCGGTATGACATGTTGAAGCCCCAGCCGGGTGTCATTGCCCAACTGCCCTCGGCGCTGACCTTGGCCCCGCATTCGACCTCGTACTGCGTCAGCACATGGTCGATCGCCCCGCTGACCTTGGTGAAGCCGGTCGAGTAAACGGATTTCGGCCTTCCGAAGACGTGTTGCACGAAGTCAGTGTCGTGCACGTGCAGGTCGAACAACGCGCCGCCGGACGTTGCGCCGTCGAAGTAGATGGCCTGCCCCCAGGCCGGCGGCTCGGCGATGCGCTGAAAATGCGCGGCCTGCACCTTGCCGTAGCGGTTGCTATCGACCGCCTCCTTGACCCACGCCCATTGCGGCCAAAAGCGAAGGCACATGGCGACCATGAACCGGCCCTTGGCCTGCTCGGCGGCAGCGGCGAGTTCCCTGGCCTCGTCGACTGTCCGGGCGAGCGGTTTTTCGCAGATCACATGTTTGCCTGAGGCGAGTGCCGGTTGGGCCATTCGCAGATGCGTGCGCGTGGGGGTGCAGATGTCGATGACATCGATGGACTCGTCGGCAAGGAGTTCGTTGAAATTCTGATAGGCTTTGACTTGGCTCATGTCGAGCTTGACCGGGTCGCCGGAGTCGATGTTGCCGAGAACTTTACTGAAGTCGCCCTTGAGTCGTTCGGGATCAAGGTCGCAGATTGCGCCGACGTTTGCACCGTCGATTTGGCGGTACGCGCGGATGTGCATCGCGGCCATGAAGCCAAGCCCGACGATGCCGATGTTGATGTTGTCGCTGGCCATATTGTTAAAGCTGGGTGACGAATTCGCGGGCGGTGCGGATGTCAGCCACGCGCTGGTCGTCGGCTTCGCGCTCGATGCAGCAGTCGCCCCTGTAGTCGAGCTTGGCCAGGGTGGCGAAGAACGCCGGCCAATCGACCTCGCCAGTGCCGACGGTGACCTCGGCGCCCCATGTGCCCGGCTCCCTGGTGAGGGTGGCGTCCTTGATGTGGCACTGCTTGAGGAACGGCGCAAGGGTCTCGAGTGCCTCGATCGGGTCGCCCTTGTCATACAGGATCATGTTCGCCGGGTCGAAGTTGACGCCGATGCTGGGCCGATCGAGTTTCTCGAGAAACAATCGCAGTGTGTCGGCGGTTTCTTGTCCAGTCTCGAAGCCAAGGTCGATGTCGTAGGTATCAAACACGTCAGCGATCTGCGTGATGCGGCCAAGCAGCTTGGCAAAGCCGGAGTCGCTCTCCTCGTGCGGCAGGAAGCCAGCATGGAAGGTGACCAGTTTCAGGCCAAGCCCGGCGGCGATGCGGGCGACGGACCGGATGTTGGCCCAGTTAGCGTCCCAATGCTCGTCCGGCACGACGCCGCCAGTTTCCTTGATGGCATCGAGCGACGAGTAATCCTCGCCGATGGTGCCGAACATACCGGAGACGATCTCGATGCCTTCGGCGGCGAATAGCTCAGCGGTTTTGCCCCATGCCTCAGGGTTTTCGCGGAGTGGATCGAGTGCGAGTTGGACACGCGGGATATCGATTTCGCGGAGGTTAGCGACGAGCGCCTCGGAGGTTTTCGGCCGCAGCGACCAACTGCAAACGGCTCGTCGGGATTCGATGTCGTGTGCCATTTTGTGGAGGAATGCTGAACTTGCGCTTGGCCAAGTATCCGGATTTCGGCGGGTCTGACAAGTTTTTGCTGCCAAGCGCTTGGCCAAGCGCATTGCGCTTTTCTGGGCTGCGCCGAGCGGTTAGGCTGCTGCCGGTGTCCTACCAGGTCATAGCCCGCAAGTACCGTCCGCAACGCTTCAGCGATGTCGTCGGTCAGGATCACGTCAGTCAGACGTTGGTCAACGCCATCAGCGGTGAGCGCATCGCGCATGCCTATCTGTTTTGCGGGCCAAGGGGAACAGGTAAGACGACCCTGGCGCGGATTTTTGCCAAGTGCCTAAACTGCACCGACGGGCCAAAGGTCGATTTCCCAGACGACGACACTAAGTGCATCGAGATCGCCGAGAGCCGCTCGATCGATGTGCTCGAGGTCGACGGTGCCAGCAATAACGGTGTCGAGCAGGTGCGTGAGTTGCGCGAGACCTGCCTTTATGCGCCGGCCTCGTCGAAGTTCAAGATCTACATCATCGACGAGGTGCACATGCTCACCACGGCGGCGTTCAACGCCCTGCTCAAGACGCTCGAGGAGCCGCCGGCGCACGTGAAGTTCATGTTCGCCACCACCGAACCGGAGAAGGTGCTGCCGACCATCATGTCCCGCTGCCAACGCTTCGATCTCCGGCGCATCCCGGTGAACCTCATCGCCGGGCATCTCAAGTACATTTGCGGCGAGGAGAAGGTGACGATTGACGAGGGGGCGCTGTTTGCCATCGCGCGCGGCGCGGAAGGCTGCATGCGCGACGCCGAGTCAGCGCTCGATCAGCTCATCAGTTTTTGCGGCAACACCATCACCGAGCCGGACGTGCTCTCGATGTTCGGGTTGACAGCGCAGGGGCAGTTGTTCGCGCTGGCCGAGGCGGTGCTCAGCGGCGACTCCACCCGGACGCTGACCGAGCTAAACGCCCTCGCCAGCCAGGGCAAGGACTTGGGCCGGCTGGTCGGCGATCTGCTGACGCACATTCGCAACCGGCTGGTGTATGTCGTGTCCAAGGGCGACCTCTCCTTGCTGGAGGTCAGCGAAGCGGAAGCGGCCGCCCTGCAGGCCGGCATTCAACTGGCCGACGAGCAGGCGTTGACGCGCGTGCTCGATGTTCTGACCGAGTGCGAAGGCCGCCTGCGCATGGCCACGTCGAAGAAAATCCTGATCGAGGTGTCACTGCTCAAGGCGGCGCAGGCCAAGGCGGCGCTGGGCATCGACGAGGTGCTTGGGCAACTGGAAAAACTGCGCGACAACGAGCCGCCATCAGCGGGCCAAGCGTCCTCGGCTGCCGCTCCCAAACCGGCGCCCAAGGCAAGCGAACCGGCCAAGTCGGCTCCCGAGGCCGAGCCGCCCCCAGCGTCGGCGAAGCCGGTCGATTTGCAGGCGCTCTGGTCGCAGCTCGCCGCCGCTGCGAGCAAGGCCAGCCCGTTCATGCAGGCCTATTTTCAGCAGGCGCACGCCGTGTCGTTTTCAAACGGCATCTTCGAGATCGGTGTCACCGAGGAGCATCTCGCGTTGGTGGACAACCAGCGGAACCACAAGATGCTCGCGGAGCAACTAGCTGCGCTTGGCCATGCGGATGTGCAGTTCCGTTTCACCAGCGAGCCGCCGTCTGAGGGCCGGGCACCGGCCCCCCCGCTGGAGCCGATCGACGAGCCGTCCGCTGCTGGCCTTGCGAAGCCGGGGAAGACGAAGGCCGTTACCCAGCCGGAGAAGATCGACCCGGAAGAATTCAAGAACGACCCGCTCATTCAAAAGGCGCTGGAACTGTTCCGGGGCCGGATCGTCGAGGTGCGGAAGTGAGCCGATAATTTCAACATGGCAAGCATTGGTAAACTCATGAAGCAGGCCGCCAAGATGCAGCGGCAAATGCAGGAGGCGCAGGCCCAGTTGGCCGAACAAATCGTCGAGGCCTCAAGCGGCGGCGGCGCGGTCAAGGTCACGGCAAGCTGTGACGGCGTGGTCAAGTCGATCAGCATCGATCCCGACGCCGTGGACACGGAAGACATCTCCATGCTCGAGGACATGGTACTCGGCGCGGTCAACCAGGCGCTCGACAAGGGGCGCGAAACGCAGTCCGCCGAGATGGGCAAACTCACCGGCGGCATGGGCGGCGGCATGGGTCTGCCGGGGCTCTGATTGTTGCCCGTGGCCTCGCTCCCCGAACCGCTTGCGGCTTTGGTGGCGGAACTCAACCGCCTGCCGGGCATCGGCCCGCGATCCGCCGAGCGGCTCGCCCTTCACCTGATTCAAGCTGACACCGCTGTGGCCCGGCGCCTGGCCGACGTGCTCGTCACGTCCCGCGACAAAATCATCGAGTGCGTCCAGTGCGGCGGGCTTGCCGAGAAATCGCCGTGCAGCATTTGCGCCAACCCGGCGCGGGACGAGCGCACCGTCTGCGTTGTCGAGCGCGCGGTCGATATTTTGAACGTCGAGAAATCCGGCGCGTTTCGCGGCCACTACCACGTGCTCGGCGGCAAAATCTCGCCGATCAACGGCGTTGGTCCGGAGGAACTGCGGGTGGCACAACTCGAGCAGCGCCTGGCCGACGGCGCGGCGGACGAGGTCATCATCGCGCTTGGCACCGATGTGGAGGGCGACGCCACCGGGCACTACCTGGCCAAGCGCTTGGTCAAGCGTGGCGTGAAGGTCACTCGCATTGCCCACGGCCTGCCGGCCGGCAGCGGGTTGGAATTTGCCGACGAGTTGACCCTGACCCAGGCGCTCGATGGTCGCCGCGAACTGGAAGCAAAGTAGCCCGATGAGCCAGCCAAGCATCGTTGTTTTTGATCTCGGCAAGGTGCTGGTGGATTTCGACTACGGCATCGCTATCCGCCGGTTTGCCGAGCGTAGCGAGGCTGGCATCGAGCAAATTCAGCAACTGGTTGATTCGGTTGATTCGCCGATCCAAGTCGAGTACGAGTCCGGGAAAATCACGACCGATGAGTTTTTTGCGGCGATCCGGGATGGGGCTGGGTTTCGCGGCGACCGCGCGGAGTTCGTCAGCATCTTCGCCGATATTTTTTCGCCGATGGAAACGATGATCGCCTTCTTCGAGCGGCTCAAGTCACTCGGTTTTCCCACCTGCGTTTTTTCCAACACCAACGAGATCGCCATCGGGCACATCCGCGAGCGGTTTCCGTTTTACAGCCGCTTCGACTATTACGTGCTGTCGTTTGAGGTGGGGACGATGAAACCGGACGAACCGATTTATGACGTGGTCGAGCAGTGCACCGGCGAGTCCGGCGCGGCCATCCTTTACATCGATGACCGCCCGGAAAACATCGGGACCGGCAGGGGCAGGGGATGGCAAACCATCCTGCAGGACGGTGAGGCTGCATCGGTGGCTGCGGCTGAGGCGTTGCTCGG
>MPLV02067709.1_pt1 | contig 10735 bp, 10 predicted proteins | sample 1617331 | NCBI WGS metagenome assembly MPLV02 (sample SAMN05944802, study PRJNA350692) | marine metagenome | biome: marine; feature: ODZ; material: water; isolation source: 100 m water sample filtered on 0.2 um supor filter | place: Pacific Ocean | collected 2012-04-08 | depth 100m m | reverse complement strand
CTCCCACAACGTAAGCTGGAATACCGGTGTGATATGCCAGTATTCCTGCAGTCTCGAGGATATTACTGTGAGGATTGTTGTCTGTTAATAGTTGGCTAATGCTGCTCATTTAAGTGTTAAAATTAGGAGAAATAAATTTTATAAGGGAAACAAAATATTTTGTGTATAATTAATTTCAAATATTTGTGAACAATTTTTCAATTATTTGAATAAAAATTAAGAAAATAAACAGGACTAGTTAAATGCCATTTTAACAACTATTGTTTGGTAATGTCTACCAATCCATTGTTTGTTAGGACACTCCGATGGTGAAGGACAATACAACCATGGAAAACGTGGAAATATAGAAATTGAAAGAAAAGCTACGTTTTCCAATTCTTCATCACCATTTTTTTAAAATTTTGTAAAAAATTAAACATTTGATAAGAAAAAAACAAGAGAATTTGAAATATTATTATCACATAAAGTAAGTAAATGATGTTTCAAATTCAAGAATCATGTAAAGAACGAAAATGTGGTTGTAAAGACCATGAAAACCAAAAAACTAGGCGTGGAAATAGGAGAAAATAATTGCTAGAAAAGCAATTTAATCCAAATCTTGTGTATAATGGAGTGGTCCACTTTTACATGGACAAAAAAGGGTATTCTAAAGAATAATGTTTCGAGATGGGGTATTTTTGATTTAAAAAAAATTAACAAAAATAATTTTCATATTAAAGATGTTATAGAAAAACCTAGTGCAAAATTAGCTCCTTCCACCTATGCATTAATAGGCCGTTATATCTTACCATCAAAAATATTTAAAGTTCTTAAAGATCAAAAGCCTGGTCGCAATGGTGAAATTCATATAACAGATGCTATTAGATCATTGATACATAAAAGACATAAATTCATCGGTCATATTTTTGCCGGAAAATATTTAGATTGTGGTTCCATGAAGGGGTATATCAATTCATCTTCAGAAATCTCTAGATTGTAATTTATGAAAATATGCGTGATAGGAACTGGTTACGTTGGTCTTGTCAGTGGAGCGTGTTTTGCTGAAATAGGTTTGTTGTATGAATCTGGTTTTATAAGTATTTTTGCGATTATTTATTTAATATATTTAAGTTCAGTCGGTTCGGCTTATTTCTTTAATTATAGTAAAATAACAACTTTTCTTTTATTTTTTACAGGAGCTATGACTGTTTTCCCTCTTTTCTGTTTTAATTTTGGATTAAAAAATATTCCTCTCGGATTAGCAGGTGTAATTTTTTATTTAGCCCCAACTTTTCATTTTTTAACATCAATTTTGATACTTAATGAAACTTTCAGTAATTATAAATTAATCTCTTTTGTAATTATATGGATTGCTGTAATAATTTTTATTTTTGATAAACAAAAAAAGGAATATATTTAACGAGAATAATACTCAATTACTAAATTAGGCTCCATTGTTACAGGATAGGGAACATCGTGTATTAAGGGTGCTCTGAGAAATCTGCCTTTAAATTCCTTTATATCAACTTCTAAATATTCTGGTATTTCTCTTTCTTGAGAAACAATTGATTCTTGTATGAGATTAATTTTTTTACTTTGATCTTTTAAAGATATCTCGTCTCCATCCTTAACTGTATAAGAAGAAACATTTACTCTTTTGCCATTTACTTTAACATGACCATGATTAACTAATTGTCTGGCTGCAAAAATTGTAGGGACAAATTTCATTCTATAGACAATTGCATCAAGTCTTCTTTCTAAAAGCTCAATTAATATCTGACTTGTGTCACCTTTTGTATTTGAAGCTTTTTTATAAATATTTCTGAATTGTCTTTCAGTAAGATCGCCATAATAGAAACGAAGTTTTTGTTTGGCAAATAATTGTGTACCATAGTCTGATATTTTTCTTCTCTGTCCTTGAGAGCCATGCTGACCAGGTCGAGAGTTTCTCTTGTTAAATGGACTTTTTGGACGACCCCAAAGATTACATCCTAATCTTCTATCAATTTTATATTTGGCCGCTATTCTTTTTGTCATATTTATATAATTCGAAGTTTTATAGAGATATAATTTATCATGTCAATTCTATAATCGCTTATTTTTTTATGTATTTCTTAGCTTTTTTATCATTCCCCACAAAGTTTGAATTTCAATTTTACTTAGCGCCGAACGTAAAAACATTGTTTGAATATTATTAAACATACTTTTACTTTTATCTTTTGGGTATAAAAAACCTATTTCATCAAGTTCATTTTTAAGATAATCCATAAATAGTTGAAATTCTTCTTTTGATGCTATTTTTCTATTTGCAAAATTAGAACTATGTAAATTTGAAGGTATGTGAAAATATTCTTTCCATTTATATGAAAATAATAATACTGCATGAGATAAATTAAGAGATTTATTTGTTTTAGACAGTTCAATATTAAAAGTTGAATCACACAACATAAGATCTTCATTTGATAATCCTGAATTTTCTGGTCCAAAAACTACAGCTATTTTTTTATTCGTTGGAATTTCTTTAAAAAACTTAATAAAATTATTATAATTGGGCTTCTGTAAAAATCTTTTTCTACTGGATGTGGCTATAACATAGCTGAAAGATAATAAAGCTTTTTTAAGAGATAGAAAAACAACAACTTTATCTATAATTTTTTTTGAGTTAGCTGCAGCTTTAATTGCTTTTTGATTAGGCCATTTTTCTCTTGGAGAAATTAAAATCAGTTTATTAAAACCACAATTGTCCATAGCTCTCGCAACCATACCAATATTTTCAGGCAACTGAGGTCTAACTAATATTATTGAAGGATTATTACTTATCACTATAGTGATTTTAAATCATAAAATAACTTGTAAGCAATGCTATCATAAATTGCATTATAAGATGCATCTATAATGTTTGGTGATATGCCAATGGTTGTCCAATGTTTATTTCTTTCATCTACAGATTCAATAAAAACTCTTGTTATTGCTCCTGTTCCTTTTTCAGGAGAAAGAATCATAACTTTATAATCAGAAAGTTTTAAGTTTTCTAAGGTGGGAAAAAATTTTATCAAAGCTTTTCGTAATGCGCTATCAAGTGCATTTACAGGACCATTACCTATTCCAACAGTCATTATTTCTTCATTATTAACTATAACACTGATGTTAGCCTCAGATTCAGTAACTAACTGACCTTTTGCATTCCATCTTCTTTCATCTGTAACTCGAAATCTTTGCAAGGTGTAATAATCCTTAATCTGATCCAACTCTTTTCTCACTAAGATTTCAAAACTAGCTAAAGCAGTATCATAAGAGAAACCCTCGGATTCTTTTTGTTTAATTATACGAAGAATATTTTTTATCTGACTTTCATTTATATCAATAGACATTTTTTTTAATTGATTAAGCAAATTTGATTTTCCTGACTGATCAGAAACAATCACATTTCTTGAATTACCAACTAATTCTGGATTAATATGTTCATATGTTGACGGATTTTTTTCAACACCAGAAGCATGTACTCCTCCTTTATGTGAAAAAGCATATTCCCCTACATAAGGAGCTTGTTTAGATTGTGGCACGTTTAAAATCTCATCTAATATTTTAGAAATCCTTGGTAATATTTTAACATTCTCTTCTTTTATATTAGTATCAAAATTGGTTTTAAAAATTAGTGTAGGTATTAATGAAATTAGATTAGCATTGCCACATCTTTCACCCAAACCATTTAGAGTCCCTTGAGCATGTCTTACTCCTGCATTGATAGCTGCCAATGTATTTGCAACTGCATTATCAGTATCATTATGCGCATGAATACCTAAGTTTCTTCCAGGAATAATCATAATAACTTCTTTAACAATATTATAAATTTCATCAGGAAGCGTTCCTCCATTTGTATCACATAAAACGACCCATCTTGCGCCTGAATCATAGGCGGATTTTATACATTTTAGTGCATATTCACGATCAAATTTATATCCATCAAAAAAATGTTCAGCATCAAAAATAGGTTCTTTGTTTTTATTTTTAATTTCTAGGATACTTTCACTTATCATTTTAACATTCTCATTTACATCAATTCCAAGTGCTTCTTTCACTTGAAATAAAGATGATTTTCCAAAAATACAAACAGAAGTAGCTTTAGAGTTTATTAAAGAATTTAAACCAGGATCATTTGCTGCACTACTACTCGGTCGTCTGGTCATACCAAATGCTGTCAGAGAAGCATTGGTTAATTGTATCTCTCTGTTAAAAAACTGATCGTCTGTTGGATTTGCTCCTGGCCACCCTCCTTCGATGTAATCAATTCCTAATTCGTCAAGTGCTCTAATAATGACCATTTTATCACTAACTGAAAAATTTACGCCAGTGGTTTGTTGACCATCTCTTAGTGTGGTGTCAAATAAATAAATCTTGTTTTCCATTGTTTTGGAGTTGCTAAATTAAAAATGTTTTAATGTCGAGTAATTTAGTATGATTATATATTTAGCAATATTTTTTATATATAAACAAGTTTTTTCAATATATGTTCTTTAGTCAATAAAGGCAGCAAATATTTTAATTCAGGGCCTTTTTCTTTACCTGTAAGCGCTAATCTTATAGGCATAAATAGATCTTTTCCCTTTTTGCCAGTTTTATTTTTGATTAAATCAATCCAAATATCCCATGTTGTTTCATCAAAAGGGCCTTCGGGTAAAAGTTCAGCAGCTAAATTTAAATAATCATTTGATCTATCTATATAAATTTCTGTTGAATTAATTGTATTAAACCAATCCAAGCTTTCAGAAAAAATATTAATATTATTTTTTACAAAAATCCAAAAATCTTCATTTACATCCTTGATATTTAAATCAAAAAATTTTTGTTTAACGTCGGAAAAATCAAATGATTGAAGCATATCCTTGTTTAATAATTTGAGTACGTTTATTGAAAATTTAGGAGATGAAGATGCCAAGGAATTGATATCAAAATTATTAACTAACATATCTACGTTTTTTTCTTTTGATAAGTTTTTACTTGTTCCTATGCTAAGTAAATAATTAAGCAAAGTTAAGTTTTCAAAACCTTCTTCATACATTTTTTGAATTGATAGGCTGCCTAATCTTTTTCCAAAACTTTTACCTTTTTCATCGGTAAGAAATGGATGATGGCCAAAACGAGGAATATTAGCATTTAATGATTTAAATAATTGAATATGAAACGCGGTATTAGTAATATGATCTTCTCCCCTGATTATATCTGTTATATTTTCTTCTACATCATCAACAACAGAGGGCAAATGATATAATAATCTGCCATCTTCTCTAATTAAAACTGGATCGGATAAATTCTTACTGTCAAAGGATACTTTTCCTTTTATCAAATCTTGCCATTCAATTATTTCCTCTTCCAGTTTAAAACGCCAGTGAGGAGTTTTTCCTTTTTTGATTAAATTTTCTATTTGATCAGAAGTTAATTTTAATGAGCTTCTGTCATAAATAGGTGGTTTTCCTGATAACAATTGAGTTTTTCTTTTTAATGAAAGTTCTTCAGCACTTTCAAAACAGGGGTATATTTTTTTTGATTTTTTTAATAAAAAAATTTTTTCATCGTATATATTTTTTCTTTGTGACTGATTAAATGTTTTTGACCATGAAAGACCGAGCCATAAAAGATTTTCTTTAATCTTATTTTCATATTCTTTTTTACTTCTTTCTAAATCAGTATCGTCAATTCTAAGAATGAACTCTCCACCTTTATTTTTTATATATGCCCAATTTATTACAGCAGACCTAGCATTGCCTATATGAAGCAGGCCAGTTGGGCTGGGAGCAAAACGGGTTTTTAATGTCAATTAGTCATCCTCAAACAAACAAATAGGTATTGGTTTCATTTTATGTAAATTTAGTTTTCTGATTTGCATATATTTTTCATAATATTTGCTATCTTTATTGTCCATTGCCTCTTCTATTTGCTTATAAGTTAAACCAAGTTGTCTTTCATCATTGCGGCCATCATCCCATAAACCATCTGTTGGTTGTGCTTCTATGATATCTTCAATAATGGACATTTTTGATGCTATTTCCCAAACTTGTGTTTTTGTACAATCAGCTATAGGAGAAATATCTACCCCGCCATCTCCGTATTTTGTATAAAAACCTACTCCAAAATCTTCAACTTTATTGCCAGTTCCGACAACTAATCCGTTGTTAGATTGTGCAATTTGATACAAAGTTGTCATTCTTAACCGTGAACGGGAATTAGCAAAAGCAAGGTTATTTTTGAAATCTTGCATACTTTCTTCAAAAGAAAAAAAAATACTATCCAAACTAATTTCTCTGGTGATAACATTCTCAAAGTTGGATTTAAGCCAATCTAGATGTTTGATGCTTAAATCATGTTGTTTATGATTTTGCTTAATAGGCATTGAAACTGCTATCGTTTTTAAACCAGTTTTGGCTGATAAAGTGCTAGTAACTGCTGAATCAACGCCACCAGATACACCTATAACAAGAGTTACTGGCTGATATTTAATTGTATTACAATATTGCTTTATCCAATCAAGAATATATTGAATTCTTACCTCTGTTTTCATAAATAATTATATAGCAGTAATATTATATTTTGGAAGTCTGCTGGATTCTTATTCTTTCTTCTTTTAGGAATTCAGACATTAAAAAAGCTAATTCTAAAGACTGTGAAGCATTTAAGCGGGGATCACAATAAGTATGATATCTGCTCTTTAAATCACTTTCTTTAATCTCTTGAACGCCTCCAATGCATTCTGTCACGTCCTGACCTGTCATCTCTATATGTATTCCTCCGGGATATGTCCCCTCAGCCCTGTGAATATTAAAGAATTGTTCAATTTCTGAAATAATATTTGTTAGTGCCCTAGTCTTATATCCATTTGATGCTTTAATTGTATTTCCATGCATTGGATCACATGCCCAGACTACTTTTTTTCCTTCCTTGCTAATTGAAGAGATTAAAGGAGGTAATTTTGAAGAAATTTTTTCAGCACCCATTCTACAAATTAGAGTCATTCTTCCTTCAGTATTATTTGGGTTTATAGTGTCGATAATCTTAACAAGCTCATCGGTGTTGGTTGTTGGGCCTACTTTTATTCCGATTGGATTTGAAATTCCCCTAACAAATTCAACATGCGCACCATCCAATTGACGGGTTCGGTCACCTACCCAAAGCATATGGGCGGAAACATCGTACCACCTACCGGTTGTGCTATCTATTCTAGTCATTGCTTCTTCAAAAGGCAATAAAAGTGCTTCATGGCTTGTGAAAAAATCTGTTTCACTCATTTGTCTAACATTTTGATCATTAATTCCACAGGCTTCCATAAAGATTAAACATTCATTAATTCTCTTTGCCATTTCTTCAAATTTTTCTTTTGATTGACCTTCATCAACATAATTTAAATTCCATTGGTGAATTTGTTTTAAATTTGCAAACCCCCCTTGAGCAAAAGCTCTAAGTAAATTTAAAGTTGCGGCAGACTGATTATAAGCTTGAATTAATCGTTGGGGGTTGGATTCTCTTGAATTTTCATCAAAATCGATTTTGTTAATAATATCACCTTTATAAGAAGGAAGTGAGATATCATTTTTCACTTCTGTTTCCTGCGAGCGAGGTTTAGCAAATTGACCTGCTATCCTACCAACCTTAACTACAGGGCATGATGCTCCGAAAGTTAAAACGACAGACATTTGAAGTATAACTTTAAATAAATCACGTATGTTATTTGGATTAAACTCAGTAAAACTTTCTGCGCAATCGCCTCCTTGAAGTAAAAAAGCTCTTCCATTTACAACTTCAGCAAGTTGCTTTTCAAGATTTCTAGCCTCACCAGCAAAAACTAAGGGAGGGTATCTTGATATTTTTTTCAAAACTGATTCTAACGCTGCTTCATCCTTATAAATTGGTAAGTGCTTTGCTGGTTTGTTTTTCCAACTACTTAATTTCCAATCTTTATTCATATTAATTTACAATCTTTATTCATAAAATTAGACAGCGTATTAGACCTTCTTGAATCCTCAAACAAGATTAAACTTTCTATTTTTTTCTTGTTTTCTTTGAAATTACTAATTTATCATGTCCTACAACTAATGAATTACTAGGAATATTTCTCGTAATTACACTCCCTGCTCCTGTTTTTGAATTTCTCTCAATTATTAAAGGCGCAACAAGTGAAGTGTTAGATCCAATAAAAACTTTATCTTCTATGATAGTTTTATTTTTCTTCTTCCCATCATAATTGCAAGTAATAGTTCCTGCACCGATATTAATATTTTTTCCCAATATGCTATCACCAATATAACTAAGATGCGGTATTGTGCATTTATTTCCAATTTTAGAATTTTTTATTTCTACAAAATTACCAATTTTAACATTCTCTCCTATCACACTTCCAGGTCTGAGTCGTGCAAACGGCCCTATTGATGAACCTTTGCCAATTAATGAAGATTCAAGAACAGAATGGCTTTTAACAATAACTTGATTTTTTATTTTTACTCCATTTTTTATAAAAACAAATGGCTCTATTATAGAATTTTTTCCTACTTGAGTGTCATAGCTAACTCTTACAGTTTTAGGATTTATAATTTTAACCCCTTTTTCAATTAGATTTCCTATTAGTAAATTCTGATAGATTTCATCAATTTTATTAAAATCATCTAAGGTATTAATGCCCAGCATTTCTTCTTCTTTACATAAAATATATTGAAAACTTTTTCTATTTTGATGACAGATAGCAAATATGTCAGGAAGATATTTTTCTCTTTTTTTGTTTTTATTACTTATTTTATTAATGAATGAATATAATAATTCATATTTACATAACATTATTCCAGCATTACAAAGTGAAATTTTCTTAATTTTTGAATTGGCGTTAAGTTCTTCTACCACAGATTCCACTTTTTTTCCCTTAGTGATTACTCTGCCATAACCAAATGGATCTGTTGAATCAAAAGCTATCATCAATCCAGGTAATTTATCTTTTAAAAAAATATTAGTTGCTTTTTTTAAAGTGGATAAAGTTATTAAAGGTACATCACCAAATAAAATCAAAATATTTGTTTTTTTTTTAATTAATTTTTTAGCTGATAATACAGCATCTGCTGTTCCATTCTGATTTTTTTGAAGAGCAAATTTACAATTATTAAAGCGTTTTTTAAGACTATTAATATTAGTTTTATTACAAACAAATATAATATTGTTTTTTGAAATTTTCTTAGCCTTATTATAAATGTGATCAATGACTGGTAAACCTGCTAACTCATAAAAAATTTTTGATTTATTGCTCTTAAATCTAGAACTTTTACCTGCAGTCAAAATAAGTGTAGTTATATTGGTCATATTATTTTGCTTTGGTAAATAAACTAATTATTTGTTAGTTGAATAAACTAAAGATTTCTTAAAATTTCATTGCCTAGATTAATTATTTCTTTTGATGCGTCAGAATTAACACTAATATCAACCACCCCTCTTCCTACAGAAAAAGTTTCTGCATAAATTGTTTTGCTTGAAATTCGTGAACGCGCAATTCTAGCTCCGGCATACCTTAAACGCAATATCATTGCCTCAGTTAATCGAACTCTCGGCAATACCCTATTTAAAACAACTGTTGATTTTTTTCTTTCTTGTTTTGTTAAATTTAAAAATGGTATGGTTGCCATCAAATCCACGGGGCTCGGCATCACAGGAACAAATACCCTGTCTGCATTCTTGACTATTTGTATCGTATCGTAGGTAATTGAAGGAGGACTATCTATTATGATGAAGTTATATTTTCTTTTTATATTCTTGATGTCTTCGCCTAAACTATGTGAATTATAGGGAAGCACATCAATGCCAATCTCTCCTTCTCCGTAGTATTTTTTTCGTGCCTCAATCCAGTATGTAAGGCTTTTTTGATGATCTCCATCGATTACTGCAACTTTATACTGACTATTGCTCCAAAGTACTGCAAGATTTGCGGATAATGTGGTTTTGCCTGTTCCGCCTTTTTGATTTGTGAATGCTAAAACTTTACCCATGATAAAATAAACTTATTATGTTAATAAGATAATATCAATTTTATTAACTTATGAAACCTATTTTAAACAAAAATGATGTGGAAATTAATATAAAAAAGGCCAAAAAAATATTAGAAAACGGCGATCTAGTTATTTTTCCAACGGAAACTGTTTATGGCTTGGGAGGAAATGCTATCGATGAAAATGCTATCAAAAAGATTTATAAAATCAAAAATCGCCCAAGTAATAATCCATTAATTTGTCATTTTAAAAACATTGATAGTATTGAAAAAGATTTTGTGATTAATGATAAATCTTATGAACTTGCAAACCAATTCTGGCCTGGCCCTTTAACGCTTATTTTGGAAAAAAAAGAGACTTCAAATATAAGTCCAATACTTTCTAATCATAAAAAATTTGTTGCTTGTAGGATTCCAAAACATCCTACAGCACAAAAATTGCTTCAAAATCTTGAATTTCCCATAGCAGCGCCAAGCGCTAATATTTCTACAAAACTCTCCTCTACAAGAATAATTCACTTATCAAAAAAACTAAAAGATAATATTTTTCTTCTAGATGGTGGAAAAAGTTTCTATGGCCTGGAATCCACTATTATTAATGCCTGCAATGGCAATCCAAAAATATTACGTTTAGGGAGTATAACTTTAGAAGTTATTGAAAAAATAATTCCAAATATTATTTTAGAAAATCATAGCAATTTTTCAAACCTATCTCCCGGGCAGCAGATAAAGCACTATTCCCCG
>MPLV02151725.1_pt1 | contig 10762 bp, 12 predicted proteins | sample 1617331 | NCBI WGS metagenome assembly MPLV02 (sample SAMN05944802, study PRJNA350692) | marine metagenome | biome: marine; feature: ODZ; material: water; isolation source: 100 m water sample filtered on 0.2 um supor filter | place: Pacific Ocean | collected 2012-04-08 | depth 100m m | reverse complement strand
CTGACTCCACTGATTCCGATCGATATCAATGCTTTTGGCGACAGTTCCACGGTGTCTATTGATGATGCTGTCCTGTCCATGCCTTCCCTGGCTTATCGGGGCAGGGCAGTGCTGATATTCTCAGGAAAGCAATGGGTAAGAAAATTCCTGAGGAGATGGCTAAACAAAAGGATATTTTTATCCAAGGTGCCATAGATAATGATGTTAAGGAGAGTACCGCAATAAAAATATTTGACTTGATAGAGAAGTTTGCAGGTTATGGTTTTAATAAATCACACTCTGTCTCCTATGCCTTCATCGCCTATCAAACAGCCTGGCTAAAAACGCATTACCCAGCTCAATTTATGGCTGCTTCAATGACAGCAGATATTAATAACACGGATAAGATAATTCCATTAAAAGAAGATTGCACTAATTTAGATATTGAAATTCTACCACCTTGTATTAATCACTCAGCTTATGATTTTTTTGTACAAGATTCTGAGTCCATTAGATACGGCTTAGGTGCCATTAAAGGTATTGGCGAATCTGCAGCTGAAGCGATGACAAGCGAAAGATTAACAAACGGTACCTATAAAGATTTTTTTGATTTTTGCTCTAGACTTACCGATCAAAAGCTATCAAAAAGAACGATAGAAGCATTAGTCAAAAGTGGGGCAATGGATTGTTTGAATGAAAACAGGTCCACGTTGTTCAGGTCGATTGGAACTGGAGTCAATTTCGCAAATAAAAAAGCAATGGATCAAAAATCAGGTCAAAATAATTTATTTTCCATTGATGGTGATCACGCTGAAACTCCTCCTAGTCTAAATAGGGATAAAGAATGGAAGTTAAATGATTTATTACAAGGTGAGTTTCAAAGTTTGGGTTTTTATTTTAGCGGTCACCCATTTGATCCATATAGAAAAGATTGTATCCATCTAACTAAAGGACCATTAATACAGATAAAAGCAAAGATGGAAAAAAGTAATAACGGATCACTGCTATTTAATAGTCAAAATTTCATGGAAATTGCAGGTTTAGTTTTTGACGTAAAACGGAGAGGAAATAATCTTATATTTCGACTAGATGATGGCACTGCAATCATTGATGCAATTGTTTTTGGTGAGAATAGAGACAGATTTAGAGATTTGATTAATAACAACGCTATATTACATCTTAATGGAAGCTTTCGCTATGATACTTATGCTGACACATGGCAATTTGTTGCCTCAGAGATTTTGGAATTAGATGCATTGATAGAAAAAAAAGCTAAAACGCTCTTAATTAAATGCAATCCAGATTTTGACCCAGAAAAACTTAAATCAATTCTTCAGGCCCATACTCCAGGTTCTTGTAAAGTTAACGTTCACTATAAAACTGATATTGACGTTTACAAATTAAAATTTGGCCAAGAATGGACTGTTAAAGTGACCAAGGAACTGAGGGATAGATTAACGGCTGAGTTTGGTTCAGGCAACTTTCAGTTCTTGACGTACCACTAAATTCTTATATTTTTTTATAAGATTTTTTTTATTTTTTCTAATGTAGAATGATAGATATATTTTAATATAATATTTTACATTATGGATTTTTTGAATTTTGAACAACCCATTGTTGAGTTAGAAAGAAGAATTGAGGAACTTAAGCTAAGTGTTACAGATTCAGAGTATTCTGAAGATATTGATAAAGAAATCAATAAGTTAAGTCAAAAATGTGAAGCTTTAACTAATAAAATATTTTCCAATCTGACTGAATGGCAAATCGTTCAGTTATCAAGGCATCCGAACAGACCAAAATCTTCAGATGTAATTAAAGCCATAACACCCGATTTTCAGGAGTTGCATGGCGATAGAATGTATGCAGATGATCCCGCGATTATTTCTGGTTTAGGAACCATAGATAATTTATCCATGATGTTGATAGCTCAGGAGAAAGGTAAGGATACAAAATCAAGGGTGTATAGAAACTATGGCATGCCTAGGCCTGAGGGTTATCGTAAAGCACTTAGAGTAATGAAACTTGCTGAGAAATTTTCAATTCCAATAGTCACCATAATCGATACTCCAGGAGCATATCCAGGTATTGGTGCTGAAGAGAGAGGACAAAGTGAAGCAATTGCAAAAAATCTCTTTACACTGGCATCGATTAGAACTCCAGTGATTAATCTGGTTCTCGGTGAAGGTGGATCAGGGGGCGCTTTAGCCATAGGCATGGGGGATTCACTTATGATGTTGCAATACAGTGTGTACACTGTAATTTCTCCCGAGGCTTGTTCTTCTATTCTATGGAGGAATCCTGAAGAAACTGAAATTGCAGCAGATTCCATGGGGCTTTCGGCAAAAAGATTATCTAAATTAGGAGTTGTAGACCAAGTGATCAAAGAACCTTTAGGAGGCTTTCACCGTGATCCAGAACCTATGTATCAGCAAATCAGCAAAGCCATAGTTGATGAAGTAAGTTTACTGAGCAATATGAACATGTCAGATCTGTTGGAGCGAAGGAGAGTTAAATTTAGAGCCATTGGACAATTTAAAGAGATTTAATCAATGGTTGTAAGTAAAAATATAGATCTCGAAGAGACCTTAATAAATCATATTCAAAGACTCAATTTAACAAAAATCTGTGTGTCATTGAGTGGTGGATTAGATTCCATTGTTTTGCTGCATATCCTCCATCAAATAGCCAGAGAACAGATTTATTTAAGGGCAATTCATTTTAATCATAATTTAACAGAAGGTTCTCAGAGCTGGGCTCAATTTTGTAAAAAGATTTGTAACCAACTCAATGTTAATTTAGACATTTATTCTTTAAAAATAAATTTACATGAAGGATTTGGAATTGAAGCAGCTGCAAGAAAAGCTAGATATCAAAAATTAGGAGAAAGTATCCACAAGGATGAGTGCTTAATGACAGCACATCACCAAGATGATCAGCTAGAAACTATTTTATTAAGGATGGCCAGAGGCACTGGAATTGATGGTCTTCAAGCTATTCAGAGACAATTTGATTTTGGACAAGGAATCATTTTAAGACCTCTTTTAGATTTTACCAGAGATCAGATAGAAGATTATGCAAAGCGAAATAAATTGGAATGGATTGAAGATACTAGTAATAAAGAAGTTTACTTTGATAGAAATTTTTTAAGACAAAAAGTCATTCCGATCATGAAGGAAAGATGGCCTAGTCTTCCTAGCAGTGTTTCTAGATTATCAAAAATCTCCAGTCAAACTTTGATTTTATTAAAAGAGCTAGCAGAACAAGATTTAGGAAAAGATTCTTCTATAACAGAATTAAATATCGATGTATTCAATGATAAATCAAATGAACGAGTTATTAATATGATGCGCTACCTTATTTCGAGAAATAAGATGTCATCACCTTCGATGCGAGTTTTAAATGCTGGGATTAATATACTTTTAAATGATGAGTCAATTAATCCATCGATGTTTTGGGATGATTGTTGTATAAAAAGATATCGCAATAAACTTTATTTTCTCCATGCTTCTCAGTTAAAACCCAATCAAAATCTTGAACCAGAAAACTGGAAGATAAAAAATCCATTGAGATTAGATAATGATGGCGGTTTGTTAGAAGTTACCTTGGTAAGAGGACAAGGCTTATCGCTGAGTAAATGCGATCAGAATTTAACTATTAGGTATCGCATTGGAGGAGAGTCTATCAAACCGGTGGGACATAAAATAACAAAGAAGTTGAAAAATTTGTTCCAAGAAAACCATATTTTACCTTGGGTGAGGGATAAGATTCCTTTGATATATAGTGGAACTGAACTCATTGGTGTAGCAGATCTTTGGATTCATGATGATTACACTGCATCTCAAAATGAGCAAGGTTTTTTGATTGATTGGCAGAGAAAAATTAACATAAAACACAATTGGTGATTGTTCATTGTCACAATATCTGTTAGTTTGAAATACCGGGATATTAGTGTTGGGAAAGCCTGAGATTATTTTAAAAAAATCCCAAGTAAATTTTAACTAATTGGAATAAAAAACCCGGACATGTCACATTATATATTTGTTACTGGAGGCGTAGTATCAGCACTCGGTAAGGGTGTAACATCTGCTTCACTCGGTGCAATTCTTGAAGCCAGGGGATTAAAGGTTGGGATGATGAAACTTGATCCTTATCTGAATATAGATCCCGGAACTATGAGTCCATACCAGCATGGTGAGGTTTTTGTAACCGAAGATGGTACTGAAACGGATCTTGATTTAGGCCATTACGAACGATATGTAAATACTACAACGGGGAAAAACAGCAACTTCACCGCCGGGAAGATTTACGAAAATGTTATTGCGAAAGAAAGGAAAGGTGATTATCTGGGTGGCACGGTACAAGTGATTCCCCATGTAACAGATGAGATAAAGAAAAATATCACAATTGGTGCAGATGGTTTTGATGTCACAATAATTGAAGTTGGTGGAACCGTAGGGGATATCGAATCACTACCTTTCTTGGAAGCCATCCGTCAAATGGGCATAGAGGAAAATGGGTTTAAAGTTGCATACGTTCATCTGACCTTGGTCCCTTATATAAAAACTTCTTCAGAAATCAAAACCAAGCCCACACAACATTCAGTTAAAGAATTGCGATCAATTGGTATTCAACCCGATGCATTGGTGTGTAGGTCAGAAAAACCTCTACCTGGAGAACAACGGAAAAAAATAGCTTTATTCACTAATGTAAAAGAAGAAGCTGTAATTTCAGCTCAGGATGCAAGTGATATTTATGAGATACCCTTAATTTTAAGGGATCAGGGATTAGATGAGATCATTATCAATAAATTGCAACTCAATGTTACAAAGCCAGATCTGACAGATTGGGAGAGTGTTCTTCTTGCTAAGAACAGTAGTAAATCTCTTGTTAAAATTGCAATGGTAGGCAAGTACGTTGATTTTAGGGACTCATATATTTCTTTGAGCGAAGCTCTTCGTCACGCGGGATTTAAAACACAAACAAGAATTCAAATCGAATACGTAGAATCTGAAGAGATACAAAAAAATGGAACGGGTATCTTGAAAGCAATGGATGCGATTTTAATTCCAGGGGGATTTGGTGATCGTGGCATTGAGGGCATGGTCGACTCAATTCAGTTTGCCAGAGAGAACAAGGTACCTTTTTTAGGGATCTGTCTAGGTCTTCAAGCAGCTGTGATTGAATTTTCGAGGAATAATCTAAATTTATTAGATGCGAATAGCACGGAATTCGACCCCGATACTCGTGCACCTGTTATTGCTTTGATTAAGGAATGGATGAACGAAGACGGATCCTTGGAGAATAGGGATGAAGATTCTGATTTAGGAGGGAGTATGAGGCTTGGTGCTCAAGAATGTATGATCACAAATAAAACATTAGCCAGAGACGTTTACCAGAAAAGTTCAGTCTTCGAAAGGCACAGACATCGGTATGAATTTAATATTAATTTCAAAGAGGATCTGGAGAAAAAAGGTTTAATTTTTTCAGGTCATTCGAAAGATGGTTTAGTTGAGATCATTGAGTTGGCGGATCATCCATGGTTTTTTGCTTGCCAATTTCATCCAGAATTTACGTCATCTCCAAGAAAAGGACATCCACTATTTGAATCTTTTATTCAAGCTTCTGTAGAATATTCAAGAACAAAAAAGGAATGATAGATGTCAGTTAGTATCGGAAAAAATAAAGTGGGTAACAATCTACCTCTAACGTTGATAGCAGGACCTTGTGTAATAGAATCATTGGAGCTTGCTCAAGAGGTTGCTGGTAGCATTGCAGAAATTGCCACAAAATTGGAGATACCCTTTATATATAAATCCTCTTTTGATAAGGCCAACCGAAGCTCTTTGTCAAGCTATAGAGGTCCAGGTATTGATGAAGGACTTAAAATTTTAGAAAGCGTTAAAAAGAGCGTTGATGTTCCTGTTCTAACAGATGTCCATGAGGATACACCATTGGAGGAAATTGCATCGATAGTCGATGTTTTGCAGATACCAGCATTCTTATGTAGACAGACAAATTTTATTTTAAGCGTTGCTGCACAAAATAAGCCAATCAATATCAAAAAAGGCCAATTTCTATCACCGTGGGAAATGCAAAATGTTGTTAATAAAGCAAAATCCGTTGGTAATAATAATGTTTTAGTTTGTGAGCGAGGTTTTGCTTTTGGTTATAACAATTTAGTAGCCGATATGCGTTCTTTGGTGATTTTGAGAGAAACTAAATGCCCTGTCATCTTTGATGCAACACATTCTGTTCAATTGCCGGGTGGTCAAGGGTCTTCTTCGGGAGGTCAGAAAGAATTTATATCATCATTAGCCAGAGCTGCAGTTGCAACTGGGGTAGCAGGTATTTTTATTGAAACTCACCCTGATCCAGAAAAAGCACTGAGCGATGGACCAAACTCTCTTCCACTGAATCAACTAAGCTCTCTTTTGCATGCCTTAAAGGACATCGATAGTATTGTTAAGTAAGGTCATAATTTTTTAGCAAAAGATAACGATAAATACTCAATAAAAGATCTACTCATGTCAGAGATTAAATCGGTACAAGGCAGGCAAATACTAGATTCTAGAGGTAATCCAACTGTAGAGGCTGAGATTACCCTAAATAATGGTATCTGTGCTAGATCATCTGTTCCCTCAGGAGCTTCAACTGGCAGCAGGGAAGCTGTGGAACTTCGAGATGGGGATCCATCTAGATTTTTTGGGAAAGGAGTTTCTATTGCGGTTAAAAACATCAATACTGAAATACAAAAAGCACTGATAGGTCAATCGGTATTAGAACAGAAAAAGATAGATAAAACTCTGATTGAATTGGATTCCACAGAAGATAAATCCAGGTTGGGGGCAAATGCAATTTTGGCAGTTTCCCTAGCTGCTGCTCACACAGCGGCTTCTTTTTCAGGAAAAAAATTATTCCAATACCTGCAATCTGATGATTACAGTCTTCCGGTTCCCTTGATGAATATCATTAATGGAGGAGAACATGCAGATAATAATATTGATATTCAGGAGTTCATGATCCTACCGGTTGGGGCTGAAAGCTATAGTGAGGCATTGCAATATGGTGTGGAAGTTTTTCATTCATTAAAATCAGTATTGAAAAAACAAGGGCTAAATACAGCCGTAGGAGATGAAGGTGGTTTCGCACCTAATCTTCCAAGCAACATCGCAGCATTAGATACCATTTTGCAAGCAATAGAATTGGCAGGTTTTCAACCTGGTGGGGATATTTATTTAGGTTTGGATGTTGCTAGTTCAGAATTTTTTGATAATGAGAAGTACCATCTTTCTTCAGAAGGTCAAAGTTTTGATTCCATTGGATTTGTTGACTATTTGTCAAAGATTTCAAAGGATTATCCAATAATCAGTATCGAAGATGGTATGTCAGAAAATGATTGGGCTGGCTGGCAAGCATTGACCCAATCCATTGGTAATGATATCCAACTCGTAGGTGATGATTTGTTTGTAACCAATACTAGAATATTTCAGGAAGGAATAGACAAAGGTATCGCCAATTCTATTTTAATTAAACCCAACCAAATTGGTACATTAACAGAAACATTTCAAGCAATAGATATGGCAAAATCGTCAAATTATACAGCCATTATTTCTCATAGATCAGGTGAGACAGCGGATACGACCATTGCAGATATCGCTGTAAGCACATCGGTTTCCCAAATTAAAACAGGATCACTGTGTAGATCAGATCGTGTGGAAAAATACAATCAATTGCTAAGAATTGAAGAAGCATTGGCACAGGAAGCAAAGTATCTAGGCAAGAATGCATTCGGCTCTATTTTTAATCGATAACAAGAGCTTGGATTTATGAAATTTATAACTATCATACTAATTTTTCTGTTGTTATTACTTCAAATCAATATTTGGTTTAAAGACGATGGTTATCCTCGAATCACTGAGTTAAAATCGCTCATTCAGGATCAGAAAAACGAGAACAGTGCAATGGCTACCCGAAATACCCAATTGAGGGAAGAAGTGGAAGATTTGAAAAAAGGTGATGCTGCCATTGAAGAAAGAGCCAGGACAGATATCGGTATGATTAAGGAAGGAGAAGAATTTTATTTAATCACTCAACCCAAGCCAATACTGGAGGAAACAAACAGTGACTAGTCATGTTGAAAGGTCTTTGTAGCAAACTGTATGGAAATTTTATTAAGCAATGATGATGGTTACTATTCAAAAGGAATAAGAGAACTTGAGAAAGTTTTATCCGACAGAGCAACCATTACCATGGTTGCTCCTGAGACCAATTGCAGTGGTGCCAGTAGTTCCCTGACATTAAAAAATCCATTGAGAATAAGGAAATTTCAAAGCAATGGTTATTATGTCAATGGTACCCCAAGCGATTGTGTATACCTTGCATTGACAAGTATCGTTGAAAGTAAACCTGATTTAGTTATTAGTGGCATCAATTATGGACAAAACTTAGGAGATGATGTTTTATATTCTGGAACCGTTGGTGCTGCAATGGGAGGTCGTTCTCTTGGCGTTCCTTGTTTAGCCATTTCAATTACTAGTCTAAAGCCTCAATATCTTGAAACGGCTCTGACAGTAACTAAGTTATTAGTGGATAATTATATTAATCACCGATCCCTACCTAATCAAGTCTACAATATTAATATTCCCGATATTCCCTATGAGGAGGTACAAGAACCTCTCCTGACCCGTTTAGGGAAGAGAGATACTCAAGAAGCGATAACAAGGCCAGATAAAGATCGATACGGCGATACTATATATTGGGTTGGTGGTCCACCACCACCGAAAGATGCTTCAGAGGGCACAGATTTTTTTGCCGTTCAGAACAATCATGTCTCAATCACACCTCTAGTGAGTGATTTTACCGATTATCAGTCCTTGTCGGCAAAGCATCGATCAAAGGATGGAAGTGTGCAAGGATGGATTGCTCATCTTTCTAATGAATTGTTCTGATGAAGCATTTGTTCACAAAATTACTTGATCTTGCCCTGGACATAGCATCAAAACCCAAAGCGGTTTATTTTCTTTTTACCATCAGTTTTTTTGAATCATTTTTTTTTATTCCACTGCCACCTGATTTTATTTTAGCGCCAATGGTATTGTCCAAGCCTCAAAAGGCTTGGTTTTATGCAGGTATTACTCTTCTTGGTTCCTTCATCGGTAGTTGTATTGGTTTTGCTATCGGTTTTTTTATAATTGATGTTGCTATTGGTTTTATCGAAACATTAGGATTACAAGAGTATTATGCTCAAGCTGTGAGTTGGTTTACCACATGGGGTACAGGCATGGTATTTGTTGCAGGATTTTCATTCGTGCCCTATTGGATATTCACCATTGCCGCAGGTGCGATGAAGATGAATTTTATTTTCTTTATCATCGCAGCTTCTCTTTCTAGAGGTATCAGATTCTATTTGGTTGCTGCAGCTGCATATTTTGGTGGAGAAAAGGGAATGCCGGCTATTAGAAAAAATATTGATAAAGTGGGTTGGTTGATTTTAATACTTTTTGTTGTCTATGTTTTATGGAAAACTATTTGAAGATGGCTACAGGATTGATAAAAATATTGTTGCTCTTTGCTTTCATACTGCTCATTTATTTTATTATTTCTCGTTGGCCAGGAGGTCAGTAGTTTTGTTTTATAATTATGAAATTTAAACACGATTTAGTTGAACTCTTTGATCTTAAAACAGTTACCGCTAATGGAAAACGGTTTTATGTAACACCCGATGGCAATCGTTATCCTTCTGTTACAACAATTACAGGTCTACTGTCCAAAGAAGCGATTCAAGCATGGCGAAAGAGGGTGGGTGAAGCTGAAGCAAATAAAATCACCAAGGCTGCAACTAATAGAGGAAACAAGGTTCACAAGTTGGCAGAGATGTATCTAAGTAATAAACCAACCACAGAAGAAGAAAGAACACCGCTCATTGAGCATATGTTTGAACAATTAAAACAGGTCAGGGGGCAATGTCAAGTTATTTCGTAAGTTTTTTTGTATTATTTTGCGGAATGTGGCCGCACGGCGCAGTGGTACGACTCTTGCATTGCGGCTGTGTGGTATGATTTTTGCAGTTGGTGGATGGTTTGATTGTTGCAGGGAGAGCAAAGAAAATGTCTGCGGGCTCGGGAAGAGTAAAGCAGCACCTCCCGATTTATATGTCATTTAAAATAGCAGCATTCTCTACCCCTATTTTTCCTTGCATATCCGAACTTCTTCTTCTAATTTACAGGGTTATTTCCGTCTTTTTTATTCGTTTTACCATACTTTTGTCCAATATAACGAACTTTCCAGTATATAGAAGTAGCGATAAAAAACTGACTCATTATTTGTTGTACGTGTTTACAATTTTACGTTCACAGAATCACCCTACATTTTTCCTTTATTATCCTCTTTATTTCTTTTTTTGAAGGCATCTCAGGTGGATCAACCCTTAATTTAAACGCAGCATTCACTTCTCTTTCCACCATATTCTGTACTATCTCCCATGAATAATTCTCTATCTCATGTCTCATTGGTTGTATATCTTTGCATACTTTGGTTCGCAACTTAACCATATTTGATCCTTTCCACTTGGTGACTCTCCTATTCCTTTATACGTTCTTATGGGATAGTTCCAATTAGTCTTAAAGTGAAAGTTCTTATCTGGTCTTCTATTCTGACTTGTAAGGTTTTGTTTACCCCACTTACCTTCGGCCAGGGTGGTGTTTGGTGCGATCTCTGTTTCGTAATAATCCCAGCATTCTTTCTCTGTTCCGAACTCTTTATCTACCACTCTCTCTACCATTGG
>MPLV02084108.1_pt1 | contig 10839 bp, 12 predicted proteins | sample 1617331 | NCBI WGS metagenome assembly MPLV02 (sample SAMN05944802, study PRJNA350692) | marine metagenome | biome: marine; feature: ODZ; material: water; isolation source: 100 m water sample filtered on 0.2 um supor filter | place: Pacific Ocean | collected 2012-04-08 | depth 100m m | reverse complement strand
ACTGTCTAGTTTTGTATGAGTTTGTCACATGTCCTAATATTGTTGAGATAAATATCCTGGTTTGGTATTGGATTCTCTAGTAATCAGTAATTTCTTTTTCTTTGATTTGAATTTTCTAATTATTTTATGAAATGATTGTACTTCAGGGCGATGTTGATCATCCTTATCATATAGGAAAATTGCTCTTTCTTTGAATTTCGGTGTACCTAAACCCAAAAATTCTGAATTTTCAGTCATTACTTTGATCATTTCAAATAATTTTGGATGGGCTCTTGCTTTCTTAATTACATATTCCCATAATCTGCCTTCATGGATGGACTGTTTTACTTTATCGACTTCTAGCTTTATTGCATACAAATTATGAATTGCTAATTCATTAATTTTCATTGTTTCTTCTAATTGCCGCAATTCATCAGGAGTGTATTTTGTACATATTTCACAATTACATGGAAATACCTCAATATCTGATAGATATCGTGTTCCATCATCAGTTATGTATCTCAATTGTTTAGCATACAACATGTATGAAGCTGAGTCAAATGAATCACATCCTAAAGCAATAGCAAATGGTATTGTAAGTGGATGACCTGCTCCAAAAAGATGTAATGGAACCGATTCTGGCATTTGTTTTTTTGCAGATACAATCATTTGTGCTAATAATCTATATTCATATGATTCCATAAATTCAACTGGACTTCCTAAAGCTAACATTTTGAAACCCATATCGATTAATCCTTTAGTTGATTTTGATACAAGATCAAAATGTTCTCCACCCTGAATAGGGCCAATCCAAATCTGTCCATTATCTTTGCTATCATTAAGAGTTTGTTTACAAACTCTGAGAGTATGTTTAACATATGATTCAGCTTTTTTAATTGGTAATCCGTATCCTGTTGGTTTGTCTAATGGAATTGCAAAATCTGTAAATATCCCTGTTTCAAAATTTGCCATGTCTGCTGGCAATACTTCTAAATCTCCATATTCTAATACTTGATATCCTCCAGAATCTGTCATGATTGATTTATCGAAATCAATTATCTTGTGAATCCCTTTTTTCACTGCTTCATCACCATAATTATTTTTTGTAATGTATGCATTTGTAATGACAACATCAAATCCAATTTCTTTAATTTTTTTTGATGGAATGGTTTGTTTGACTGGGTGAATAACAGGAACAAATGCAGGTGTGTTTATCTCACCATGATTTGTATAGATGATTCCTATTCTTCCAGCTAAATCTGTTTTAGAAATTTGAAACAAGTGATTTAAGAAAATTAAAGGTATTATTTAATCAATGAGTAAAAAATTTTTCTAAATCGTTATTTTTTGTTACTAAACTTAACCAATCTATTTGTTCATTATTCTCTTTTTTAGAAATAGTTTCTAAGACCTTTTTGACTACATCTTGAATTTTCTTGTCGCTAACATCAACTTGAAATGCTTTTTCTTCAAATTTTTCAATTGTATCATGAGTAATTACTCCTAAAATTTCACTACCTGCATTTTCTTTAATTTTATTCTCTGAATAATTCCTTTCTTTATAGACTGATTCTAAATCATATGGATTTCTTCTTAAGATGATAATTATTTTTACTTGATTTTTTTCTAAAACATATGGTGCTAAATGTCCCACAATAATTTTTTCATCCAGTTTCATCCTTCTAAAAATATTAGAAAGTTTTTGAGTATCTACATCTTTTATGTTCTCATTTTTTTCAAAAACATCTGAATTTTTTGCAATTATGTTGATATCAATTATTGGAAAATTTAGTATTTGTGAAATTTCTTTTGTAATTGTATGTTTACCAACGCCTGGATTTCCAGTAATAACTATTGACACAATATTAAATTATTAGAACTAGATTAAACGATTTCTGCAATACTAATAAGTAGAATTACATTTTTGTGGGTATGCAAATAGGATTACTTGGTAAAGCAAATGTTGGCAAATCGACATTTTTTTCTGCTGCAACTGAAACATCTGTTGCTTCAGGTAATTTCCCATTCACAACAATTGAACCAAATGTTGGAGTAGCTTATGTTCAATCAGATTGTGCTTGTAAACATTTTAAATTAAAACATGAAAATCCATTATGCATAAATGGGACTAGATTGATTCCAATAAAATTAATTGATGTTGCTGGATTGGTTCCAGGCGCACATGAAGGAAAAGGTTTAGGAAATCAGTTTCTTGATGATGCAAGGCAAGCTGAAGTTTTAATTCATGTTGTTGATATTGCAGGTACTACTGATATTCAAGGTCAACCAATACCTGTTGGAACTCATGATCCCTTAGAGGATATTGCATTTGTTCAAGACGAGTTTGATCAATGGTTTATTGATATTCTCAAAAGAGAATGGGATAAAATTACTCGTGAAGTAGATCAAAAAAGAGCAAAACTTACTGATGGAATTGCAAAAAGATTCAGTGGTTTGGGGATTAAAGATTATCAAGTACAATTGGTGTTACAAAAACAAGGTCTCATCACTAGAAATCCAAAAGAATGGACTGATTCTGATATAGAAATTTTTGTAAAGGAATTAAGGGAAAATACTAAACCCATGGTTATTGCTGCAAACAAAGCAGATCTTTGTCAAGATCTTGATATAATTAAAAAAATTTCTAAAATTGTTATTCCTTGTAGTGCTGAAACAGAATTATTATTAAGAAAAGCTTCAAAGGCTGGAATAATTAATTACAATTCTGGTGATAATGGATTTAAAATCAACGAGGAAAAAGAAATACCTGTTCCACAACAAAAAGCACTTGATCTAGTTAGTAAAATTTTTTCTAAAATTGAATCTACTGGAATTCAAAAAATTCTAAATACAGCAGTGTTTGACTCATTAAATTTGATTGCTGTATACCCTGTGGAAGATGAAACAAAACTTATTAACAAAGATGGAATTATTTTACCTGATACAAAACTGCTTCCACAAGATTCAACTGCTAAAGATTTAGCAGTTTTAATTCATGCAGATATTGCAAAAGGATTTTTACATGCAATAGATTGTAAAACTAAGCAAAGAATCAGCGGTGATCAAAAATTAAAACATGGCGATGTGATTAAAATCGTTTCTACATTAAGTAGGGGATAATATGCTTGGTTTAGGAATTGAAAGTACTGCTCATACATTTTCTTGTGCAATAATTGAAAAAAAAGGCAAAAAAGGTAAAATTTTATCTGATGTTAGAAAAATTTTTCGACCTGATGCTGGTCAGGGAATTCATCCACGTGAAGCATCTCGTCATCATATTGAAAATAGTTCTTTAGTATTATCTAAATGCCTTAAAGAATCTAATGTATCTATTCAAGATTTAGATATTATTTCATATGCAGCTGGACCTGGATTAGGTCCTTGCCTTCGTGTAGGCGCAGTAGTTGCAAGATCTTTGTCTTCATTTTATAAAATTCCAATTTATCCAGTAAATCATGCAATCGGTCATATTGAATTAGGAAAATTACTAACTGGTGCAAATGATCCTTTAGTTCTTCTAGTTTCAGGTGGACATACAATGCTTTTGTCATTTCTAAATAAACAATGGAGAGTTTTTGGTGAAACATTAGATATTACATTGGGTCAACTACTTGATCAATTTGGTAGATCAATTGGATTTGCATCACCATGTGGAAAAAATATTGAAGAATTAGCATCTACCTCTTCAAATTATGTTACATTACCATATTCTGTTAAAGGAAATGATGTATCTTTTTCTGGATTATTATCTGCAACAAAACCTATTTCTGAAAAAAGTAAAGTAGATGCATGCTATTCTCTTCAAGAGACTGCATTTGCAATGATCAGTGAAACTGTAGAACGTGCATTATCGTTTACTTCAAAAAAAGAATTAATGATTGTAGGTGGTGTTGCTGCCAATAAAAGATTGTCTGCAATGTTAAAAGATGTATGTAAAAGACATAACTCCAAATTTTTTGTTGTACCATTACAATATGCTGGAGACTGCGGTAGTCAAATATGTTGGACTGGACTTTTAGAATCACAAGTAAAAGAGGGTGTTTCATTAAAGGATACCTTTGTCACTCAATCTTGGCGATTGGATTCCGTTAAAGTAAATTATTAAAATTATTTTTGATGTATTGCTTCATCTATTGTTTTAACCCAACTTTTTGTATTGAATACTCCAAATTTGTATGTCTGCTCACCTTTGTCTGTTTTTGCTGTAAAACATGCTTTTTTAATGAACAACCCTTCTTTCCAGGTTTTTATCACGTTTTCTAATGGTACATCTAGAACAGTTTCACCCATACGTTTTGTAAAATCCATAATTCTTGATTTTGTTTTATCAAATGCTAGTCTCTTATTTGTTAATGTCAAAATTCCTGGACCCAAGTTATCCTCATTACAATCTTCTTGTTTTATTCTTTTTTCTCCATCTTCCATGATTAATTTTTATTGAATTCTTTTAGATATAATGTTAGTGAAATTAATAAAAAAAGGTGCAGAAGCTGATATCCACATAGGTTTATGGAAAGATCATAAATCTATTTTTAAGATAAGAAAAATTAAAAATTATAGAAATTCTTTACTTGATTCAAAAATTCGTAAACAGCGTACAATTAAGGAATCACAAATGCTTTCTTTGGTAAAGTCTTTTGGAATTCCATCACCCCTTGTTTATTTTGTAAATTTAGAAAAAAGTATGATTATAATGCAAGAAATTCCTGGAAAATCTGTTCATGATTTAACTGAATCAAAAATAATTGAAGTTTCTAAAGAAATTGGAAAATTAGTAGGATTATTACATAAAAATGGAGTAATGCATGGTGATTTAACTACGTCAAATTTTATTTTATTTAAAAATATTATTTACATGATTGATTTTGGGCTTTCTCAAAATACAATTAAACCTGAAGATCATGCTGTTGATTTACGATTAATCAAAGAAATTCTTAATAGTGCACATGCAAAAATCATGCAATCTTGTTGGAAAAATTTTCTTAATGGTTACAAATCTATCGTTGGAAGTACTTATCAGACTAAAATTGTAAGATTAGTTTCAGATATTGAAAGTCGTGGTAGGTATGCACAAGTTGTCTGATCTACTTTTTGTATCTTCCAACATTCATAAATTCAATGAGGCGAAAGAAATTTTAGATTCTTTTGGGATCACGATCAAATTTTTTAAATTGACTTTAGAAGAAATTCAATCTTCCTCAATTAAACAAATTTCTATTAAAAAATCACAAGAGGCGTTTTCAAAATGTAAAAAACCTTTGCTTGTTGAAGACGATGGCATGAGTATTGAATCTCTTAATGGATTTCCAGGTCCCTATTCGTCTTATGTTCATAAAACTATTGGAAATCTAGGAATTCTTAATTTATTGAAAAGAAATAGAAATGCACAATTTGTTTCAAACATAACTTATTGTGATAAAAATAATTTGAAATCATTTGAGGGTAAAATTGATGGAAAAATATCTACATCTGAAAAAGGTAAGGGTTGGGGATATGATCCAATATTCATTCCAAAAAATAAAAAGAAAACTTTTGCTGAATTGACTGAAAAAAATAATCTTTCACATAGATACAAAGCATTAAAAAAATTTTCTAATTGGTATTTACATAAGAAGGAATCCAACGATCAATAAAACGCTCATTATTTTGTAGAATTGATATTCTTGAAACGAGACTTTCATCCATCACTGAAAATATTTTACTTTGTTTAGAAATTTCTTCACTAAATTTTTTTACTTCCGACATTTCTAACATATTTTCATGCTCAAGTCTGTTAGTTGAACGTCCAATATGCATATATGATTTTATTTCTATAAAGTGTGGACTAGCTTTTCTAAACATTTCTGCAAATGCAGGTATCATTTCTTTTTGATCATTGTAATTTCTAATTAATGTAATTCTTAACACTGTACGTGTATTGAGATTTTTTAACATATCTAATGTTTTATTCCATCTTTCCCATGAATCATCATATTTGGGCTTGTTAATTTCTATAAATGATTCATAATCTGCTGCATTTGTTGATAAATACAATTGTGTTGGTAGTGCATCTTCATCTTGTAATCTTTGAATCATATCCGGTTCTTGTCCATTTGTTACAAGAAATATTGATTTCGTTGCTTCTAATGATTTTAGATATTTAATTAATTCAGGTAATTTTGGATACATCGTTGGTTCTCCTGATAATGAAATTGCATAATGAGTCGGTAATAATGATTCATCTAATCTTTGATTATCATTTCTTGAGTCTCCATAAAATCCATCAATTAATTTTTTTCTTTCACTCATTAATTTTCTTAAAATTTGTTCAGGTTCTGCAACTTGTTTTACTTCCATATTCATTGCATCATAAAATTCCATAGGTCTCCAACAATAAACACATCGATTTTCACAATACATTCCAGCTGGTGAAAATTCCATACATCTATGTGTTAAAATTCCATAGAATTGATGTTTGTAGCAACTTCCTTCGTGCTTAAAAGATTTTTTTGTCCAATGGCATAATTCTACTGTAGAATGATCTGATACACCGTATTTTGCCTTTTTAAGTTGAGCAGCAATGGCAGGCTTTATCTGAATTAGATTGTCTTCTTGATTATCTACAATTTCTCCAGAACAACTCATATTCCTAATTTTAATTTGATTTACTTAAATTCATTTAGAATGGTATATAGAGTAAAGTAGTACATTTCACGAAATGAAAGTGTAATTTAATAACTGGAATTATTTAAATAAATCATAAATTGAAAGTCAAATTCGCTCTTGTATTTTTGTTCTTACTTGGTTCCACACTTAGTATTCCAATTTCACCAGTTTTAGCTGATACTGATATTGATGATGATGGGGTTTTAGATGAAATTGATAATTGCCCACGTCTTCAAGAGGATTATTTTGGTGAAATTGACGGTTGCCCTTCGAGAAATTTTACTTGGGTAGATACTGATTCTGATTCCATCCCTGATAATATTGATCAATGTATTTTACTTCCAGAATTTTTTAACGGATTTGAAGATGAAGACGGTTGTCCTGATGATAATTCATTAGAATTAATTTTTGATCAAGATTTGGATCAAATTTCTGACTTAGAAGATAACTGCCCACTGATTTCTGAAGTCTACAATGGTTTCCAAGATGAAGACGGTTGTCCTGATACACTTGCAATTGATTCTGATTCTGATGGTATTCAAGACTTTTTAGATAACTGCCCTTCAACTCTTGAAACATGGAATGGTTTTGCAGATTTTGACGGTTGTCCTGATGAGATAATTGTTCTTGATACCGATTATGACGGAATTTTAGATGTTGATGATCAATGTATTAATGAACGAGAAAGAATAAATGATTTCCAAGATGAAGACGGTTGTCCTGATATTTCTCCAGATCATATAGCACTTGATTCTGATCTAGATGGAATACGTGACACAATAGATCTTTGTCCATACCAAAAGGAAACTTTCAACAATATTCAAGATACTGACGGTTGTCCTGACGAACATTCAACTGAATTATTTGTTGATAATTTAATGAATGATTCTGATAATGATGGAATCTTAGATAGTATTGATCAATGCATTTCATTGCCTGAAACCTACAATGATTTCCAAGATCATGACGGTTGTCCGGAATTTCTTGCAGATTATGATACTGATTATGATGGAATCTTAGATAGTATTGATCAATGTAAATTAGTTCAAGAAACTTTCAACAATTTCCAAGATGAAGACGGTTGTCCTGATGATGTATTTTCTGAAATTCCTATTTATGATTCAGACAAAGATAATATTTTTGATAATTTAGATCAATGCATTTCATTGCCTGAAACCTACAATGGTTTCCAAGATGAAGACGGTTGTCCTGATTTTATTTCTCAAACAGATTCTGATTATGACTCGATTTTAGATATTTTTGATGATTGTAAATATGCAGTAGAAACCTACAATGGTTTCCAAGATGAAGACGGTTGTCCTGATATACTATATGATCAAAGATTAGCTGTAGATTCTGACAATGATGGAATTATTGATAACGTTGATCTTTGTCCTAATGCCCCAGAAAATTATAATAGATTTTTAGATGCTGACGGTTGCCCTGATGACCCAATTATGAGTGACACTGATCAAGATGGAATCTCAAATTCAATTGATCTTTGTCCAAATATCTCTGAAACCTATAATGGTTTCAAAGATGCTGACGGTTGCCCTGATTCTGTTGAAACTATAGAACTATTCACATATCAATTACCTGACAATGATTCTGATGGTATTGATGATAGATGGGATCAATGCCTTGATGAACCTGAAAATTATAATGGCTTTGCAGATGCTGACGGTTGTCCTGATGTAATTGGATTTTCAATTCCTATTGATTCTTCTTTAATTGATTCTGATAATGATGCAATTCCTGATAACTTAGATCTATGTCCAACGATTTCTGAACGATATAATGGTTATTTTGATTCTGACGGTTGTCCTGACAATATTCCTGTAAATTCTATTGCAGATGCAGACTTTGATGGAATAATTGATTCATTAGATGATTGTAAATATGATAGGGAAGTTTACAATCAATTCCAAGATGCTGATGGCTGTCCCGACACAATTTCTGATGATTATTCTGCAATTTCTCCAAAGTATCAATCAATAGACAATGATTCTGATGGTATTGATGATAGATGGGATCAATGCCTTGATGAATCTGAAAATTATAATGGTTTCCAAGATACTGACGGTTGCCCAGACATAATTGGTGCAGAATCTACTGTTAGACCAACAACTGATTCTGATCAAGATGGATATGATGACGAAGTTGATTCATGCCCTTCTGAACCTGAAACTTGGAATAAATACAAAGATACTGACGGTTGCCCAGATTCCTTTCCTTAAATAATTAATATCTCGAAAAATTAGAATTTATTTATGCTTCCAAAATTTTCAAGTAGAGCATTTTTAGCTCCAATGGCTGGAGTTAGTGATCCAGCACTTAGATTGCAATGTAAAAAAATGGGTGCAGGTCTTGTAGTGACTGAATTTACTAATATTCATAGCATTATCGCAAAAGAAAAACAACTCAAAGAAAATATGAAAACAATAACAGAATTTATTGAATATTCAGAACAAGAGCGTCCTTTATCAATTCAATTATTTGGATCTGATTTATCTGCATTAGAAAAGGCTGCAAAAATTGTTGAACCTTTTTTTGATATAATTGATTACAATATGGGATGTCCTGCACCACATATTACACAACAGATGGCTGGAGGAGCTCTTTTACAACAATCCAATCTGACTGAACAAATTTTCAAAACTCTTGTCAATGCAGTGAAAAAACCTGTAACTCTAAAAATTCGTTCTGGTGTTACTGATTCAAGTCGTAATTTATTTAGAGATATTGCTGAAATTGCTGAAGATGAAGGGATTGAAATGATTACATTTCATCCTCGTACAGTAAATCAAGGTTATTCTGGTAATGCAGATTGGGAATTAATTAAAGAACTAAAAGAAATTTCAAATATTCCTATTGTTGGTAATGGTGATATTAGTACTCCTGAAGATGCAAAAAAAATGATTGATGAAACAAATTGTGATTATGTGATGATTGGTCGTGGTGCAATGGGTAATCCATTTTTGTTTCAACAAATCAATGACTTTCTTAAAACTAATTCTTATCAAGAATATTCTTTTAAGGATAAATTAGATTCATTTTTTGAATATCTACACCTTACAAGTAAATACAAAATTAAATTTGCAAATCTAAAGGGCCAAGCAATGAGGTTTACTAAAGGTATGAAAGGAGGTTCAAAAGTTCGATCTAAAATTACATTTGCTACAAACATTGATGAATTAGAAAAAATTATGACAAATGCATATATGATTTCATAAATTTCTAATTCATGCTTAATTATTTTCTAAATTTTTTATGTGCTTTTATAGTTATTTTGTTATAAACAATATCCCTTCAAAAACATGTCCTCCAAAAGGATAACGACCTGAGAGGAGTTGTGACCTCTCAGCAGATCATTTCTTTATAGTTTGATTTTTTATTTATGATTATTTAATATGTTCAGGAATCTTTCTTTTTTGTTCCAATATTTAACATACTTTCGATATCACTAATTATGATAACTCCATCACTTTCTTCACCAGTATATGCTAAATCTTCAATTGTTTTTGATACTTTTTCAACTAGAGAGTCATCAACAATTGTTTGAATTATTGAAACTTTGTTAAATTCCTCAGTTTGCATTTTGGTTCCTCTCCCAGATCTAATATTTTGCCTCTTTCCTGAACCTCTACCTTTTCCTTCTATTACTGTAAATCCACTTACCAATTCATCAACTGCTTCAGAAACTATGTTAATTTTACCACTTTGAATAGTAGCTTCAATTTTTTTCATATTACAATTGCTTTATGGGATCAACATATACCCATCTGACTATTCTTGTTGTTGGTTATTCCATTATCCTCATATCTTTTTAATATCTAAATTAACCAAAATTATGAAAAGTGATGAAAAAAGATCTCATCGATTAAACTATCTATTAAAATGCTATTTGAGTAATCCTGAAGAAAATGATATTTTCCGTCGAGCAAAACAAATGGGAGTAACTGATTCTACTGCTAAAGATTACATTAGAACTGTAATCATACAGGACCCAGACCCTTCCATGAAATTTATAAACAATGGGATACCACCGAACGGTGACCGGAGGATGAAGCATGAAAAAATTCTATCATCATTCTTTCTTTGTGTTGTGGCTGTTCTTTTGGTCCTGCACCATTCACAAAAAGGAACTGGATAACCCCGTTGATCAAGATGCATATAGATCTATTGAATTTTCTTCTAAACTTTCAAAGTTTGTGT
>MPLV02030863.1_pt1 | contig 10938 bp, 11 predicted proteins | sample 1617331 | NCBI WGS metagenome assembly MPLV02 (sample SAMN05944802, study PRJNA350692) | marine metagenome | biome: marine; feature: ODZ; material: water; isolation source: 100 m water sample filtered on 0.2 um supor filter | place: Pacific Ocean | collected 2012-04-08 | depth 100m m | reverse complement strand
GCTGCAACAATTAAGGACCTTTGGTACAAAGGCTTCAATATAAATAATTTGTTTCTTTCCTCTTCACTGTACTTATCGAGAACATTTTGCTGCTCGGTCTGGCTAAATACGTTGCGATCTCCAAAAAACTTAACATAACCTCCTAAAGGAATCCAACATACTTTCCAACGAGTACCTGATTTATCATACCATCCAAAAATTTCATTGCCAAATCCTATAGAAAAATCGGTCACACCTACTCCATAACGTTTTGCGAAATAATAATGTCCATACTCATGGATAAATACAACAATCGTTATTAAAATAAGAAATGGTATTATATAATTCATTAACCCCAGGGTCCTTTTATAATTTTAGTTTTTCTATTAACTTTTTTATTAAAAAACAATATCAAAATCATACCCGAAACAAAACCACCAATATGCGCTGCATGCGCAACCCCACCATCTTGTGAAGACATCATGCTAGAATTAATAAATTGTAATACAAACCAAAAACCAAGAACGTATAAAGCTCTTATCTTTTGCCTAATAAGAAAAAAACCAATTGGAATTAGAACATACACTCTGGCATTAGGATGATTAATTAAATAAGCTCCCAATACTCCTCCTATAGCACCACTTGCGCCAATCATTGGCACTTGAGAGTGTGTATCCATTAAGACTTGTGCCATAGCTGCGCCAATTCCTGAGAGAATATAAAAAATGATAAAATTTCTTGGACCCAGATTATCTTCAATATTATCTGCAAAAATCCACATGTATAACATATTTCCAATTAAATGCATGAAACCACCATGCATAAACATAGAGGTAAAAATGGTTACATAAGCTGGTATTACATAAAGATCTATGGGCAACTGATCGTGACCCATTAAAACAGATGGAATTAACCCGTATGAAAAAAAAAGTTGTCCGGTCTTATAAGACTGAGATCCAAGCTGCATTAAAAAAACCAAAACACATAAACCTATTATAAAATAAGTTACCGTTGGTCGGCCAGACGTAGGATTATCGTCTTTTAAAGGAATCATGGGCCATTATAACAATTGCTGGCGCAAGTGTTGCTATCAAAAAAGACCAGAATAACAAAGAGCTGGATATGACATGATGAAATAAATCAAATGGCAGTAGCGTTCCTACTAAAATACTTCTAGAAAAATCTGGATTAGGAAAGAACAATAAACCCAAAAACAAACCTATTAATATGGATACTATTATATTTTTTTCTTTTAAATTTTTTTGATAAAAACCATAAAAAACACTAAAAACGGCCGCACAACATAGGAGATCTGCAAGTAAAAATAAATACAAAATGCTATATCCCTTTGAAGCAATAATGAATGAAATAAATGATAAAATAATAATAAATATTTTTGATAATTTTAAAAAGTTCTTTTTCTTATAATTGTAATAAAAATGTTTTCCATCAACTATAACTAAACTTGAAATAGCATTTACTAAGGTGTCGATCGTACTTACGGTTAACGATACGGCCATGACAATGATCACTACAGACAAAAAATATGTTTTTTCTTTTAACAAAATAGAAAAGAATGCTAGATCTGGGTTTACTTTACTGTCTAAAGATACTGCGATTATTCCACTCATTCCCATAAAAAACACCATGGGAATTATAATTATAAAAGAAATCCAAAGGCTTTCTTTTAAAACTTTTTCATTTTTCGCCGCAAATACTCTTTGCCAATTCCCTTGATGAAAAAGATTTGTCGCAGCAACGGCAATGAAAAAAGTTAGACCAGCAGTATAGTTTGGAACATAATTGTGACTTAGTAAATGTTGTGAGTTAGTTTTAACAACATGGAAAAAAGAATCTTCAGAATTAAATAAAAATATATAATAGATACAAATAAAAAATAAAATAATGACAATAAAAAATTGCAAATTATCTGTTAAAATTGATGCTCTTAATCCTCCATACAAAGTATAGACAAGGGTTGTCGTAATAATTAAAATTGCAGTGATCCACAAAGGGGTACCAGAAATGTAGTTAACCAACATTGAAATTGCAGTTACCTCTGCACAAAGAAAAATAAACATGTAGAAAATGATCAAAACTAAAATTAATTTAAATAAATTTTTTCCAAATTTATGATAAATAATTTCTGTAAGAGTTTTACCTTTTGGAAAAGCCTTTCTTATTTTTGTTCCTAAAAAAATAAGTGTAACCATAGGAAATGCTGTACCAAGTGAATAGCCTATAACAGAACCGATGCCTCCCCATGTCGCCGCTGATGCTGGACCAAACAATATCCAAGCTCCTAATGCAGACGCAGCTAAACTTGTCGTCAAAGACAAAGTCCCAACATTTCTGCCCGCTATAAGATAATTTGATATACCTTGGTGTTTTCTTGAATATAAAATCCCAATTAATGCAAATATTAAACTAACTACAATAATCAATAATAATGCTGAATTTTGATTTAAAAGATATTGTTGGTTCTGCATTTTATTCCCTCACTGAATTACCGGCCAGGTTCCCAGGGTTTAATCTCAGTCTGTTAAGACACCCCAATTAACGAAATTTTATAATGATACTATTTTAAAAGCAAACTAAATGATCAATATGAATTGGCTTTCTAATTCCAAATTTATCTTTAATTTTGTGCTGATGTGCATGATGAGAGTCGACAAGTACTGGGATAAATTTGTTGTTATTTGTTTTAAGAATATAAATGAAGTTTGTTCCTCTAAATTTTCTATCTACCACTTCTAACCTTAAATTACTTTTATCATCGTGACTTAAATCTTCTGGTTGTATCAAAAGTTTTACTGATGATCCTATTTTCTGTTTATTGACAAAATTTCCCATTATTATACCCAATTCTTCGTTTTGTAATGTCATCTCGCCTGTTACCAAAGCGTCGATTAAAACCCCCCTATTCAAAAAATTAACAATCTCTAAAGAATTTGGGTAATGATAAATATTATATGGGATGTCAAACTGCTTTAAAGATTGATTAAGAATAATGCCACATTTGTCTCCCATATAAAAAGCTTCGTAAGAATCGTGAGTAACTATTATTGTTGAGATTTTAATTTCATTTATAATTTCTTTTATTTTTTTCTGTAATTCCTCTTTTAAACTTTGATCTATGTTGGAAAATGGTTCATCCAAAAGTAACAGATCTGGTTTGGATATTAATGAACGCGCTAAAGAAACTCTTTGAGCTTCACCAGCGCTAATTTCATGAGGATATTTTTTTTTAATATCCTCTAAGTGTAATAAATTAATTAGATCATTTGTTGAATAAATAAATTTTTTGTCTTTGTTTCTTTCAGATCCAAATTTAATATTATCGATAACACTATAATGAGGGAATAAACTATTTTCTTGAAATGAAAGAGCTATGTTTCTTTTTTCGGGCTCAAGATGAAAGTTAGATGATGAAATAACTTTGCCTTTTAAAATAATCTTACCAGATTGAATTTTTTCCAAGCCAGCAATTGTTCTCAGTATAGTAGTTTTTCCTATTCCCGAAGGTCCCAATAAACATATAACCTCACCTTCTTTTACCATATCGAAGGTAACATTATTAACTTTATTTAATTTGCTCGCAGCAAACGTGACGTCTTTAATTTCTAAAAAACTATTACTCATGTAATTTATTATTTATCAGATAGTATATATCTCGAAACTAATAAAATAAATACACTAGCTATTAAAATAAGAAACAATGATGGCGCCGCTGCAGCTTCCAACAAATCTTGCGAGGCGTAAATATATGCTGTTGTAGCAAACGTTTCAAAATTGAACGGCCTAAGAATTAAAGTTATTGGCAACTCTTTAATTATTTCAATAGCAATTAAAATGCTTATTAAGAGCACACTATTTTTTAGATACGGAATATGTATTTTGCTAAAAGTTTTGAATTTCGAATATCCTAAAAGATAAGCGCTCTCATCTATTGAACGATTAATTTTTAAATATCCAGATTTTATACCATTTGCAGATAGAGCAAAAAATCTAACAAAATATACTACAACCAAACCAAATATAGAACCAATAAACATTGTTTTGAAATTAAAAAAAATAAAGTTATCCAAATAAGAAACTAAAGTAATAAACGCTACAGCTAATATAACTCCTGGTATCGCATATCCAGATACGGAAAAAGTTGTTAAAGTTTCTAAGAACTTGCTTTTAGTAATTCTGCAACCATAATTCGCAACAAATGAAAAAATGATCATCAAAATACAAGATAAAACAACTAATAAGAGGGTATTAAATACTAAATTCAGAATATTTAAATCTTGCAAATATTTGGGAAATTTCAAAACCCAGTATAACATTTGTAATACAGGAAATAGAAAACTACAAAAAAATAATAAGCCACAAAAAGAAACAGTATAAAATAATTTATAACCACTAAGTTTAATTTTAATTCTGGTATCAAATCCACCTTTTGATGGAGTGTGATATTTAGCTCTTTTTCTAGAAAAATTTTCAATAAAGAACAAAAATAAAATAAATAATAACAATATGAATGAAAGTTGATTCGCTGACGCTAAATCATCAAATGCAATCCAGGCATTATAAATTGCTGTGGTTAATGTTGACACACTGAAAAATGAAACAGTTCCAAAATCAGATAGTGTTTCCATTGCCACTAAAGAAAGGCCAACAACTATAGCTGGTCTAGCGGATGGAAGTATAATTTTTAATAAAGTTTTTTTTGGTGATAAGCCCAAGTTTCTTCCCACATCAATCAAATTTTGCGATTGATAGTAAAATGAAGCTCTTGTCAAAACATACACATAACCAAATAAAGAAAAGGAGATTGAAACTATTGATCCAAATAATCCGTCAACTTTTGGAATAATAGAATTGTATTCGTTTGGACCAAATAGATAGGTAAGAATTGAAAAGGCAGTTCCATAATTTTCAAAAAATGCTGTAAGGGCATACGCATAAATATATGCTGGAACAGCAAAGGATAAAATTAAAGCCCACTTAAAAAAATTTACTCCGGGAAAGTCGTAAAAGGAAACACAATATGCCGCTCCGACGCCAAATAAAAATGACAACAATAAAACTCCAAACAGAAGTAAAATAGAATTAGAAATATATTGTAATAGAAATGTATTTTTTAGAAGTAAGAAATAGTCTGTAGTCGTTTCAAAAAAACTAAGAAATACTGTCAATATGGGTAGCGCTACCAATAGTGATATGAAAAAAGAACTTATATACCATAAATTAGGTTGTTTTATTTTCATCTATTTTTGTTTAATTGATTAATCTTTTCCATCATTCGGCCTATTTCTAAATCTTTAACTTGTAGACTATTTTTTAATAGATCAATTTCTTCTTTTAAAATTAATTCTTGTTTATTTTTTTTATTTTTTTTTGATTGTTTTTTTTCAAATTTTTTCATAATAGGGTTGAGGCCTAACTGTCAGGCCTCGCGTGTGTATTGAGGAACAACCCTAATTTTTTTATTGCCAACCAGCTTCTGTCATAATTTTCAAAGCTTTCGCTTGCCTCTTTCCATAAGACGAAACTTTTGTCTTTAAATCTTGCTTAAAATCTAATCCAAATTGGGCAATTAACTTATTTGGTTCCACGGTATCAACAATTGGATACTCATAAGTGTTGTTAACAATATGTTTTTGAGCATCATCAGTTAACAAAAACTCAAGAAGTTTTATTGCATTTTCTTTATTGGGAGCATATTTTAATACTCCGCCACCACTAATATTCATGTGGGTGCCTCTACCTTCTTGATTTGGAAAGAAAGGTTTAATTTTTTGTGCCGCAATTTTTTGCTCTTCACCTTTTTTTCCTGATAACATCAATGCTATATAATATGTATTAGCGACTGCCAATTCCGCTTCTCCAGCTGCAACTGCTAAGATTTGTGCCCTATCGTTTCCTTTAGCAGGCCTTGCCATATTAGCAACAAGTCCATTTGCCCATTCGGCTGTTTTTTTTGCACCATTATTTTCAATTAATGAAGCTACTAGCGATTGATTATAAACATTATTAGATTGTCTAATTACAACTTTGCCTTTCCATTTTGGATTTGCAAGATCTTCATAAGTCAAACCTATTAGATCTGATTTATTTAATCTATCTGGCGCGTAATAAATAACTCGCGCTCTTTTGGCTATCCCAAACCAATAAGAGGACCTAAAATTTGAAGGTATTTTTTGTTTTAAAATTTTAGATTTAACTCTTTGAAACATTCCTTTAGTTTCAGCGGTTCCAAGTCTCCCCGCATCAGCTGTAATATACAGATCTCCTATGCAGTCCTTGCCTTCTTCTAATATTCTCTTGGTTAAAGCTTTGTCTTTTCCTGATACAACATTTACGGAAATACCAGTTTTTGCAGTGAACTTTTGATACAATTGAATATCTGAATCATAGTGTCTTGAGCTAAAAATATTCACTTCATTAGCATTCGAGATGCCAATAAGAGTAAAAAAAATAGATATTAATAAAATTATTTTCCTCATTGTTATTGCTTTCCTCACCTTTTCATTTAATTAATAGTTAAATTGTAATAATTATTGCAATTGATAATCGTTTGCAATAATAATGATAATCATTATCATTATGTCGCACCTAATACAACTGAAAAGTGTATATGAGATTAGATCGCCTATGTATATGCTGAGTTGTAAAAAGAATTTATGGCTGAAGAAAAAATCTCAACGTTATTGTCTGATGTTTTTATCGATGGAAACATGGTGGAAAAGAATAAGATAATAGTGGATGCAAAAGTTCGAGGAAACATCGAAGCTAACGATTTGGATACACATTCAAATTCAAGCATAGATGGAAACATTAAATGCAAAAATGTTTCCATAGGCGGAAAATTTAAAGGCAATATAAAATCTGATAGAATTAATATAAAAAAAACAGCTGAAATTGAAGGTTCTTTCAATCAGAAAACTTTATCGATTGAGGAAGGTGCGTTTCTCAAAATCAAAACGGAAACGTATAGGTAGTAACTAGAAACCCCATTTGCTAACTTTGCTGTACAGAAAATTTCTGAATGCGATTATGCGCGCCACATTTTTAAGTGACTGCGGATAAACAAAGTAAGTTTCTGTTTTAGGTCCTTCAATATGAGGCAAGACTTTAACAATATTTGGTGTGGACACTGTTATATAATCAGGAAGAGCTGCCAAGCCAACTCCGGTCTGCACTGCCAACAACAGGCCATAGATGCTATTTACTTTCATAACTGGTTTTCTTTTTTTATGTTCCTTCATTCCCAATTTTAAAGCCCAGTCAGGATTAAAAACTGGAGAAGGTGTTCCTTTACCAAAAGAAATAAATTTATGTTTATTTAATTCCATTATAGTTTTTGGATACCCGTATTGTTCTAAATATTTGGTTGAGCCATATATATGATAATTAATATCAATCAATTTTTTTTGAATGTAGCTTAATTGTTTTGGACGTCTCATCCAAATACCTACATCTGCCTGCCTTGTACTCAAATCTAATTCTTTGTCATCAAAAATTAATTCTATCTCTATTTCTGGATTTAATTTCATAAATTCTTGAATTCTGGGTGTCAACCAAATTGTGCCAAGAGTAACTACGGTAGTTACAGTCAATTTACCACTTGGTTTATTTTTCTTATCCATTAAAGTGGATTCAACATCCTTTAACTTTGCAATAACTTCTCTTGCTGTTTTAAATAAATATTCTCCATTTTCAGTTAGTGATAAACCTCTTGCGTGTCTTTCAAACAAAAGAGTTTTTAATTCATATTCTAATGATTGAATTTGTCTACTAATTGCAGATTGACTTAAATTTAGTGAATAGGTTGCTTTGGTAAAATTTCCTGCTTCGGCAACTGCATAAAATATTTTAAGTTTATCCCAATCCATTCTACTTGCTCAAATCTACCAATGTTCTTCCTGCGATTTCACCTTTTAAAATGCTAGGAAAAATATCTAATAATTCTTCCAAATTAACTGTTTTTGTATATTTTTCTATAATTTTGAAGTCTATAAACTTAGATACTTCAGACCATATAAACTCTCTTCTTTTTTTGCTAACCATTACTGAATCAATTCCCCAAAGTTTTACGCCTCTAATTATAAAGGGCATGACCGTCGTATGAAGCTTGTAATCGGACGCTAATCCGCATGCAGCAACAATTCCACTCGGTCTAGTATGTGAAATTGCTTTTGCTAAAATATTACCCCCAGCGGTATCAACCACTCCATCCCATAACGCTTTATCTAATGGTCGATTTTCTTTTTCCATTTCCATTCTACTTATTACTGTTGATGCTCCTAATTCTTTTAAGAAATTTATCTTATCTTTTTTACCAGTAACCGCTGTAACCTTATAACCCATCTTTGATAAAATCATAACCGACATACTTCCAACTCCACCTGTGGCACCAGTTACTAATACATCGTTTACTTTTTCCCCTAACAATAGATCTTCTCTAGCTTTTATTGCAAAAGCACAAAGCAAAGATGTAAATCCGGCTGTCCCAAGAATCATTGCATTTTTACTTGAAATGTTTGCTGGTTTCTTCAACAATAATTCGCTTTTTACTTTTACAACTTGAGAATAGCCACCAGGATATATTTCTCCTACTCTGCAACCAGTCAAAATTACTTCGTCACCTGTTTTAAAATTTGTAGAATCGCTCTCTATAACCTGTCCCGAAAAATCTATACCAGGTATGTGAGGATATTCTTTAACAAGCTTGCCACCATTTTTTAATATTAATGCATCCTTGTAATTTAAACTTGAATAATGAACCTTAATCAAAACATCACCATTTTTAAAAAAGCTTTTGTCTAAAATTTTTATTTCTCGAGAAAATTGTTCTCCAGATTGATTAAGAACTATGGCTTTAAACTTTTCATTCATGTTAAAAATTAAGAACCAAATGTTAATAAATATTAATCTTTGTTAATATATCGCAAGTAGCGGTTTTGAAAACTCAAATCATCCTTGAAAGCCCCAAGGAAATAGTTGGTTATGGTTGTTGTGTTTTCTTTTTTGATTCCCCTATTAGTCATACATTGGTGTACAGCATCGATGGTTACCGCAACACCTCTTGGCTGCAAAACATCCATTACAGTTTTCGCTATTTGCATTGTTAGACGTTCTTGTGTTTGTAATCTTTTTGAAAAAGCTTCGACAACTCTTGCTAGTTTACTTAAACCTACCACTTTCTTTGATGGAATATACGATACATGGGCAACACCTATAATGGGAGCCATGTGATGTTCGCAATGGCTTCGTATGCTAATATCTTTTTCTATTATCATGTCATCATAACCTTCCACCTCGTTAAAAGTTTTTGTTAAATATTCTGTTGGATCTAGATCGTAACCTTGAAAATATTCTTTATAAGCTTTCACAACTCTCTTCGGCGTTGATCTTAAACCTTCACGCTCTGGATTTTCCCCGATCCACTCAATAATTGTTTTGATAGCTTCTTCGACCTTTTCGTCTGAAATTTCCTGTTTTTTATTGTCCTTTTGTTCGGTGTCTTTCACTAATTTCATGTTAATAACGTCGTTATTATTTTAAATATATATATAATGCAATTAATGTTTAAAAAAAGACATAGTATTAAAGAAATTGAAGAAGGCAAGTTTTTATCACCAAAATTCGACGAAAATGGCCTAATTCCAGTAGTTGCTACCGACTTTAAAAATGGCGACTTACTAATGCATGGATACATGGATTATGAAGCTTTAAAAAAAAGTATAGAAACTAAAGAGGCACATTATTGGAGCCGCTCCAGAAAAAAAGTATGGCATAAAGGTCAGGTGAGTGGTTTTGTGCAAAAAATAAAAGAAATTAGAATTGATGATGATCAAGATTCTGTTTGGTTGTCTGTAGATATAGGCGATGGAGCTAGCTGTCACGTAGGTTATCGCTCATGTTTTTATAGATCTATACCTTTGGGAAAAATCAAAAACGAGGAAGAATTGGAAATGGAATTTAAGGAAAAAGAAAAAACTTTCGATCCCAAAAAAATTTATAAAGATGGATCAAATCCAACTAAGCTATAATTGATAACGAAGCTTCGAAAAAAATAACTCTTATTTTTTAAATTTATATTTACATATTGCCATAACGAGGACCTCCGCCGCCTTCTGGAACAACCCATGTAATATTTTGAGATGGCTCTTTGATGTCACAAGTCTTACAATGTATGCAATTTTGCGAATTAATAATAAATTTTGGATTTTGATTTTCCTTATCATTTTGAACTTCATATACTCCAACAGGACAATATCTCTGCGCAGGTTCATTAAACTTCTTAAGGGTATAATTAATTGGTAAACTGGAGTCATTCAATTGAAGATGAACAGGTTGATTCTCTGTGTGGTTTGTGCCTGTTAAATAGACCGAACTAGTTTTATCAAAAGTAATTTTTCCATCAGGTTTTGGATAATTTATTTTTTGCATTTGATTAGCTGGCTTTAAAGCTTCATGAACAGCATGCTTGTGATTTAAAGTTAATGGTAATCTTCCTCTGAATAATATCTGGTCCAAACCTGTATAAACAATTCCTAAAATCAAACCCCAGCCAAAACTTGGTTTCACATTTCTAGCTGTATATAATTCTTTGTAAACCCAACTCTTTTGAAATTTTTCTTCATAAATTGTTAAATCTTTTTTATTTTTTATATTTTCTATTATTGTTTCGGCTGCAATAATTCCACTTTTCATAGCTGTATGAGATCCCTTAATTTTTGACATATTTAAAGTTCCGGCATCACATCCAATTAATAATCCACCTGGCATATGCATTTTAGGTAAACTCTGAAGACCTCCTTCAATTAGAGCTCTTGCTCCAAAGGCAATCCGTTTTCCTCCCTCCAGCATTTTTCTAATATCTTTATGTGTCTTAAATCTTTGAAATTCATCAAAAGGTGACAAATAAGGATTTTGGTAGTCAAGGCCAATAACATAACCAAT
>MPLV02172772.1_pt1 | contig 10987 bp, 13 predicted proteins | sample 1617331 | NCBI WGS metagenome assembly MPLV02 (sample SAMN05944802, study PRJNA350692) | marine metagenome | biome: marine; feature: ODZ; material: water; isolation source: 100 m water sample filtered on 0.2 um supor filter | place: Pacific Ocean | collected 2012-04-08 | depth 100m m | reverse complement strand
TATTCGGTAGTTTTGCAATACTACTAAACTTCCCTAGACATAATCTAATGAAGGGAATGGGACAAATTGTAACTTGGAGTGTGCGTGATGAGTCGCTTCATGTAGAGGGTATGTCAAAACTATTCAGAACTTTCGTTCAAGAAAATCCTGAAATATGGAATGACAAACTCAAGTATGAAATCTATTGTGCTGCGGAGAGAGTAGTAGAGTTAGAAAATAACTTTATTGATATTTGCTTCGATAAAGCAGAAATACCTGATTTATTACCAGAAGATGTGAAGGAATACATTAGGTATATATCAGGTCGTAGACTACTTGGTCTTGGTTTGAAAAATATATTTCTTACTAAACATAATCCATTACCGTGGATTGATTATCAATTAAACGCAGTTGAGCATACCAACTTTTTTGAAAACCGTGCTACCGAGTATGCTAAGGCTAGTACACAAGGAAATTGGCAGGATATATTCAAATGACAACAGAACAACCAACCCCTACCATAACTATTGACGGAGTAGAACACCCAGTAGACAACTTAAGCGAAGAGCATAAAGTTGTTATTGGTCATGTTCAAGTAGCAGATCAAGAAATAGCAAAATTACAAAATTTAATTGCTATTCTTACGACAGGTAGACAGGCTTATATCAATGAGTTAGGAAAAGAACTAAACGGAACAGAAGAAGAATTTACAACACAATGAGAATCTTTATAGGGTATGAGGAAGCACACCCTGAAGCGTATGAAGTGTGCAAAGCTTCTATACTAAGATTTAACCCAACTCATGATGTGAGACCTTTAATTAAGTCTGAGCTTATAGAACGAGGAGTTTATTATAGACCCCATCAAGGCGAGTCTACGGACTTTGCTTTTACCCGTTTCTTAGTACCATATCTCTGTGATTACATGGGTTATGCACTATTTTGTGATGGCGACTTTTTATGGAGAGACGATCCGCAGGAAATTACACACTTTAAACAGAAAAAATATGATGTTCATGTTGTGAAACACCCTAACTTAATACAAAAAGAACACCCAAAAATGGACGGTAAAACAAATAGACCTTACGATAGAAAGTATTGGTCATCTTTAATGTACTTTAACTGTGCAGGAGCAACAAGGTTAACCCCTGATACGGTATCTCAAGCCCACGCGGGTGATTTGCACGGTTTTTTATGGACAGACAAACTTATCGGAAGTTTGCCCTTAACCTACAATATGATGGTAGGTTATTATACTGTGCCCAACCCCAAAGCAGTTCACTTTACGGACGGAGGTCCGTGGCTTGATGATTATAAAGATATACCTTATGCAGATGAGTGGAAAGCATTATGGGATTTATCGAGGCACTAGAACAACCCGCCATGTTCCAATTTGATATTGCCGTTGTTTGCATATTTCTTGGATTAGCAGTTTGGTGTAAGTGGAGCGGAGTTCGACTGGGACTCTTTGTAGGCGGTATGCTTTACCTGTTCTTTGCAATTCTTTGGCATATGCCGTGGGAACTGTATGTTCAATAATAAAAATGTAATCTTAGTAGGCAATTCAGTTGAAATGCTAAACTATGAACATGGGGAATTTATCGACACTCATGATGTAGTTATGCGTATGGGTAGGGGAATCCCAAACCCCAACGGGTTAGAAAATAATACCAAAGCTATTGGTACAAAGAGTGATGTGTGGGTTACAGGGTTCTTAAGAGAGAACACGATAAAACAGCCCCATATGAAGAAAATTCCAACTATACTACTCAATAGAACAAGAATGTATATGAAATCTCCCCGAGAGCCGTATCATTTAAAAGACTATACAACAATGTTCACAGACAATCAAATTCTTGAGATTTATGATGAATTTGGATTTATTGACACAAACGATAAAACTAATCCTAAATATGGACGTCCGTCCAACGGTTTTATCACCTTACTATACTTAACTAGAAAATGTTCTTATAAGAGTTTAACTTTGATAGGGTTTGACTTCTTTGCAAAATATTATCCAATTAAGGTAGGCAAAGCAAGACCACAAAGCTGGCATTTACCCCACAATAAGCATATAGAGACCCCGCATCATGGAGATACGGAAAGAGCTTTTGCATTGGATTTGAAACGAAATGGAGTAATTAAGTGGATAATCTTATCTGATTTGAAGGAAGAAGTCCTAGATTTCTAAGTACTTTTCCAATGGTATTTGGTTGTGGGAAGGGTGTTGAGATTTTCGCGAACATCATTGATGTCCTGACCTAAAAGATTAAACCAGTCAACAAGCATATAATTCCTTGCCGATTTTCCAATCTCCTGAGCCTCTTTGTACAGCGGTTGCCTTGTTTTCCATTCTTGTAATCCATTGAGAAACATTCGGACTTTTCCAACACGGCTGAGAATCTCCCAGCCCCTACCCTCATACTGCTTATAAACTTCTATTCTTGCTAATTCCCCAAAAGGAGTGGGTGGATAACCAGTAAGGATATGAGTAAAATCATGAACATCTAGCATAAACTTTCCGAAAGCTTCATGTTTATCGGTCTTTTTATTATATCGTTCTAGATTGATGGTTTTTTGAAGTTCTGTGTATTTATACTTCTTCATAAAAGCTTTATATTCTGCAACAACTGTATTAGGTTCTGCATTATCATACTGTTCAAAGTGATCAAAAATACTTTGACCTAACATATATCTAGTACCTGTTTTAGTAGTTACCCAGACATTTATAGTATTATCCATTGAATCACCATTAAAGTGAGTAAGAAAGTCCACTATGAAGTTAGTATCATAGTTTCCAGGTTTTGTTTGAATTTTGATAAGATTCCAGAGGTATCTAATATCTTCAAACATTATATCTTTCCGTAAAGATATCCTGCTTTCGTAACAGATTCGATCATCTTTCTCTGTCTCTCTGCCTTATCTAATAAGACTTCCGCTACTACTTCTGATTTTAGATTAGTAGGTATATTATCAAGTTGTTTCGCCCATAAGTCCCAAGGCATTGCTAAGAATAACAATGTCGGAAGGTTCCAGTATGGAGAAATTAACTCCTGTAGTCCAGGTGTTTGGATTGTGTATGCTTTCCGTAACATGATGTTACAGTTGATCGCATCTTTTGCTCCCATTGCTTCTACTAGAAACAATTTGTCTACTTTACCATTAAAGTAAGTAGGAGCGTAGCCAACCCCTATATTATAGAATGAAGAAAATAAATCTTTATTAGTTGCAGATAGAATGAAAGAGTCTACGTCTTGATGCCAAGGCCCGTACGGCTCTAACCAACGGTTATTCCAGTTTATTTTTAAATCTCTCCGTCTTTTTGTCTGATTAGTCTGTCTAGTTGCTCTTCCATTTTTAAAGAAGTTTCTAGAATCTAACTTATCTATCTTATCCCAATTTAAAAGTATCATGCTCTTATCATGATCTTTTTCATTTGCTTCTATATCTAAAATACTGTAATAATTCTTATAGAATGGGTGATTTAAATAAACCCATTGCTTTCCAAAGTATGCAATCTTGTCGCCCATCTGTGCAACAGTAGGTAATTGTCCTTGATCTAAGGTCTTTTGATTAAATATACGAGGAGTATGATCTAAGCATAAAACTTTGGTCATAGGACCAGAGTTTATAGTTTTATCTTTCCAATACTCTTTTAACTGCAGTATCATTCTAGCTTGTAGTTGTGCGTGTCCACTTCCATCTCGTCTAGCTGTACCTTTTACATTCCAAGCACTTTGATAAATATGCACTTCTCTAAAATTTGCTAATGCCCATTTGTGAACGGGCTGTAGCTTATCCCATGCTTGAGGTCTGGTGAAAAGATGTAGGCGAAAGTTCTCCCCTTTGTCTAATAAAGATGACAAAGTAAACATTGTTGTTAATTCATTTGTTTGTATTGCTATATCAATCATGTCTTAATGTATATTCCCAAAAATTATCTAAGTAGGCTTGTAATCTTTCCTTTGGATCAGGATCAAAATTAAATATAATTCCTGATCGTCTACTTGATAGTATCTTCTTTAAAGCAATTCCAGAGCCTATGTTTTTTCCTGCAACAGCCTGGTATAATGCTTCATAAGTAAGATGGTTCTTTTCTCTCGCTTTTACTGGGATTGCTACCGTTGAAATCTTTTTTCCTAAAAGTAATCCTATTAGTCCCATTTCACTATTAGGACACATAGCCATTTCTTTACAGTTCAACAGTACTTCATATCCTCCTGCTTTTTTATTTAAAATTTTATCTTCCCCATACTTTAGCTTCATTTTTGCTATCCAAAGGTGGGCAGTTATAGGGTGAGGTTTAATTACATATCCTTCATCTATTAACTTATCCATCTTATGCCAGTTTATAATACCCTTCTGTATTAAATTACTTCCTGGCGGGAAGATAACCTTATCATAAAATTCTGTGTTCCATTGTAACACATATTTATTTTCTAGGTTATTGATGATTTTTTCTATTCGATCTTCATCAATTTCTATTTCTGAATCATCAACAATAGAGTTCATCAACCTATTATTTATCTTTATTGTATTAGTTCTTATGTATATTCCTTTTCCTAGAAAGTCTGTATATAACCAAGATCTAATTGTACGCAGTTCATTAGTATTATACCAAAGATCATATTCAAAAGGACTTCCTCTATAACTATCTGGTATAAGCAAATGCTTAAACTTATTTAACTCTTGCAGTTGAGCTTTAGGTCGCATACTACTACCAGACTTCATATAATGAGTTGGTAGATCACCTAATTCTTCATTTATAGAAAGGGCATCTAAAGTATTCTTATTCTTGAACTTTGCCATTTCTTTCCTGCTTGAGTTCGTAAACTTGCTTTTCTAGCACTTTTACTCTATCCTCAAAATCTTCTATCGTATCAAAGAGAGCAGCCATCATGCTCTCCATTTTTTTATTTACATACTCAGGTGTAACTTCACCCTTTGTGTTCTCTTTTTCAAATGCCATCTTAGCTCCATGATGAACCGTCCCAGTAGGAAGCTCCATAGTCTGTAGCGCTTGACACTTCAGTATCATAGATGGTTCCAGCTGAGCTGGCTGTTATTCTTTCAAATATTTGCGTACTTGTTGCTGTTGCAAAAGTAGTCAAATGTCCTGTTAAAATTGTAGTATCGGTTGCTTTACTAGTATCGTAGACTGTTGATGTGTCTCTAGTAGTTGCATAAACCGTACCTGAATCTCTCGTAGTTTCAAACGTAGTAGTTGTACTCTGTGAAGTATTAAACGTTGAAGTAGTACTCTTACTTGTTGCAGTAGCATGACTAGTAAGTGTTCCTGTTGTAGTATCATATACTGTATCAGTAGCCTTACTCGTTGCTGTAGCTCTACTACTTGCTGTACTGTGTGTAGTATTGTAAGTTGTTGTTGTAGCCTTACTTGTTGCAGTAGCATGACTAGTAAGTGTACCAAGCGTAGTAGCATATACTGTAGTGGTAGATTTACTTGTTGCAGTCGCTCTACTACTTGCTGTACTGTGTGTAGTATTGTAAGTTGTAGTTGTAGCCTTACTTGTTGAAGTAGCTCTACTACTTGCTGTACTGTGACTAGTAGCATACGTAGTAGTGGTACTTCTGCTCGTGCTTGTAGCACGACTCGAGGCGCGAGAAGTACCGTACGCTGTTTCATAATTTGTGCTTCTTGATGTATTTGTGTTCCAAGTTGTAGTTTTACTAGTGTTAGTACTCCACGTTGTAGTTTTACTTGTGTTAGTACTCCATGTCGTAGTATGACTTGTATTAGTATTCCAAGAAGTTGTATGACTTGTGTTTGTGCTCTGGGAAGTATTCCTAGAAGTGTTAGTATTCCAAGCAGTATTCCAAGAAGTGTTAGTATTATTAGTACCACTTGTATTATTAGTTCCTGAGGTATTCCAAGAAGTATTCGTATTTCTAGAAGTACCGTAAGCGGTATTATTAGTACCTGATGTACCCCATGAAGTATTATTAGTTCCACTTGTACCATAAGCAGTACTGTTAGTTCCACTTGTTCCGTAAGAAGTACTCTGAGAACCTGCTGTATTCCAAGAAGTATTAGTACTGTTAGTCTGCGAAGTATTCCAAGCAGTATTAGTATTTCTCATCATTGGCTCTCCTTCTGGGTTTATCTGCCATACTGTTAAGTTAGTACCAGTTGTTCCCCAAGAGGTGTTTGTATTATTAGTCCCACTTGTTCCTACAGCAATATCCGTGGTTCTAGAAGTATTCCAAGAAGTGTTTGTATTTCTAGAAGTATTCCATGAGGTATTTGTACTTTGGCTTGTGTTCCAAGAGGTATTCGTACTTCTACTAGAATCATATCCAGTACTATTAGATCCACTTGTTCCCCAACCTGTGTTTGTACTCCAACTAGTATTAGTAGATGCTGTACCTGTTGTAGTTTGATCAGTTGTATTAGTAAATGCTGTACCCCATGAGGTAGTTACAGCATATTCTGTAGTTTGTGAAGTACCTACACCATACTCTGTAGTCTGCGAAGTATTATCCGCGTACTCAGTAGTCTGCGAAGTATTAGCCGCATATTGTGTAGTTTGCGAAGTTGAATTAGTAAACCCTGTACTTCTACTCGTTGTTATTGTAGTATCATAACTAGTAGTATAAGTAGTGGTAGTGTCATACACTGTAGTAGTAGCATGACTAGTGAGATAAGTGGTGGTAGTCGTAAATAGAGTAGTTGTGTTAAATACAGTCGTTGTTGACGTACTTGTTTCATACGTAGTTGTAGTCGTAAAATCAGTTGTCGTATTAAAAGTAGTTGTGGTTGCCTTACTCGTATTAAAAGTAGTCGTAGTGGTATAAGTAGTTGTGGAATCGAATACAGTCGTTGTTGACTTACTTGTTTCATACGTAGTTGTAGTCGTAAAATCAGTTGTCGTATTAAAAGTAGTTGTGGTACTTTTAGTTGTTTCATAGGCAGTCGTAGTTGTATATTGAGTAGTAGTATTAAATACTGTTGTTGTATCTCTAGTAGTTGCCCAAGTAGTTGTTGTAGATTGCGTAGTGTTAAAAGTAGTAGTTGTATCTCTAGTAGTATCGAATACTGTGGCGGTATCTTTATTTGTTGCGTAAGTAGTTGTTGTACTATAAGCAGTTGATTGATCACCCGAAACGTAAGTTGTTTCAGTATTAGTAGTTCTGGCAGTAGTGTGAACAGCAGAGAAAGGCCCTTCTAGGCTTCCCCCATCATTTACGTAAACTTCGTTGACACGACGAATTGTCCCACTATCATTGATAGCGAGAAATCGTAATGTGCGGAGTGTTCCGCTATCGTTTACGTATATTGCCACCTAAGACTCCTATGAGTAAACGTACCAAACGTGCCCGCTAGATGTTGCTCCTACTCCCGTTGGCGCTGATGAAGTGATAGTGTAAGGTAATCGAGCTGCACCTATAGTACCACTTGTCAATTTTCCTGCAGCAACCGTTAAGTTACTCGCAGCCCTTCCTGAGGTTATAACCTCAGTACCATCTATACTAAGTCCTGCGTCCTCAATATTAAACTGTAATTTTGTTGCCATTTTATGCCTCTATTGTATGTCTTATAAATTTATAAGCCATAGTATCGCCTGACGCTGCTGTTACTCTGAGTCTGCAATCAGTCCCAGATATGTCTGCGTCAAAAGTTGCCTGTGCGCCATTATCAAAGATAGACGCGTATTGTGTTAAATAAACTGTTGAACCGTCATGGAATAATACGAGTTCCAATGCTTGGTAATCGCTATCTGTCGAGTTCGTAATCTGTACAAAGTATTTTGCACTTCTAAATGTTGCATGAGCGAATGTATCTAAATTAAATGTAGTAGTTGAAGAACTAGTTCCTGTACCTACGTCCATACCAGCTACTTCATCAATATGAAATTTCTGGGGTGGGTTACTATCTTGAATACCAAGTACACCTGCATTATTAGTAATATCACTTGTTCCATTACCCCAAGTATTAGTACCTTGTGTAGTAAGATTACCTGAGAAGGTAACATTACCTGTCATAGTTTGTCCACTAAGAGCATCAGATTTAAGTTCACTTGAACTTACTGCGTTAGCTGCTATTTCTGCGGCTCCTACTGCATTACCTGCTATTTCTGCAGCAGCTACTGAGTTAGATGCTAATAGATCTGCGGTAATTAAACCACTAGATATCATACCAACATTATTGATTGCATTATCTGCCATCAAGTCTGCAGTTATTTGATCATTTGCTATATGGGCAGTATCAATGGATCCAGTCGCATAATGTTCACTATCAATAGCGTCATCTGCAATCTTTGTTCCGTCTACCGCGTCAGCTGCTAGCTGTGCAGTATCTACTTGACCATCATCAATATGTCTTGTAAGAATAGAGTTTTGCGCTATCTTAGTTCCATCTATTGCGTTGTCTGCTATATTTCCTGTAGCGATTGTATTCGCTGCTATTTCAGCAGTTGTAATACTTGCTGCTATAATCTTGGTTGCATTAACCGAGTTAGCTGCTAATTTAGCTAAAGTAACATTTAGATTTACTATTGCATCGGTATCAACAGCATCATCTGCTAGTTGGTCTGCTGTAACTTGATCGTTGTCAATATGTCTTGTAAGAATTGAATTTTGTGCTATTTTAGTACCGTCTATCGAGTTGTCTGCAATATTTGAAGTTGCAATAGTATTAGCCGCTATTTCAGCAGTTGTAATACTACCTGCTACTATTGAATTTGCTACAACAGAGTTAGCCGCTAGTTGATCTGCTCCAACCGCATCATTTGCGATCATAGATTGCTCTACTGCGTCTGCTTGTATTGTTGCAGCTGCAGTTACATTTCCACTACCATCAAAAGAGGCTGATGTCCAAACGACATCTCCAGTCATTCCAATAGTTCGTCCTGTAGCTAGTGCTGTTGCTGTGTCTGCATTACCAGTTACAGCTCCTGTAACATTTCCTTCAATGTCTGAAACTAATGTTGCTTTTGTATATCCTGTTCCTGCCGTATTAACAGTAGTTGTTGGCTCAGCTTGGTTGTCTTTAAATAACTTCCACTTTCCTGAGTCACCCGCATCTCTGAATAATCCACCATATAAATCTTGTGATCCACTAGTATCATATAAACCGTAGAATCCTATGTCAACTGCATCAGACGAGTTATTCGTTGATGCAAGAGCAAGTAATGGATCTGCGGAAACAATAGTTGTTGAAGATACTGTTGTTTGTGTACCTGAAACTGTTAGGTTGCCTGAGAGTGTTACGTTACCAGAGAACGTTTGCCCCGATAAGGCATCACTCTTGAGCTCACTAGCACTTACAGCGTTTGCTGCGATCTCAGTCGCTGTTACAGCGTTCGCTGCAATCTGGTCGGCTGTAATTTGGTCATCATCTATATGTTGTGTTAGAATTGCGTTATTTGCAATATCTGCAGTTACAATTGTTCCGTTTACTATCTTAGCTGTAGTAATTGAATTATCTGCCAAGTCTGCTGTTACAATAGTACCATTTACTATTTTGGCACTTGTAACTGAATTATTTGCTAAATGAATAGTATCTATACTAAGAGATACTAACTCTGCACTATCCACAGAGTTTGCAGCCATTTGGTCTGCTGTAATCTGTGCATCATCTATATGTTGAGTTAGAATAGCATTATTTGCTATATCTCCACCAACAATTGTGCCATTAACAATCTTAGCTGTAGTAATTGAATTATCTGCTAAATCTGCTGTAACGATTGTACCATTAACTATGTGGGCAGAAGCAACTGAGTTAGCTGCTAGTTGATCCCCTGTAACTTGGTTGTCGTCTATATGCTGTGTTAAAATAGCGTTGTTTGCTATCTTACCACTTGTAACTTGTGTGTTTCCAATTTTTGCAGTTTCTACTGCGTCGTCTGCCAAGTGTGCTACAGTAATAATATTCTGTGCGATTTCTCTTGCAGTAATATTATTTTCTGCTATCTTAACACTTGTGACTGCATTGTCTGCTATTTGAAGTGTTGCTATTGCATTAGTTGCAATTTCACTTGTATCTACCGCATTTTCAGCTATTTTTGCTGAGGTAACAGCATTTGCGGCTATTTTACCTGCTGTTACTTGTAAATTTCCTAAATGGATAGTATCTATACTACCCGTTACTAATTCGCTTGAGTCTACTGAGTTTAGTGCTATTTTAGCTGATGTAATAGCATTATCTGCTACTGATGTAACTGCTGATGACTGTAAATGTATCGCTGCTACTGCGTTTGTTGCTAATTCACTGGTGCCTATACTATTTGCGGCTACCTCAGAAGTACCAACAGCGTTTGCAGCAACTTCACTTGCTGTGATCGAGTTACTTACTATCTCGGTAGTACCTACTGCATTAGCCTCTAGCGAAGCTACTAATGCCATTTGTTTACCTATGAGTGCCATTTTATGTTTGCTCCAGATACGATAGAACCACGTCTATCGAGCTTGCAACGTTTGATTGTACTTTAATTTTATCACCAGCTTCACAAACAACCTTACCGTCTCCTCCAACCAATACTAGTGTTGAACCACTTGGTATAGGCGAAGCGTGAACCATACTTATATGATTTGTTTCAGAAGCATCATAAAATTGTGCTGTTGCTTCTATTTGTCCGCCTGATTGATTACATAAATACAACCCAATTATTGTTGATGTTGTATTTGCGGGGCATGTGTAGGACGTCGTTAATGAAGTTCCTACATCTGCGCTTGTTGCTGTTTTAAATGCTGATGCCATGTTGCTATCCTAATGCTATACTTAATGCTAAGATATCGTCTTCTGTTATTGCGCTAGCATCTGTATGAGAAGCTACCGTTACGATATTGCCTGCCGCATTCTTTGTATAAATCTTTTGATCAGCTACGTTCATTGCAATCTCGTGTGTTGCTAAATCACTTGTACTTGGTGCTGAACTGGAGGTTTCTGATCTTTTTATTTTAAAAACCATGGCCAAAAGAGAGAACTTCATTTGTTGTTGGTGCCTCACGCTCTAAATTAAACCAGTTATGACCTTTTCGTGACCAAC
>MPLV02015061.1_pt1 | contig 11001 bp, 8 predicted proteins | sample 1617331 | NCBI WGS metagenome assembly MPLV02 (sample SAMN05944802, study PRJNA350692) | marine metagenome | biome: marine; feature: ODZ; material: water; isolation source: 100 m water sample filtered on 0.2 um supor filter | place: Pacific Ocean | collected 2012-04-08 | depth 100m m | reverse complement strand
AATGGGTAAAGAAATAGAAAGAAAATTTCTAGTAGATCAATCTTCACTACCAAGCGATATTAATGGTACAGAATATTCTCAAAGCTATATATCTATTAATGAGAGTGGTGTTGTTAGAGTGAGAATTAAAGAAGAAACTGCAGTATTAACTATTAAGTCAGGTGGGCTAGAAATAAGTCGGGATGAATTTGAGTATGAAATCCCTTTAGAAGACGCTAAAGCTCTTCAAAATATTTTTAATAATGAAATTATTTATAAAACACGTTATAATATTATTTATAAAGGAAAAAAATGGGAAGTTGATCAATTTCACAAACAGAATAAAGGCCTATGGATCGCAGAAATTGAATTAGAATCTGAAGAAGAATCTTTTGATGTGCCTGAATGGGTTTTAGAAGAAGTAACTGGCGATGAAAAATATTATAATTCTAATTTATCGAAACACCCCTACAATTCATGGCAAGAATGATCAAATCCTTTTTATTATTAATACCTTGTATGCTTCTGAGTGAAGAAAATATCTGGAAGACAATACATGACAAAAGAGAGTATTCAATTAGCGGCGTTGCCCTCTTTAAAGACGGATATATTGTTGTACATGATAATAAAGAAAAGCAGGAGCCACGAATCAGCTATCTTGATAAGAAATTAAATATTTCAAAACTAATATGGCCTGAGCCTATGTTGCCATTCGACTTAGAAGCTGTAGCGAAATTTCCAAATATTAAGGGACGTTTTATTTTTATGGAAAGTACTGGAAAATGTTACGAGACATTTATTGATCAAAAAGATTTTCGTATAGACCTTTTACGAACTTTCACATTACCGAAGCTTAAATTAAATATGAACTTAGAAGGGCTTACTATTTTTCAATCGGCTCAGGGAATTGTATTCATTTATGGAGATCGCGGGTCAGATTTAAGGGCATCCACCTTATTTACAGCCTTCTTTAATCTAAGAAATAATGAATTTTATGATATTAAATCATACCAGTTTGATCTCCCAAAACCATATCCGCATAAAAGAAATATTGCAGATCTCACTATTAATTCTGAAGGTTTTGTATGGTCATCAGCTACATCGGATCCTGGAGATGATGGTCCATTCTCTACAGCCATTTACGAAATAGGGAAAATAAATACAGTTGGTTCATTTAATCCAATTCACTCAAGCCTGCAAAAACCACTCATGGTATTTTCAGATCAAAAGGTTGAGGCTATAACATTCAAAAATAGAGATTTGATTTTAATAACAGATAATGAGAATTTTGGGTCTACATTTTTATTAATAAAATCAAAATAAAAACAAAAATTTTTGAAGATGTTTACATTAAAGCAATATTTGTTTAATAATTAAATATTAGAATTGATCAAGATGTCATTGATAAAAAAATACATTATCTGGGGGCTTATATTATTCCCATTATTAAGCCAAGGTATTGACCACTCAGAAAAAATTGTAATAAAGAAAACCCTTCTGGGATTAAACCTTTCTGGAGAAACTGATTATAGAACTAATAAAACTGGGTTATTCTATCGCCATTATGATTTTGGAGTCGCTTTTCCACTTGCTAAAACATGGTCTGCAGCAATTCAATACCGTAATATATATGTACAAAAAGATGGAGCGTGGGTTTTAGAAAAACGTCCACATGCGCAAATACAAAAAACTATCAATACAGATCTTTTAAAATGGACTATAAAGTCAAGACAAGAATACAGAATTAGGAGCGGTAGAGATGATGCAATGCGTAACCGCATTAGGATTAAAGGTAAATCGAATAAAACCTTTTATAGGTTAAAACCATCCTTCGGAAATGAATTTTTTTATGATATGGAGAAAAATTCCTATAATAAAAATCGGTTTACATTTGGATTTGATTTTCCAAAAGGAAAGTTAGGTGTCCCTACAATCTATTATAAATACGATGTATCTCTTTCGGATGAAAAATGGGTAACTGCATTTGCAGGTTTAGTTTTTCAAATAACAATATAAACTTATATTATCTATAATTCGTTGGTTAAGCAATGAACAGCCCCGCCACTAAGGCGAAATTGTGTTGTGGGCACTGTAATGTGCATAACATCCAGCTCTTTTAGTAATGGTAAAACTTTTTTTGATTTAAACCGTGTAGGCCCAACTAAATAACCTGGTAACGGTTCGCAATTAACTGCAAATTCACCTAGCTTTTGATTAGTGCCAACAGCATCTTCTGGCTCCACTTCAACTAATTCGATATTTTTCCCCTTAGCAAATTGGCGCAAGTTTTCAGCCGATTTATTTTCCATTAGTTCAGTACATGCTATGACAGCTGCTAATTTATTATCCTTATTAATTACAGGCGTAAACAGTGTATCAATATGAAAGATATTTGATTTCATAATGACCAGATCATCAACATTAAATTCTTGTGCTACCCATTCGGCGCCCTCAATATTGTTTCTGCAAGCTCCTGAAAATAATACCTTATCTCCAGGACAATAATAAAATTCACCACCCTCAGCAGTTGCTATTGAATCGTTTGGTATCCGTTTAGTTTCATAACCCATAGATTCGAGCATTATTTGCATTATATCTGCTTCAACCTGACGGGCTTTCTCACGAAACTTTGATATAATAGTTTTTCCATTTTGATCGCTTATAAATAAGTCTCTAACAAAAACAAAGTCATGCTTTCGTTCTTCTTTATTCTGTTGATCTAAAAAATTGGGGAAATCAATCTCAACAATCTCAAATGGCAACTTATTGAATAATTTTGTCATCATGTACATTTCAATTTCAACGAGTTCCTGGTTTGGAACAACGCCCTCTTTCATTGCAGGATTATTTTCATAGATTGGAGTGCCATGACCCCACCATTTATGTTTTGGTAAGTGAGAGATTAAAATTTTCATGCCTTGAGGCTCTGAACTTATTTATTTTTCCATATCTTCAGAATATTTTCCCAAAGTTGCCAAACTATTGAGCTTGGCTCTATGCATAAACGCACCTTGTGCTGCAGTAATATTCTCACTTTTTCCGAGCCAAGCTTTAAGTGCAGGTTGTTGTAAAGCGCGTCCATAAGAAAATGATATATTCCATGGTTTATTATCATCTAATATTTGATTCATCTTGTTCAAATGTGCCGTAGCATCTTCATCACTTTGGCCACCTGAAAGAAATGCTATTCCAGGGACAGCTGTTGGTACTGTTCTAGCAAAACATTGTAAAGTTGCCTCTGCCACTTCATCAACATTAGCTCTATCACTTGCACCATATCCTGCGAGTACCATATTAGGTTTTAGTATCATTTGCTCAAATTGTACTCCCTGAGAGTACAATTGAAAGAATACGGTATGAAGCACCTCTTCCGTTACAACAAAACTATCATCAATATCATGTTTCCCATCCATTAATATTTCAGGCTCAACAATAGGAACAATATCATTTGCTTGACAAAGCGCAGCATATCTTGCCAAGGCGTGAGCATTTGTACTTATACAATATCCGCTTGGATTATCTTCTGTAATATTGATTACAGCACGCCATTTAGCAAAGCGTGCGCCCAACTTACGATATTCTTTAAGTCTCTCATCTAATCCATCTAATCCATGAGTAATTTTTTCGCCTTCGCTTCCGGGAAGGTCATGAGCTCCCATATCCACTTTAATACCCGGTAATATTCCTTTATTAGATAAATATTCAGTATAAGGCTTTCCATCGAATAACGAAGATTGTCGTAATGTTTCATCATACATAATAACACCACTAATATATTGCTCGATTCCTTCAGAGCTAAAAAGCAGATCTCTATATGCATTTCGAGATTCAAAAGTGCTTTCTGTATTAATTTGCTCAAGTCTACTTCCAATAGTTCCTGTACTTTCATCTGCTGCAAGGATACCTTTCCCTGATTGAACCATCGCTTCTGCGACTGCTTCCAAACTATTCAAATCCATCATTTTATTCCTTTTTATATTTTTTATTTCTGCCCTATTTCTTTTAACAAATTCTTATACCATTTCTGAGAATAGTCAAAAGGTTTTCCACCTTTTATTTTCTCAAAATCAATTAATCCTAGTTGTTCTTGATTGTTTTCATCTAAACCCACAACGCCGCTTTCACCTTTAAGTGCCATTTCTGCCGCTAATTTACCTGACCGCTTGATTAAATCTAGATCCTGAATATTAGGGGCTGCACTTCTTGCAAAATAACCACTTTTCTGAACGAGTGTTTTTTCTGCCTCTAACTTTTCTGTGAATTTATTAGCAAACCATTGGCCAGGATTCAATTCATCTAAAGCAATATGGCCAAAAGCATCCAAACTAATTTCCTCTCCAGAAGATCTCAATTCATTAACAATTGTGTTTGTGCCAGCACCTTCGCTTAAGAAAATATTTACCGAATCTTTTGCATCCATTAATTGTTTCAATCGTTCACATTCTAATTCAAAATCAAAATCTTTTTCAGGTATATATATTGCATCTACATCCCATCGAGATTGATCGATTAGTAACTCTGGTAGAAAATCTCGTTTTTTTAATCTATCATGATATTCTTTAGCAGTATAAGCCGTAAGCCAACCGCAATTACGACCCATAACTTCATGAATAATTAATTGACGATGACTTGTTGTATTTTCATTTGAAATATTTTCGAAGAAAATAGCGCCCTGCTCTGCTGCCGTCCATGCCCCAAGTGTTTGTGCCACAGGATAAATATCATTATCTACAGTTTTCGGAAGACCCACAACGGTTAAATCATATTGATGCTGTTTTAAATAGAATGATAGTTGCGCTGCCATCGTATTTGTGTCGTCTCCTCCAATCGTATGAAGGATATCTACATTATCATTTACTAATTGATCAGCCGCCACCTTTAATGGATTCTGACCATCTTTTATATAACCACGCTTTAAACAATTATCTCGGTTAGTAAGTTTTACGCGGCTATTTCCAATAGGACTACCACCATATTTGAATAAAACATCTGTTTTTTGGCGAACAGATTTTGGGAAATCAAACTTGTTTCCCAACAATAAGCCTCTATATCCATTTAAATACCCCATTAATTCTGCATCAGGTGCTAATTGATTATAGGAGTCTATTAACCCACCTATTGATGCTGATAAACAAGGGGCGATTCCACCTGCTGTTAAAAATGCGATCTTCATAGTAGTACGAGAGAATTAAGTTTGTTTAACAAGTTCACTATTTAAATAAATATAATGTTCTACAAAATTAATATGATTTATTTTAATGTCTTGCAGAAAAACATTTATCCAACCTACAATTAGATGTTAAATTATTAGATAATCCGAGAGAGAGGTACTCATGAGAATTAATAATTTCTTAACCAAATCAATATTATTTGGTTTAATAACTTTCACATTCCTTGGTGCTACAGAGCGCTTCAAGGAAGAATTATTTAAAGCAATGAAGTATAGAAATATCGGCCCATTTCGTGGCGGTCGATCAGCTGCTGTCACAGGTGTTCCTGGAGATAAATTTTTAGCCTATTTTGGTGGAACAGGTGGAGGCGTATGGAATACAAAAAATGGTGGACAGACATGGGAAAACATATCTGATGGATATTATGGTGGATCAATTGGAGCAGTTACTGTAAGCGAGTGGGATCCAAACGTAATTTATGTTGGTGGTGGAGAAGTCACCGTTAGAGGGAATGTATCTCATGGAAATGGTGTTTGGAAATCTACAGATGCTGGAAAAACGTGGAAATTTAAAGGGTTAATAGATTCTCATCGTATTCCTCGTATTCGTATTCATCCTAGGAATCCTGAACTTGTATATGTTGCTGCCTTAGGTCATTTATCTGGTCCAAATGACGAGAGAGGTGTTTATCGCAGTAAAGATGGTGGCGAAAACTGGGAAAAAGTTTTATTTATTAATGATGAGGTTGGTGCTTGTGACTTAATACTAGACCCTAATAACCCTAGAATTATTTATGCTTCAACGTGGAGAATAAAACGTACTCCATATAGCCTTGAAAGTGGTGGACAAGGATCTGGCCTCTGGAAATCAACTGATGGAGGAGATACTTGGGAAGATATTACAAAAAGTAAAGGACTACCCGAAGGTATGGTTGGAATTATAGGAATTGCAATATCTCCATTAAACTCTGATCGTGTTTGGGCTTTAATTGAAAGCAAAAAAGGTGGACTTTTCAGATCAGATGATGGCGGAGAAACTTGGAAAAAGACAAGTTCTGATAATAATCTTCGCCAAAGAGCTTGGTATTATACACGAATTTATGCTGATACAGAAAATGAAGATATACTCTATGTATTGAATGTTCAGTTTTGGCGTTCAAAAGATGGAGGTAAAACCTTTAATTCTATTCGTACGCCACATGGTGATCACCACGACCTTTGGATCGACCCAATGGATTCAAAGCACCTCATTATAGCTGATGACGGAGGAGGACAAGTATCATTTGATGCTGGTGCAACTTGGAGCACATACCATAATCAACCTACGGCTCAATTCTACAGAGCAGATGTTGATAACCAGTTTCCTTACCGTGTTTATGCAGGTCAACAAGATAATAGTACAGTTTCAATTGCATCCCGTACCACAGGTGGCGGCATTACCGAACGTGATTACTATTCTGTTGGTGGAGGAGAAAGTGCACATGTAGCACCTCACCCAGATGATCCAAGCATTGTCTATGCTGGATCTTATAGTGGATTTTTGACTCGATATAATCATGTCACTGGTGAAAGAAGGAATATTACAGTATATCCTGATAATCCTATGGGGCATGGCGTGAAAGATATGAAATATCGTTTTCAATGGAATTTTCCGATTGAGTTTGATCCTCATGATGCCAACACACTTTATGTTGGTTCACAACATTTACATAAATCAACGGACGAAGGAGAATCATGGGAATTGATAAGCCCCGATTTAACAACCAATACATTGTCTATGCAAGATGAATCAGGTGGCCCTATCACAAAAGATGACACTGGCGTTGAATATTATTGCACAATCTTTGTAATCACTCCATCTCCTCAAGAGAAAGGTGTTATATGGATTGGAACTGATGATGGGAAAGTACATATTACAAAAAATGGCGGAAAATCTTGGACAGACATAACTCCAAATAATATGCCAAAATGGGGAATGGTTAACAGTATTGACCAATCACCTCATAACCCTGGTACAGCATATATGGCAGTTACACGGTACAAGCTAGATGATTTTAAACCCTATCTTTTCAAAACAGATAATTATGGTAAATCTTGGAAATTAATTTCAAGAGGCATACCTGAGGATGCTTTCACTAGAGTCATACGTGAAGATCCAATGAAAAAAGGGTTGCTATATGCTGGAACAGAAACAGGTATGTATGTTTCTTTTGATGATGGGAAGAATTGGCAGTCATTTCAATTAAATCTTCCTATAGTTCCCGTAACTGATCTTGTGGTAAAAGAAAATGACCTTGTGGTAGCAACACAAGGTAGATCTTTTTGGATTTTAGATGATCTAACACCTCTACATCAATTAACAAATAAAGTTGCTGGATCAACCTCCCACATGTATAAACCTCGAGATACTTATCGTCTACCCGGCGGTGGTGGCTGGGGTGGACCTAGTCCGACCTGGGGCGCCAATCCACCAAATGGCGTGATGGCCTTTTATTACCTCAAAGAGGCATTAGGAAAAGATGATGAATTCAAATTAGAGTTTATGGAATCTGATGGAGATGTAATAAAAACTTTTTCAAATAAAAAAGATAAAAAAAATCCATCACCTGTAGCGGAAACAAAAGAAGGTATGAATCGCTTTGTTTGGAATATGAGATATCCAGATGCAAAAAAAGTTCCCAATGCAGTAATGTGGGGTGGCAGGCATATAGGTCCTAAGGCAGTCCCAGGCGAATACAAAGTTAAAATGAGCCTTAATGGCAAAAGTCAAACTCAGTCATTTAATATCTTAAAAGATCCTAGGATTAACACCACACAATCTGATTTTCAGGATCAATTTGATCTTCTAATGGATATTAGAAATCGGACAACTGAAATCAATGAAAAGATTTTAACAATTCGAAGCATTAAGGATCAGATAAATACACTTACTGGTTTAATGAAAGAATCTGGATTTAAGGATGAGAATGTTACAAAAGCTGGTCAAGAATTGGTAAAATCTCTTTCAACAATTGAAGAAAGACTGATCCAGGTTAAATCTAAATCAAGACAAGATCCGTTAAATTATCCAATTAGATTGGATAATAAAATCGCAGCATTAGTTGGAGTAGTATCAAGTGTTGATGCCAGACCAACGGCTCAGTCTTATGATGTTCTTGAGGATCTTGTTGAACAGGCTCAGGTCCACTATAAGAAATTGAATAAAGTATTAAATGATGATTTATACAAATTCAATAATATGGTAAGTGAAGCTGCTGTGCCAGCCGTGATGATTATTCCTTCGGAAATGAGTATAGAAAAATAAATACTGATTAAATACGATAATATAAAAGGCCTCCCGTAAATTAATGGGAGGCCTTTTTTTATGAAATTAGAACAATGAATCCAATTCTTTGGAAACCAGATAAAGATCAAATAAAAACTTCTCAAATGGAGGCTTTTCGCCTACAAGTGAATTCTCGCTTTGATATTAATCTAAAAGATTATAATCAACTTTATGATTGGTCAATAAATCATGTTTCAGATTTTTGGAAAGCCACTTGGGATTATATGTCCATAGAATATTCGAATGATTATTCTGAAGTTGTTGATGATGAAGAAAAAATGCCCGGTGCAAAATGGTTTTCGGGTTCTCGGATGAATTATGCAGAAAACTTATTAAGAATTCGATCTGAGAAACCTGCTATATATTTCAAAAATGAAAATAATTCAGGTAAAGTTTTATCATTTAAAGAAATATTTGATGCGGTTGAAAAGCTATCCTCTTCCCTACGCAAATTAGAGATTCAATCTGGTGACCGTATTGCTGGATTTATGCCAAACATCCCTGAAACAATTATTGCTATGTTGGCGACTTCATCCATTGGTGCCATATGGTCATCATCCTCACCTGACTTTGGCATTAAAGGTGTTCTTGATCGATTTAAACAAATTGAGCCCGCAATTCTTTTTGCTGCTGATGGCTATTATTATAATGGTAAAAAATATGTTCTAACAAAAAAGATCAATGAAATAGCGGATCAATTACCATCACTAAGAAAAGTAGTTATTATACCTTATGTACATGTTGATTATGATATATCACTAATTAGTAAGGGAATATCTTGGGAAGACTTTATTAATGAAAAAACCACTCCTATTATTTTTGATCAACTTCCATTTGACCACCCTCTATATATAATGTATTCAAGTGGAACAACTGGGCTACCTAAGTCTATTGTACATGGAGCAGGTGGAACACTAATTCAGCACCTAAAAGAATTACGACTACATAGTAATATATCCATGGATGACACTGTATTTTATTTTACTACTTGCGGTTGGATGATGTGGAATTGGCTTGTAAGTAATCTTGCGATCGGAGCTTCTATCGTACTTTATGATGGAAATCCATTTTACCCTAATCCAAATACAATGTGGGATATGGTTGATGAATTTAAAATAACTCATTTTGGTACTAGTGCCAAATTTATTGATGCTTGTAAGCAAGAAGGATTATCACCAATAAATACTCATTCATTAGATTCGCTTAAAACGATTTTTTCAACAGGGTCACCGCTAATTGAAGAAAGTTATGATTACATTTATAATGATTTTAAAGAAAATCTTCAACTTTCATCAATTTCCGGGGGGACAGATATTATCTCATGTTTTGCTGGAGGTAATCCAACCTTACCCGTTCATCGTGGAGAAATACAATGCCGAGGATTGGGAATGGCAGTCAAATCTTTTGATCAAAATGGCTTATCTTTAAAAAATAAAAAAGGTGAATTAGTATGTACAAAACCATTCCCATCAATGCCAATTTATTTTTGGAATGATAAGAATGGTAAAAAATACCATGAAGCCTATTTTGATAAATATCCTGGGGTATGGAATCATGGCGATTTTATATTAATTAATGACCATGGAGGTGTACAAATTTTTGGGCGAAGCGATGCAACTCTAAACCCAGGCGGGATTAGAATTGGTACTGCAGAAATTTATCGCATTGTTGAACAAATTGATGAAGTTGAAGATAGTGTGATTATAGGGCAAATATGGAAAGGTGATGAAAGAGTAATTTTATTTTTAAAACTAAGAAGTCCTGGCTCAATCAATTCAAAACTTGTAGAAAAAATTAATAGTTCTATTCGAGCTGATTGCTCGCCTCGACATGTCCCACACTTTGTCCTAGAAACAAAAGATATTCCTTACACTATTAATGGTAAGAAGGTTGAGATCGCAGTAAAAAGAATCATTGATGGTGAACAAATAACAAACAAGGATGCACTATCAAACCCAGAATCCTTAAAGCTATTTGAAAATATTCCAGAGCTTCAATAATGGATACACTAAGTCATGCCCTTTGGGGAAGAGGTTTATTTGGCTATAGGGGATTTGCACGACTATCATTTTTTTTTGGTGCGATGCCAGACCTTTTTTCATTCGGGATTCTTATGGTAGTTCGATTGCTTTTAGGTGACTTTTCAAATATGACTGGAGGTGGACCTCCACCTCTAGATTCAATCCCATGGTGGGTATATATTAATTATGATATATCTCATAGCTTTGTTAGTGCCTTCCTGTGCATTACAATTGTGCAGAGGTATAATAAAGATATAGCTTTTGCTATGTGGGCATGGCCATTTCATATATTACTGGATTTTCCTTTTCATAGTAAAGCATATTTCCCTACAAAACTGCTATGGCCAATTACAGACTTTTCATTTGATGGGATTCCTTGGTCAAGGCCAGAGATTTGGTTTCCAAATCTAGCAGGAATTATAATTTTATTTATTTATAGAAAATATAATAAACAGAAAAAAGGTTGAATTAACATAATTGCTTATCAATTGAATCATAAGCAAGTT
>MPLV02149682.1_pt1 | contig 11039 bp, 10 predicted proteins | sample 1617331 | NCBI WGS metagenome assembly MPLV02 (sample SAMN05944802, study PRJNA350692) | marine metagenome | biome: marine; feature: ODZ; material: water; isolation source: 100 m water sample filtered on 0.2 um supor filter | place: Pacific Ocean | collected 2012-04-08 | depth 100m m | reverse complement strand
TCCTGTCTCTCCGCCCAATCAGCCTACATCAAGTAGATTGAAAGGAAGCCGAACAGAACAATGGTCTCAGGCAGTACGGTGAACAGTAGGCCGACACCGAACTTCGATCCGTCCTCTGCAATCATACCGACTGCCGCCGCACCGATCGGGCCTTGTGCCAAGCCTGTTCCCAACCCACAACCAGCCAGCGCGAGTCCAGCGCCAATCTTCGTGTAAGCGGAGACCGTCTCCGTATTGTCAGCCGCCTGAGCCTGCACGCCACTAGCCACTAGGACCAATGCGAGCAGTACCATCAGGATGCTCATTCCTCTCATCATCGTCGTTTTCTTCATTTTTCTTCCTCCGTATTTTCTCACTTTGTGAGTTTCATTCGACCTCTACTCTGCCCGGTTTGAAACCGAACGCATCGAAAGGCAGGCCGCTCCCTTCGTGGAACATCATCATCCACTCTACGAAGTGGAGTCTGACTGTGTGAATATTCGGGCTGAACACGCCCAGAACGAGGGCGAAGAGCTGGACGAGAAGCCAGCCTACGAATATGAAGGGCAGTAGGACGATGTCCCACGCTGATGCGTGGGAGATATTGGATAGGGTGTGTGCCATCACCTCGTAAATCATCTCGTTTCCGGTAGCGGCAATCTTCACACCCACTACTCCGACTGCGAACAGCCGAACGTAGGAAACCACCTTCGGCAGCATCCCAAGCGACTCGAGGACCCCCAGTGGTATTCCTATGGCTCCCATCTTCTCATAGTGGGCGAGCAGAACCATCACCATCACGACGCCAACCGAGGCCATTGCCGCCCCGGGCATCATTATCTCTGAAGCCGACTCCACTAGGAAGCCGTAGGAGAAGATGAAGCCTCCGAACAGGAGGGTGATCCATGAGCCCTTCTCGAATAGCGCGTCAACGAATCCATGGGTCTTGAGGACGTCGCGGAATCCCAGAACCAACCCAAGCAGTATGTGCAGCACCCCCATGTAAATAGTAATCAGGATGAGGTTCTCGAGGTTAGTCGAAACCCTGTGGAAGGGATATGCTAGCACAATGCTCAGTGGCCCCTCCCAGACGGTGTAGAACTCGCCATTGTTCGGATACAGGTGAGTCATCCAAGCCACCCACCAGGGCGAGTGTGCGGAGTCCCAGTGATAATGGGCATGCGTCCCGTCAGGCAGGTACGCGGCCTCGCACTGAGCCACTCCGATGATGTGGTCGATATCGCAGTGGCCATGCGGCAAGAACTCGAAGCCGGCGAATTCACCGTAGATGTAGCCGAATAACAGAGTCGAGAGGCCAATGGTGAGCAGGAAGCCTGCTACGTTCCTCATCATCTCGTCAATCGGGAAGCGTCTCCTGATGAACCAAGCCATCCCCATGACTGCCAATCCATAGGCCATGTCACCCAGAATGAGGCCGAAGAAGATGGGGTAGGTAAGGAACATGAAGAACGTGGGGTCGATCTTGCCGTAGGAAGGGCGTCCCATGACATCGGTCAGCATCTCGAACGGTTTGCTGTAGGTTCTGGGGGAGAATGCTATCGGAGGCATCTCCGACTTGTCCTCGTCGTGATGGTACTGGCTGCTATGTGCAGGAGGCTCGAACTTCTCGATGCTAACGTGGGTGCAGACCTTGGAGAGGGCTTCCTCCACTTCGGATGCAACTTCGGTTCGTACCCATCCATCCAGCATAAAGGCGTGATCGCTTACAGCGACCCTTACCGGTGCCATGGCGAGTCCTAGGTCACGCTCGAGGAGTTCCATTCCACCGAGTAGCATGCCACCATTGGCATTGGACCACTCCCTGCCCTCGTCCTTCAGATTCTCGATTCTTTCCGAGATCTCGTCCTTCCTGCCTTGGAGTTCCACTATCCTATCGGATGGCAGGCCACTTGATTCGGGAATGGTGATGGCTTGGAAATCCAATCCGGCGAGCGTCTCATGGACCTTGGCACCCGCCTCGTTGCGGCAGAATACGGCCACGACGTCCTTCTTCCCGACCTCGCTGGTCATCTGGATGACCGAGTCGCCCATAGCCGAGAGTGCAGGGCGGGCCTTGGACAGGGATGAGACCGTGCCCACGAAGGAGGTCACAGTGCCATAACCACCCATCAGTTCCAGTTCCAGGCTAAGTGGCGCCAGCACCCCTAGGACTTCCAGCTCCTCGTCAATCTGCGAGGATTCGGCCTTCAGTGCGTTGATTTCGTCAAAGCGAGCGAGGGCGATTCCGACCTGCTGGTCGATTGAGGAAGATAGAATCCTGCGAACCTGAGGCGCTGGGAGCAGCTCTTGCTGATCAGCAGCCGGAGAGACTTGTGCCGCACAGCCCCGCATCTTGGTGAGTCTGCGGCTGATTTCCTCGGACTCCTGGCCCGGGACGCCCAATACGAGGCCATCCTCATCTCCACCGAAGTCGTTGATGTGAATCATGGAGAGTCCAGCTGCAACCTCAACTGTCGTCTTGAGATGCCCTCTAGTTCCAGCGACGACCACTCGGGACATGTCCTCGGTAGTCAACTGGCTCATACTAGCACCTGAAAATGGGATTATACAGCATCTCGAAATGCAGAGAGAACGACTTCGACAGCTGCACCGCGGTTCTTCTTGCCGTTTTCCTTGACCTTATCAAGCAGGGCATCACCCTCGGTGCTAATCGAGCCTGCCTGCCGCTCGGAGTCATCCTTGGAACTCTTGATTATGGAAGCGGCCGCTTCGTCCGCCTGTTGGCGTCCCTTCGAAGAGATCTCTGCAGCCTCGGCTCGGGCGTTTGAAACGATACCCTTTGCCTCGGACTCGGCCTGCCCCCGAATTCCCTCCGCATTGGACTCGGCGTCTTTGATGGTGCGGAGTACTTCTGCTCTTCCCATCGGTGTCACCTATGGTGACAGCGCCAACGAGGAGCAGTATTTCATGTTGACCTTGTCGCTTCCACAAGTACTTCCAAGTGGCTTTCCAGATTCAACCAAATAGAAGATGGGCCAGGAAGGGGCATGGACAAGGAGCGCATCGAGGAGGGCGAATGGAGCGAGCTCCAACGCAACCTTGGCGCGACGATTCCCGTCTATGACCGAATTAACCGGTTCGCTACTCTGGGGCAGGTCTCGAAATGGCGCAGGATGGTACGTGAGATGCTCCCCTTGGGGCGTGTTCTGGAAATCGGTTGCGGGCCTGGCAGCTTCGCAGAGGATGTCGAGGGCGGGGAACTCGTTTGCCTCGACCCGATACCCGAGATGCTCCGGGTCGCCGAGGAGAGGGTCAACAGCAGTCGCTCGCAGCGCAATGACTCTCCTGTCGAATTCGTCGAGGGCACGGCAGAGAACCTGCCCTTCGATAACGATTCCTTCGACGCGATATGCTCATTATTCTCCTTCCGTGATTGGTATGACAAGAGGGAAGGACTCACCGAGTCCCTGCGAGTACTCAAGCCCGGCGGGTCGATTGTGATCGTGGATCCCGCCAAGGTCAATCGTGTCCACGGTTGGCTGGGCCTCATATGGATGAGGGTATGGGTGGGTGCGTACGCGAGGGTTGTGTGTGGTCAACGCGATCACCCGTGGAAGTGGCTGACTAAGACCTACGCAGGTTTCGGCACCACCAAGGACTACGTCAGCATGCTTGAGGAGGTCGGGTTCGGGGATGTCCGGGCCAGAGTGATTTTCCCAGGTATGGCCACCATCTGGAGCGCCCGAGTGCCCTCATAGGACCCAGAACATCTTTCGACAGGTCACGGCCCTCCAGATGACCCCTCTAGTCAATCGGTTGAAGCTCAGATTCACCACCCAGTCTGGCAGTCTGAAAACCAAGTTCCCAATTCTACTTGCGCGCTTGGAGTTCCTCATCACATCGCCCATCTGTTTGCCCCACCCCACCTCATACTCCTTCAATGGCAAACCATTCTTGATGTGCCTAACAATGGCCTGCCCGGCGATTCTTCCACCGATCATGGCAACGGTGATGCCAGCCCCGTTGGAGGGCAGGACCATGCCAGCGGCATCGCCGACCAGCAGGCAGTTGCCCTTGACGAAGGTGCGGATGGATCCTGACATGGGGAGGGAGCCCGCACCACTGAATGTGACCTCACCCGGGTACCTGGAGACGAACTCGTCTGCGTACTCGTTGAGGCTCTTCCCCTTGCCCCCCCTCCTATGGATGCCCAGTCCGATGTTGGAGCCACCCTGCTTGGGGAAGACCCAGGCGTATCCGCCCGGTGCCGCGGACCCGAAGTGCAGCTCCACTGCATCGGTGTGATTTCCCCGCTTGAGGACGAACTTCACAGGAATTTTCAGCCCCTCATCTTCCCAAAGCTGCCTCCTGATGGGGTCGTTGTGGCCCCCGGCCCCCACTATCACACGCCCCTCTAGCCCCCTCCCGTCTCTCAGCAGGACCCGGCCTCCGTCCACGCCATCGACTCTGGCACCAAGCAGGTACTCCACGCCCTCGGAGGTCGCGAGCTCCACCAGAGCCTCATCGTGCGCCACACGATCGAGGATAATCCCCTCGAACTCGAACTCGAGGGGCTCGCCGTTCGGGGGGACCAGGCGCATCTTGCTCGTTTTCATCGAGATTGCGTGATCTGGGGTTCTGAACAGATCGTCCACATCCGGGACATCGGGGCAGAGCCTACGCACCTCATCGTTGGATGGGACAAGCTCGCCGCATTGCAGGGGCGAGCCGATTGAATCCTTGGAATCAATAACCAATACGCTCAGTCCGCCTTCGGCCGCATAACGCGCAGTAGTGCTCCCTGCAGGGCCGCCTCCGACTACTATCACGTCCCAAGACCCATCCTCAGGCATTGGAATCTCCTTGACCTAATTTGTACGGGACCTAGACATCTCTGCGAAATCAATGAGCAGACCCTTGGCACCAGAGTCCGGTAATGAACTCAAGCTCTCCAATGCTCGTTCGATGTGGTTCGAGATCAGCAGCTGCGAGTAGTCGAAGGACCCCGCGCGCTCCAGAAGATCCGTGAGTTCACGCAACCTGGAATCGTTGTAGTTGGTCAGCACGTCGGCAAGCTGGTCTCGATCCGCTCCGTGCGTTACCGTCAGGGCGTGGATGATCGGCAGCGTCATTTTCCCTTCGAGGACATCCGTGCCCCTAGGCTTGCCAGTCGACTCGTCTCCGATAAGGTCAAGCAGGTCATCGACCAACTGGAAAGCCCTCCCCATTTCCATCCCATAGTTCCACATTGGCTCGACAAACTCCTCGTGGTCAGCTACGATTGCAGCGCAGGAGCACGCCGTTGCGAACGGCCCTGCTGTTTTTCCATCTATTATCTCGTAGTAGTTCTCCGGCTGGGTGCTGAGGTCCCTGATGTGTTCCAACTGGAGGATCTCCCCAGAGGCCACTCGAGCGCATGAAGCGCTAACCAAATCGATGATTCTCGGTTCATGCCTGGCCCCAAGTTCGAATCCCAGCGCGAATAGGTAATCACCGGCTATGATTGCATGTGGAATCCCATGCGATGCATGTATGGTGGGCTTTCCACGACGCATCTTCGATCGATCGTAGACATCATCGTGGACCAGGGTCGCAGTGTGAATCAGTTCGGCGGACAATGCGAAGTCCATCACATTGCCAACATCCTCGCCACCAGCGGCTTCGTAGGCAATGAGGCCCAGCATGGGCCTGTACCTCTTGCCACCTGCCAACAGAACCTCCCTTGCGAGACCCATCGCTGGTTGATCCCTCGGTGAGCTCAAACGCTCTAGAACCAGCCTCTCAATCTCTCCATCTATCATGTCCTTGTAGGATTCCAAGGGAACGGCACCGCTCTGCATGACGCTCATGATGAAACGTCCCGGGGGTCGTATATATCAACAGGTGCGCGCGCGGGTCAGAATGGGTACGCGACGTGCTCCCTCCCTAGAGGTGGATGCGATGAATGACCGGATAGTGGTGGGGACTCTGGATACGGCGGACTGCCCAGTTCATTCGCCCATATCCGCATTCTTCGAATCTTCCGAGATCCAGGATCTTGAGTCCGAGATACAGCAGGTGCCGGACTTCGATGCCGCTCTGGAGCAACTGAGCAGTGGACTCATCGACCTGCTTGCCGTTCCCGCCAGTTTGATGCACGGCAGGGAGTCTGAGATAGTGCAATCGGGGTGCGAGCCAATGGGTGCGAGAACCCCTAGGAGGCCGAACTTGGTTCTAGTCTCCGGAGACAGGCTGTTCTACCAGCCTAAATCGGCCGTAATCGTCTCCGACTCCACTCTGACCCGTAGGCAGCTGCTCAGGGCCCGACCAGATTTGACAGTGATCGCTCCTGAGGATGTCCCCCTTAGCCGCCAGACCAAAAAAGCCCCAATCGAGGCAATCGCGAGGGCGAGGTGGTTGGGGGACTTGCAAGGGAGTGGCGAGATTGACGGCTTCGTCATCTCAAGAGCAGTCTACGAGTCATCAGGCCAAACAGAGCGACGGCACACTCTCATGCCATTCCCCAAAGATAGGGGGGGTGCGCATTTCCTACCGCCCCCCTACTCCGACCTAATCGCTATTATCGCGAGAATGAGGTTCCCCCCAACCATCTCCAAGCGCGTCACCGAGACCGAAGGAAATACCGCGCTTTGGGTGCAAAGCAGAGTGCTGAACGAGATGGGTGACAAACTCGCTGGCATCATTGGCCTGCAGGTAAGGCACCGCCAAGTCGGCTCGTTGCTGAGGCAGGCCGAAGAGGAGAAGGATCCCGTGATGGAGGAGGCCTGCCAGAGTGCCGATGGCGAGATCCTGGAAGACCAGGTGCACGTAGAACTGAGGATGGAACTAGTCTCCGAAGATGGTCGCAGGACCCTTGCCCTGAACCGTCTCGTGGCATACTCAGACTACCAGTTCGCGACTCTATCGGCCATCAGGGATTGGAAACAATTGCTCAATGAGGCCTCAAGGGAGGTCCCCAAGGACCACCCAACCGATGCGGCGGCCCCGCCCTTCATCGTCCCCTGAGTCCCGTGATGGCAATTACGTGGGAAAAACCCACGAGTGCGACCGCTCGTGGGGGCAAGCGATAACAAATACCCCTTCGGGCGAGGTGCAGCGTGGTTCCATGCAGGTAGACTCCGGATTGCTGAGTTCGCTGTACACGGATCGACTCCAGAAGCTCAGGGAGAGGGCAGAGGGATGCGGAATCCCGAAGAGCGGCTCTGTAGAGGTCCTTCGGGCCAAGCTGATCTGCGAAGAGGTGCTGCCAGACCTGGACCTCTCGTGGGCAGGCATTCAAGCGATGCCCCACAAGGAGACGGGAGATGTCTTGAAGGTCTTCGGCGTCAAGTCCTCGGGCTCCCACAAGGAGAGGCGTCAACGCCTTTGGCTCCACCTCAATTATGACTCTAGGAGGCTAACCATCGAACGTCTGGCCGAGATGGGGCGAGATGATCTGCACGAGCTCTGCAAGAGACTCGAATTGGATTTGACTGGCAACAGGACCGTGCTGATGGGCAGGGTCGCCGGTGTCCTGACCAGTCAGGTCAACGGCTGGGGGCGCATTAAGAGGAGCCTGAGGCGAAACGGCCTCCAATCCCCGATATTCGATGCACCACAGGCCGAGGAAGCCGATGAAATCACAGTCGTGGAACCGGTGCGAGACGTTGACTTCCAAGCTATGCCAACCAAGGCTGTGATTGAGGACGCTAGGGACTCCTTGGTACTGGGGATTGACGAGCAGACAGCCCCGGTGCAAGGCGATTTGCTTACGATTCAGGCCCGCGTCGAGGATCTAGAGCGGATGGTGGGTACGATTCTGAGGGGTCATGGGGGGGTGTGGGGCCAAGCCGAGAAAGAGGTCCTCCTCCGCCTAGCAGGGCGCAGGGGGTGGCCTCTGGACGAGCAATTCGTAAGGCACAGGGTGCTCATGGTAGCAACAAACATCGCCGAGGTCAAGGGCGCAGCGATGGATGCTTCCAGCATTAGGGCTGAAATCAGTGAGGACACTGAATCGACAATCGAGAGAATCAGAAGCAAGTTGGTCAAGGTCGAGTCGCTCATTCCTGACGATGACGCCTAGCCACCTTGGAGAAGCTGGAAGAAGCCGAAGCGCGGCTCGATGATCTCGCCTCCAACGTCTCTGAGGTTCTCAATGGCGTCCTCGGCTGCCTCTCTGGATGCGCCTGCAGAAGTGCATGCCCCCACTAGGGCGTCGTACTCGACCAACTCGCCCGCCTTGGTCGAAAGAAGGTTGAGAATAACATGGCTGGCATCGATGGGGCCGGCTGGCATCCCTGCCTCCTCCGTTGGTCGGGTCTGCGCAGTCTCTGGCTCCGGAGCCACGGGCTCCAGTGAATCAGTCCTGCCACTTGCCAGCGATAGCGCCCGTAGCACGCCAACGCGATACCCCTCCGGATCGAAGTCGCCGTAGTGCCCCCTAGAGAGGATGAGTCCGTCCACTAGGTCCGGTGGAACGCCTGCTGCCTCCAGTGCGGCCGGATTCAGATCGCTCACCATAGAAGCGGAGTGCGCATCCATGCGCCTCAGGGTTGCATCTGCTGCCTCGACCAACCAGCCCTTGTAGCGATCATTATCGACGATGGTGAAGTCCTCGGCCCGTATCGAGGTGAAAATGCCGCCGTCCTCGGACTCGGACCACCGCGCCCTGCCGACCATTAACATCAGGAAGCGGTCACCTGACTCGAATCTGGCCAACAGCTCCTCAGTGTCGGCATGAAGCTCCGGCTGGAACGGTGCCACGCTGAAGTAATGGGCACCCGTTATGTCCCTAATCTGGCCGGAGTAGTACGGGCCGCTATCGCCCTCCCGCCGCTCGATTCTGTCGATGACGCCACCCACGAGGCAACGATTGACCTTGGCTCCCAGCTTGGTGACGACGAAGGACGGATCGTACTCTCCCGCGCCCTCTTCAACCAAGGAGGCCTCAAAGAACTCCTGGGCGAAGATCCTCACCGCACTCTGCCGAATCCATCTCCGTGTGGCTTGGGCCATCATAGCACCACACCCCACTTCTCCATTACCTTCTGAGCAGCTTCGGAGGGACTAGTCGCCTCGAGCTCCGCTGTATCTGCTAGTACCATCGCTCCCTGATCGTCCACGATGGTGCGACCGTGGATGACCATGGCTCCAGAAAGTGCTCTGGCTCTCAGCGAGGCGACGAACCCTTCGCGACCCTCGCTTGCGATCTGATCCCTGACTCCGTCCATCCCAAGGCCCAGGAATGCCTCGGCAGGCTCCCTTGACATCAGGAGCGAGGCATTTGAGACGCCGTTGTCAATGACGAATCTGAGGCGTAGATCCTCCTGCCCACGCTGGGGCCCGTGCTCCGTGCAGGCGCCGTCTCGAAGGACGCGACGACACTCTGGGCAGCGCTCGACGATGCCCGAGTCGGGTCTGACCGCAACGACAGTCCCAGAGGTCCTGATTCCCCTCCTCGATCCCCCATTGACCAGGCTAGTGAGGTCCAGATCGATCCAGTGACCCTCTGGGTCGATCTTTTCCCATGGCGGGTCGGACAGGTCGATGACCTGCTCCCTCTGATCGATGACAAGGTCGGGGGAGCCCTGCCAGAATTGGACCCTGCCCCCCTCGATGCGTATGAAGTCCCCCGGTGCAGGGTCGAACTCGCACCAAGCAGTTAGTCTGCACCTACCGCTGGGATCGATGACATCGCCACTACGGACCACCTTCTGCGACCCATCTTCGGAGGTGAAGGTCCTCTGGTTCCAAGACTCCACCTGCAGGGTGATTCCTACGTCCCTCATGCCGTTTCTGAGGTCGGCGATAGTGGATTTGGTCGAGACAGCCAGCTCGCTCATGTCGGGGAATGCGGTGTCGTGGTAGGGCTCTATTACGGTCCCATCGTTGATGCTGATCTCCGGGGTGTCCCTGAACTTCCGAACCGAAGCACCAGTGATCTTGACCAGTGAGCCCTCCTGATGCTCGAACGGCACCCAGGAGAGGAAACCGATGCTCCCACTGGGGTCTGCGAGCCGCCCCCTGGTGACATCTATCTGCCCGCTACCGTCACGTCTGACGATGACTTCGGGTTTGGTGGTGAGTATCCTAGCGACCACATTGACGTAGCCCTCGACTTCCGATGCCTTAGAAATGCTCTGTGGCTCATCACCGATCTGGGGCGCCGCGGGACCGCCTTCCCTTAGGATAGTGACTTTAAGCCGGTCACGGTTGCTCATATTTCCTGCAGAACTCACTTTTTTAGAAGCATTGCTTGCTCGAATAAGCGAATCTCCATGATAAAACTCCCGTGAATATGTTGGCTGAATCGCAATTTCCGCACCGAAACTTTTTACTTTCCGGATGATGTTCCAGCGATATCTGGATAAAGTTTTGAATGCTTTTACATTAACCGTAAGCACCTCATCCCAAAATGGCAATTCCTTTGCCAAGTCACACCACAATGCATTACCTATCAATACAATCTTGTGGTTCTCCGGAGGAAAATGTTTTCTGTATTCTTTTGCGGTGTCCAACCAGAGAATAAAATCACCTATGGCATCTTGCCGAATCAAGAGGACCACTTTCGGCTGGTTGCGTTTGGGATCTTTGGCTACCCACAGTGCAATACTGTCAAACAAAATAAAAAGTAGCGATCTTATAAGTATGAGGTAGGGTTTGAGAAGAGTCATGAAGTCTAGGCCTTTAATGTTTCAAAATCTTTCCAAGTTAAAGGCTGCATTCTTTTTTGAATCAAGGGAGTCATGTATTTGGAGGCTTTGGTCATCCACTTGAAGGAAGATGGTAATAGACGTTTCTCGGTCAGCAAATGAATGTTTTGGCCATTTGTGTAAAAATGCAGATTGTGTTTTTCGGCAAGATACTCAAAAGTTTTTTTCCGGAAAAAGCCGATATGCTGGCCGTGTTCCACTCCGTAGTACCACCATTCGCCAAGGGGTGGTGTGGGTTCCGGAATAAATTCTGTGGACAACAAAATATTCCGGGAAATGGACAGTAGGTTCCCCAGCTCTGTCACCGGCTCAACAAAATGTTCGAAAGCCTCAAAGCAAGTCAGTAATTCAATGGTTAATTTTTCTGATACCGGGAACTCAAATCCTTTAGCAAACAGATTTTCTGTG
>MPLV02073534.1_pt1 | contig 11044 bp, 8 predicted proteins | sample 1617331 | NCBI WGS metagenome assembly MPLV02 (sample SAMN05944802, study PRJNA350692) | marine metagenome | biome: marine; feature: ODZ; material: water; isolation source: 100 m water sample filtered on 0.2 um supor filter | place: Pacific Ocean | collected 2012-04-08 | depth 100m m | reverse complement strand
CCGTTCGAAACCACCTCTTAGTGAAACGGTCAGTCGCTGCAATTCGGTGATGGGACCAGTCCCCCGGGTGCTAATGGCACGAAGTGTAGTGATACTGCTCGATGCGCACCACGCTTCAGCGACGTTCTGCCATCAGCTCCACAAAATGACCAAAGTGGTGGTCGGCATCATGAGGGCCTGGACTGGCCTCCGGGTGATACTGCACACCAAAAATCGGTCGATCCCGATGAGCTATCGCTGCAACAGTGCGGTCATTGAGATTGAGATGGGTCACAACCACACTGGGCTGCGGCAGAGACTCAGCATCAAGCGCAAAACCGTGGTTCTGACTGGTGATCTCCACACGACCAGTGGTGCCGCAAGGATGGTTAAGTCCTCGATGGCCATAGGCCAATTTGAAAGTGCGTCCACCCATTGCTAGGCCAAGAATCTGATGCCCCAGGCAGATGCCAAACAGTGGTATATCAACTTTATTTAATAAGTCGCCAACCAAGGAAATACCAGCAGACACTGCAGCGGGATCACCTGGTCCGTTGGATAAAAACACCCCCTCTGGATTTGAGCTCAACACAGTGGTCAAGTCGGTGCTAGCTGGCAGCACGGTGACCTCACAACCGTGAGCAACCAAACGATCGAGGATGGCCCTCTTGATACCGAAATCAATTGCGACAACGCGATAGGGCGAATCAGTGCGTCTCTTAAGCCTTTGGTCAAAGGCCACAGCACAAGTCGAGGTCCAGGTGTAGGAATCTTTTGTGGAAACCTTTTCGGCGAGGTTCAACCCCTCCATGGATGGAGCCTGCTGCAACTGCTCAAGTAGCTGCTGAGCAGAACAGCCATCGCTACTAATCACCCCATTCATGGCTCCAGCCTCGCGAAGATGTCTTACAAGCGCTCTGGTGTCAACGCCAGAAATGCCCACAACCCGCTGCTGCTCAAGCCAACTCTGCAGCGACTGTTGGCACCGCCAACTGCTGGGCAGCGGAGAAAGCTGACGAGCAATGACACCTCTGGCATGGGAAAAGGAAGATTCCTGATCATCAAGATTGACTCCTGTATTGCCCAACTCCGGATAGGTGAACGTGACTAACTGACCGGAATAACTGGGATCAGTAAGCACCTCCTGATAACCCGTCATGCCTGTGTTGAAGACCACTTCACCGATCGCACTACCGCGATATCCAAAGGCCATTCCCTCCAGCACCGTGCCATCAGCAAGCACCAATAGCGCCGAATTTCGGGATGAAGCGGTCATCAGCGGAAGCACACCGAACTCATCACAGTTTCATTCTCCAATTTGATGCTCAAGTGCACCACGAAGCTCTTGTAGCCGCTGCCAAGGGCGACCCTGTTGCAAACAGTCCTGGGCAGTAGATACACCAACCTTTAGATCATCTTGCAGTCCAGCAGCCCAGAGCACTAGAGCAGTATTCAATGCCACCACATCCCGCTGGGGATTGGTTCCACCACCTTGAAGTACAGCGGTAAGAATCGCTTGATTCGTTGCCAGATCACCACCCTTAAGTGCTTGCAGAGAAGCGGCCTCAAGCCCGAGTTCCGCCGAATCAATCGAAGATTGCCTTAGCTCACCATTCTCAAGTAAACGCAATGAATTAACTCCCTCCAAGGAGGCTTCATCAAGACCACCAGCACCATGAACAACAACGGCCCGCTGCAAACCAAGTTGCTGTAACGCTTCCGCCATCGGATCTAGTAACTCTGCCTTTGCCACCCCAAGCACTTGAGCCTGGGGCTGTAAAGGGTTCACCAATGGGCCGAGAAGATTGAAGATAGTTCGTACTCCAAGGCTTCGCCTCAAAGGCGCCAGGTTGACCAAAGCTGGATGCCAGGCAGGGGCAAATAAAAATGTGACACCTACCTGAGAGAGCGCCGCCACCACAGTGGCCAGAGGTGCATTTAGCTGCAGCCCCAAACCCTCGAGAACATCGGCGGAACCAACCTTGCCACTTGCGCTGCGATTTCCATGTTTGGCCACATTTACCCCGCAAGCAGCGGCTGTAAAAGCCACAGCGGTTGAAATATTGAACGTGTCAGCACCATCGCCACCAGTCCCACAGGTATCGACCGTAGGGATAGCCGGCAATGGACATGGCAGAGGACAAGCCCCTCTCAACACCTGAGCCATGCCAGCCAGCTCACTACCGGTCACCCCCTTTGCCCTTAGAGCCGCTAGGAATGCCCCTGTCTGCACAGGGGTTAGCTGTTCCGCCAGCCATGCCTTCATCAAGGCAGTAGCTTCCGCAGCGGGAAGGTTCTCTCCTTCAAGCAACATCTCGAGGATTTGCGGCCATGAGGGAGAAGCAACAGTAGAAGCAGACATCGATGCAGTAAAAAACCCGGGTGCGATGCACTCCGGGCCGGGTGATGGGGACGACACCACTATCACCTAAAAAATCGCCGCTGGCGAGAACTACAACAAGCCGATTCTGTTTTTTTATTAGCGCAATGTTTGATGATCACAGCTTCCGAAGAATCCCTCTAGGCTCGCGCTGCAGACTGGCTGCATAGGTTGAACCATGTAGCGATACCGGCATGGCTGCATTCCGCCTCGATCTAATTGGCCGTTACCTGAAGCCCCATCGCCGCACTGTGCTGATGGGAGCAATGGCTCTTGTGGTGGTGAACGTTCTAAGCGTCATCATCCCTCTAGAAGTGAAGCGCATTGTCGATGAGCTTCAAGGAAGCTTTGCCATAACAGAAGTACTGCGTCAGGCGGGTTTGATTGTGGTTCTAGCCAGCGCCATGGCGATCGTGCGCCTGATTTCCAGACAAATGGTTTTCGGAGTAGGGCGTCAAGTTGAAGTGGAACTGCGCCAGCGGTTGTTTGACCACATGCTCCAGCAAGAAACTAGCTGGGTACAGGAAACCGGAAGCGGTGAAGTTATTAGCCGAGCAACCAGCGATGTGGAGAACATTCGCCGCTTACTTGGATTCGCGATTCTGAGCCTTACCAACACTGTGTTGGCCTACTGCTTCACTCTGCCGGCAATGCTGGCCATCGACCCATGGCTAACCCTGGCGGCAATCTCCCTCTACCCAGTAATGCTGGGCACAGTGCGCCTCTTTGGGGGGCGAATGATGCGGCAACAAAAACGCCAGCAAGAAGCCCTTTCAAGCCTCAGCGAACTAATTCAGGAGGACCTTTCAGGCATAGGGGCCATCAAGATCTACGGCCAAGAGCAACCTGAGCAGGAGGCGTTTGCCGAGCTCAATAACTCCTATAGAGACTCGGCCATTCGCCTGGCGCGTACACGCAGCACCTTATTCCCGCTATTAGGGGGAATCTCCTCGTTTTCACTACTAATGCTATTAGCTCTAGGCAGTGGCCAACTAGAGCGAGGCAGCCTCACCGTCGGCGGATTGGTGGCCTTGATCATTTTTGTGGAGCGTCTAGTTTTTCCTACCGCTCTTCTGGGTTTCACCCTGAACACTTTTCAAATCGGCCAGGTGAGTTTGGAGCGTGTGGAAGAACTGCTCAAGCGCGTACCCATAATCGGCAATCCCGCCTCCCCGTTAACTCTAGAAAAACCACTTCAGGGGCTAATCGAAGCACGTGAACTTCGGGTGCGATACGACGACAGCAACCGCGACACACTTGCGGGACTGAGCTTTGTAATCAAACCAGGGGAACTTGTTGCTGTAGTGGGACCAGTTGGATGTGGAAAAACAACCCTGGCTCGAGCCCTAGGACGCATGGTGGCGGTTCCAAGAGGCCAACTATTCGTAGATAACCACGACGTAAATGATCTACTGCTTGAAGATCTCCGCAGCAGCGTGGCCCTTGTCCCACAGGAGGGATATCTGTTCACGAGCAGCCTCGCCGACAACCTTCGCTATGGCGATCCCAAAGCTTCTATAGAGCGCATTCAGAAAGCTGCTGAGCAAGCCCACCTGATGGACGATGTGCGCGGCTTTCCAGATGGCTTCGACACGCTGGTAGGGGAAAGAGGCATAACACTCAGTGGTGGCCAACGCCAACGCACGGCACTTGGCAGAGCCCTTCTGGTAACAGCACCTGTGTTGGTACTTGATGATGCACTAGCAAGTGTGGACAACAAAACAGCTGCAGCAATCCTCAGCTCTATTCGAAGCCAACAGAGTCGAACAATCCTGATGATCAGCCACCAACTCTCTGCAGCTGCAGCCTGTGATCGAATTCTGGTTATGGAGCAGGGGCGCCTTGTTCAACAGGGCCACCACACCGAACTAGTGAATATCCAGGGGCTCTACCGAAGTCTTTGGGAACGAGAGCAAGCCAATGAAAAGCTAGATGCCGTTGCCTAACCAACTGGTAGCAAATACCTAAGTACTGAAACGGTTAAGCACAAATGCAAGACAATTACATCGCAAGCGGCTTAGCTATAAGGGTGAGCTAGAGGGACATGACATGACAGGCGGAACCGGATACTCCTTACGCTGCACCCTCACCTTTGGCGACATCTACGGCCAGATTTTGGCCTGGATGGCAGTGATCTTCGTAAGCCTTGCTGCAGGGCTAGGCCTAATGGGCTCAAGCAGGCCACTCTTCGCTCTTGTCGGCGTGGGGTTGATCCTGGTGCTAAGTCTGCCCTTCCTCCTATTTGCATTCGTCACAACGCTGCTCAACCACATCCAGCTGGAACCAAAAGGAACTGCCTAGGGTTGGCAAACTTTCAAAAATGTGATGTTCCCTTCCTGGTTGTCAGCCAAGGCTTCTAACCAAGAACCAGGCCACTCAACAGTTGAGCAACATGCCGTTCTTGGTACAGCGCTGCAGGCTCAAATCACAACAGACCAAGAAGTTGCGCTATTTGCTTGTGGCTGTTTCTGGGGCGCCGAAAAAGGCTTCTGGAAATTGCCTGGGGTTGTGACCACAGCAGTGGGATATGCCGGGGGTCAAAAAGATAAACCGACCTACCAGGAAGTCTGTTCAGGACGCACTGGACACACGGAGGCCGTACGGGTGGTGTGGAACAAAACCACTATTGATTTCAGCGACCTGCTGAAACTGTTCTGGGAATGCCATAACCCAACCCAAGGTGATCGACAGGGTAACGATCGTGGCAGTCAGTATCGATCGGCTATTTACACCACCACAGCACAGCAAGCAGAGCTGGCCCAGGCCAGTCGAGATAGCTTCCAGCAACTCCTAAGCCAACAAGGCCTTGGGCCAATCACAACAGAAATCAAAGCCGATCAACAATTCCACTACGCCGAGTCATACCACCAGCAATACCTTGCAAAACCCGGTAGTCGTCCTTACTGCTCTGCCATGCCTACCCAGGTGGCACTAGGTGCCTTCCCTGGCGCGAACTACAAACTCCCCACGAGTATCTGGGACAACTACGACTGGTCAATTCAGCACTGTGTTCTACGCAGCAACAACGCAGCGATCAAGCTTTAAACAGGCATCAGTTTTGAACAGGCATCAAGCTTCATCTAGTGCCCAGCAACTTCTATGCCAATCAGCAGCAACAAGCAAATCCAGCTAGCTAATTTTGAACAGCAACTAACCTCAACAATCAAAACAAGAGCGACTCCTGAAAAGCTGCTCTTTGAGTAGGAATCAGACTGACCACAGTAATAAGTGCAAGCAGAGAAGCTACGCGACGACTCAATCGCCATTAGCGACCACAGCAGGCAGAATTTCTACCTGCTGTGGTGGAATCCTGAGCATGACCAGATTCATCCACACCGCTGATTGGCAGATCGGCAAGCCCTACAAGACGATCACTGATGAGCACAAACGTTTCGAGTTGCAGCAGGAAAGACTCACTGCCATAGGACGTATCCGTGATATTGCTCGGATGCAGTCGGCAGAATTTGTTCTAGTGGCCGGCGATCTATTTGACTCGCCAACACCACCTACCAATACTGTCCTAAAGGTGCTGGAAGCCATCGCAGAGATGGAACTACCCGTGCTGGTAATACCCGGCAACCACGATCACGGTGCACTTGGCACTGTGTGGCATCGCGACGACTTCAAACGCCATCAACAGCAAATGGCTCCCAACTTGCAACTGCTGCTGGAACGGCAACCAGTAGAACTTGATCAGGCAGTAATACTGCCGTGCCCGTTGCTGCGCAATAAAGACAACAACGACCCCACCCTCTGGCTGCGCAGCTTCAACTGGAGTTCACTACCGCAGATGAAGCCTCGAATCATCCTTGCTCATGGGGGGGTGCATGGCTTTGGGGGGCGTGATTACGACCTAGATGGTGAAGCTCAGAGCAATGCAAACAATCTGATCGACTTAGATGGTTTACCGGCGCAGGAGATCGACTACATCGCCCTGGGAGATTGGCACAATCTCAAACAAGTCAATGTCAATACTTGGTATCCAGGCACGCCAGAAGCAGATCGCTTTGATCAAGGGGAAAACAACCAAAGAGGACAAGTCTTGCGAGTAGAGGTCAGCCGCGGTGGTATGCCCCAGGTCGAACCTGTTTCAACGGGAAGAATTCGCTGGCACAACATCAAATTTAACTTCAACAACGATGCAGACCTAGATCGTTTCGAACGTCAGGTTGAGGAGCTCACCGCCGGTCGTATCTCGAGAGATCTACTACGAGTTGAGGTAAGTGGAAGCCTCAGCCTGGCAGGTCACCATCGCTACGAAAAAATAGTGGCTGATTTGAATAACAAACTACTGCGCTTAAGACTAAAAGGCGTATGTCAACAGGCGCCTGAAGCAGAGGAACTTGAACAGCTCACAGGTCGCATCGATGATCCACTTATAGCTCTTGTTGCCAATCAACTGAAGCAGCGCATCGATCACGACGACAATCCAGATTCCGAGCAAGCTGCCATCACGCGGGTTGCTCTCTGTGAGTTGTTCCGCTTTGCCGGCAGCCGCTGAGTATCAATGCGTCTTCTTAGCTGCCAGCTCCAAAACATTCGCTTGCATAGGGATCTTGCCCTGGAGTTTTCGCCACGTATTACTTTGATCGGCGGCACAAACGAAACTGGCAAGAGCACGCTGGTGGAAGCGCTGCATCGGGGCTTATTCCTCAGAGCATCAGCGAGCGGTGCACCCGTCGAGGCTTTGCGATCGCGCCTCTCTCTTGGACAGCCCACAGTACAAGTTAATTTTGAGGCAAAGGGAGATAAATGGCTCTTGCATAAGCGCTTCAGCGGTACCACTGGCCAGGTAACACTCCGCTCTGAGGCCAGCGGAAAACAGCTCTCAGGTGATGATGCAGAAGACCTGCTCGCTCAACTAGTTGGCGTAAAAAAAAGCTTAGGCAGTAAGCAAGCAAGCTCAGTGTTGCCAACCCGTTGGGCCCACCTCTGGGTAATGCAAGGATCTGCCGGCAATAACCTGCTCGATGCAGGCAAAGCGAGCTACGACTTCGATGCATTGGTTGAGCAGTTAGAACATGGCGGTGGAACCGTTGTGCAGCAATCGATTCATGATCAATACGTAGCTAAACAAATCAATACTGCGATCGAGGAGAACTTCACTACACGTGGGTTGAAGAAAAATTCAGCACTATGGCTACGTGAGCAAAAACTAAATACTGCCAAAAGCGAGCTTGAACAGGCCGAAGCAAAACTCTTGGCTTATGAGCAGGCAAGTGAAGAGTTAGTAGAAATCAATGAGCAGCTTGAAAAGCTTCAAAACAAAGATCTACCAGCACTTCAAGAACGCAAAAAGAGGATCGCAATAAGCGCTGAGGAGCTCAGCAAACTTGAGATTGCAATCAAACTAGCCAGCAAAGAACTCGAACCAATACGGCTACGCCGTAAAGGATTGGGTAAGGCAATGCAAGATATCGACAACCTCAAGGTAGAAGTCAAGAATCGCGAGCAACGACAAAGCCAACTGCAAAAAGACGAAGCCGAGGCTGAAAGCAAAGAACAAGCATTAGCGCAAGAACTACGGAGCAAACAGACTGCGCGTCAGCAGCTTGCTGCACAGAAACAACAACTAGATAAACGCAATCAGCTATTACAAGCACTATCTGAGCAAGCACGCACAGGCGAAGCCATTGCCAAGCTCAATAAGCGCAAGACGTTGACAGAAAAACTTTCCAAGTTGGCACCGATTGGACGAGAGCAACTGCAGCAGCTACGCGACCTGCAGCAATTACTACTTGATGCTCGCACTCGGCAACAAGCGATGACAACAGGAGTAAAAGTGCTGAGAACCGATAAGCAAATCCTTGTTGACAACAAAGTTCTTGAGGCGGGAGATCAAAGACAATTCAGCGAAACCTTTGAGGTGCTGATTGGAGATGGTGTTGCTTTGCAGATCAGCTCTGGTGGTCATGAAGCTCTGGATGATCTGCAACGAAAATTTCAGATGGCCCAACAAAACCTTAATAGTGCGCTCTCAAGCCTCAAAGTGACATCACTGAAAGTTGCCGAGCAAAGATATGAGCAACGCATACTTTTGACGCAACAGTTGGAGGCGATAGGGGCATCACCGCTTCGAGCCAATGAGGATTTAAACGAGAGGTTGGACTCACTAACCAAGCGATCATGCGAGCTTAAAAAGAGGCTTATGGACCTGAGTGAGAGTCGAGAGGAGATGGAACAAAAACAGCAATTGCCTACTTCGACTAGTGAGCTAACTGAACTTCAAGATCATCTTGCACTGACAACTAATCAAACTGCACAAACCCTTTCTCAGGCGGAAAGTGAACTGGAAGAAACAAGGTGCATTATTGAACAGTTCAAGACATCACGTATTGAGAAGACTAGTGAACTCAAGACACTTAAAGAACAGCAAAAATATCAAAACAAAAAGCTGGCTGAACTTTTTGAAGATCATGGCAACCAAGAGACATTGGCGGTACAACTTACCAACCTAGAAAAACAAATTATCAATGGTGAGCAACAATTAGTAGAGCTAAATAAGCTGAAGGAATCAATGACTAATGATGATAGAGACGCTGACCTAACAAGCATAGACAACCAAATCTCAAGGGCAAAAGAACAACTCAATCAACTGATCACACAAAATGGTGCGGCAAAACAACGCTGCGACAGCATCAGCATTGAAAACCCATATGCCGCAGTAGAGCAGGCAAGAGTTCAATTAGAGACCACCAATAACGATTATCAAAACATCAAACGAATCAGTGATGGTCATAAACTATTGCAGCAGCTTTTCCTTGATGCTCAGGCAGATCTTTCTAGCCGTTACACAGAACCACTAGCGAAAGCAATCGGAAGCTACCTAAGGCCTTTAGTACCGGAAGGAAATATAGTCCAACTTAAATATGATCAAAGCACTGGTTTTAGCGGTTTACAGCTAAAACGTGGAGAGAACTTCTTTGACTTTGATCAGCTAAGTGGCGGCATGCGTGAGCAGCTAACTGCAGCGTTAAGGCTAGCGATGGCAGATGTACTTAAAGGAGGGCATGACGGATCACTGCCATTGATTTTTGATGATGCCTTCACTAACTCTGACCCAGAACGTATTTCTCTAGTAAAACAGATGCTCAATACAGCAGCCAACCGGGGGCTACAAGTAATCCTGTTGAGTCACGATCCGTCTGCTTATGGCTCACTTGTTGATCATGTAACCCAGCTAAGGGCGATGTGAATAAGAATTGGAGCCATAGAAAAGTAATCATATAGTAAATGGAAGCAATGACAAATATCTTAGCGGGAGGCTGACTTAAAAAAGCTGTAACTGGCGGGCTCAAGTAATAAACAAAACTAACTTCTCTCAATTAAAGTTAATAATGTGATTACCAAAGATCTCCACACTATTATTTATATCCTTTGCGTCCGTTGCCACTGGTGTAACAACAATAGCCCCAACGGCTGTACAAAACGTGAGCAAGGTTCGATGAATATTTCTGTACATAAAACATTTAAGCCGAAATTTTAATATGTCACCATTTAATCTGATTAGCTAGGGTGGCTTGCCATGTCAACCATGTGTTATTTTGCAATCGATAACTTTTCAGTTCAAAATACAAAACAACGACTCGCAAAAAATACGGAGAAATGCTGTTAGAAGTTTCTCTTCAACTGAAAGGGACCTAATAATTAAAAATCAATAGCCGTCCAGTTACAAATTAATTAAAATGCTGCCCATATGTAAGTTCAGCAGACAAAAGGTGGGGTAATACCATTTGCATTGCAGCTAATAATGCGTCTTCTCGGCGAGCGGTTCTTTTCAGCGTATGGTTTGGCTCTGCCTGCATATAGCGATGAGCTACACCTTCATGAGTTGCCGATATACATCAGTAATAGGTGAATAGGAACGTTTGCTCACTGGTTGAGTGGGAGTAGATGCGTTTACATCTAACCGAGGTAAACACTCTGATTTCATTTATAACTTTGTGGAATCAGCCCCTTGCTATTCGCAATAATAATCCACTGGACGAAAGTTCAAGCCACTCTTCTTGCTAAATATGAACCAAGCTTTAAAAGGCAATTTATCAACCTCTAGGCATTTATCCCCCCTACGACTGATCAACATCGCCTTTTGACTCTACGGGAGTATCCACGATAGTCACTTCGCTTACCTCACTGACTTCTTCGGTTTTTCTGACAACTCCGATTGAAGTGTCTTGTTCTGCTTTTTCGAGCTTAATGACCTCTACGTCTGAAGCCTGTTGTTCTGCTTTTTTGAGCTTACTAACCTCTGCGTCTGAAGCCTGCTGTTCTGCTTTTTCAACCTTGACGACTTCCTCTGATTGACCTGGGATCAATTCCTTGACAAACTCTTCTGTGACGTTATAAAGCTTTGCGAATTTAGTAACAAGATCTTTTAGGTCACCCCAGATAATTTTAACTAATGCCTTGACTTCCTCTGCCTTCGGTCCCTTCTGAGTTACAAGGATCAAAGTGCCAACACCTATAACAAGAACTAGCAACAAAAGAAGGATGAGCAGAAAGATAACAAGAGCAAACATAAATCTAATTTCTTGACAATTAGACAATCACGCACATTCAGATTTATTTCAAGCAAACTTAAATAAAATTGAGGTTTTGAACACGAATGACCCTGGTAGCCCGAATGGCTGGAAGGAGAGGTAGCTCTAAGAACAAAAAGAAGGCTGATTCAGGTGGATTGAAGTG
>MPLV02057631.1_pt1 | contig 11045 bp, 8 predicted proteins | sample 1617331 | NCBI WGS metagenome assembly MPLV02 (sample SAMN05944802, study PRJNA350692) | marine metagenome | biome: marine; feature: ODZ; material: water; isolation source: 100 m water sample filtered on 0.2 um supor filter | place: Pacific Ocean | collected 2012-04-08 | depth 100m m | reverse complement strand
TGTTATCAGGAAAATATTCGAATAGAGTAGGAGGTGGTTCCCCGGCTTTTCTTCCAGATAAAAACCTAGAATAGTTTTCAATTCCAGCACAAGTTCCTGTAGCCTCAATCATTTCTAAATCAAATTTAGTTCTTTCTTCTAATCTTTGAGCTTCTAGTAATTTATTTTCAGTCTTATGTTTTTTTAATGTTGCTTCTAATTCTCTTCTAATTTTTATTATTGCTTGCTCAATTGTTGGCTTTGGAGTTATGTAATGGCTATTTGCATAAACTTTTATTAGTTTTAGTTCTCTTACTTGGTCGCCTGTTAATGGATCAAATTCTTCAATTTTTTCAAGTTTGTCGTCAAATAAACTAAGTCTCCATGCTCTGTCTTCTAAATGTGAAGGAAAAATTTCTAAGTACTCACCTCTTGCTCTAAATGTTCCTCTAAAAAAATTTTGATCATTTCTTTTATACTGAAGAGCAACTAATGATTTTATTATTTGCTCCCTATTATAATCATTATTTTTTTTAAGAGCAAAAGTCATTTTGCTATAGGCTTCAACTGAACCAAGTCCGTAAATACAAGATACGCTGGCAACAATTAATACATCATCTCTTTCAAGAAGAGATCTTGTTGCAGAGTGTCTCATTCTATCTATTTGTTCATTAATCGATGCTTCTTTTTCAATGTATGTATCTGATCTAGGCACATATGCTTCTGGAGTGTAATAATCGTAATAAGAAACAAAATATTCAACGGCATTATCTGGAAAAAATGTTTTCATCTCACCATAAAGCTGTGCTGCTAAAGTTTTATTTGGCGCCAAAATTAAAGCTGGTCTATTTGTTTCTTCAATAATTTTTGCCATGGTGAAGGTTTTTCCAGATCCAGTGACACCAAGCAAAACCTGATTGAATTCATTTTTTTTTGCACCTTGGACCAATTTTTTAATTGCTTCGGGCTGATCTCCAGCAGGTTTAAAGTCAGATTTAATTTTAAACTTTTTTCCACCTTCTAGTTTTCCAGCAATTTCTGGATTTTTACTCTGTATATCTGTAATTAAATCTTGATAAGTATTTTGCATATATTAAACAAAGTATTAAAATAAAAACTTATTTCAATGAACATAATATCTGACAGTTTAAAAAGAATAAAACCGTCACCAACCATTGCAGTAACTCAAAAAGCGAGAGAATTAAGAGCTGCTGGAAAAGATGTAATAGGATTAGGTGCTGGTGAACCAGATTTTGATACTCCTAACAATATTAAAAACGCAGCGATAAAAGCTATTAGAGACGGTGATACAAAATATACCGCAGTTGATGGAACTCCAGCCTTAAAAAATGCGATAATAAGAAAATTTAAAAAAGAAAATAACTTAAAATATTCTGCAGAAGAAATAACAGTTGGAACTGGTGGCAAACAAGTTCTTTATAATGCTTTCATGGCAACTCTAAATAAAGGTGATGAGGTAATTATTCCAGCACCTTTCTGGGTTTCTTATCCCGACATGGTTTTGTTAGCAGGGGGAAAACCAAAAATTGTTAAATGTAGCGAAGCAGATAATTTTAAATTAACTCCTGCAAAATTAAGTAAAGCCATTACTAAAAAAACAAAATGGATAATATTTAATTCACCATCCAATCCTTCTGGAGCGAGCTATACTAAAGCTGAGATAAATAAATTATCTAAAGTATTAATTAAAAACAAAAAAATTCATATATTAAGTGACGATATCTATGAACATATCACTTATGATAAAGCAAAGTATTTTACAATTGCACAAATCTCTAATTTAAAAAATAGAACTCTCACTATGAATGGTGTTAGCAAATCTTATGCGATGACAGGATGGAGAATAGGATATGCCGGAGGCCCTAAAGAAATTATTAAAGCAATACGTAAAGTTCAATCACAATCAACATCAAACCCTTCATCTGTAAGTCAAGCAGCAGCGGTTGAGGCTTTAAATGGTACTCAAAAATTCATAAAAACAAGATCTAGAGAGTTTAAAAAAAGAAGAGATTTCGTAGTTAGAAGCCTAAACAAAATTAATGGAATAAACTGTTTAACTCCAAATGGTGCTTTTTATGTTTTTCCAAGTTGTAAAAAATTACTAGGAAAAAAAACAAAATTAAAAACCGATACTGAATTTGTTGAAAAACTTCTTGAAAAATCAAATGTAGCAGTGGTTCAAGGATCAGCTTTTGGTTTGCCAGGGCATTTTAGAATTTCATATGCAACGTCTATGCTAAAATTAAAAGTAGCAATGGTGAGAATAAAATTTTTCTGTGAAAGCTTGAACTAATTTTTAGATGACAAAAATTTTTCAGCCTCAAGTGCAGACATGCACCCCATTCCAGCAGCAGTAACAGCTTGTCTAAAAATTTTGTCTTTTACATCCCCTGCAGCAAAAACTCCTGGAATGTTTGTTTCAGTTGAGTCTGGTTTAGTTAATAAATAACCCTCTTTATCCATGTTTAATTGATCTTTGAACAATTCAGTTGCAGGATCGTGACCAATAGCAATAAAAAGACCGTCTATTTTTAACTCTTTAATATCATTGGTTTTTACATTTTTAATTTTTAATCCTCTTACGTTTTTTGGATCCTCATTACCAATTACTTCTTCAACAACGCTATCCCAAATAATTTCAATTTTTTTATTTTTCATTAATTTTTGTTGAAGTAATTTTTCTGCTCTTAAAGCATCTCTTCTATGAATTAATTGCACTTTTGATGCAAATTTTGTCAGAAACATAGCTTCTTCTACCGCTGCATTCCCTCCTCCTACAACAGCCACTGTTTTATCTTTAAAGAAAAAACCATCACATGTTGCGCATGCAGAAACCCCAAAGCCTCTAAATTTTTGTTCAGACTCGATATTTAACCATCTTGCTTGAGCTCCTGTTGAAATTATAATTGAATCAGCGGTATATTTCTGACCACCATCTCCAAACGCTTCAAATGGTTTAGATTTTAAATTTACAGATGCGATATGATCTTCGATCATTTCTGTTCCAACAGCTTTTGCTTGATCTCTCATTTGTTCCATTAACCAAGGTCCTTGAATTACTTCGGCGAAACCAGGAAAATTTTCAACGTCAGTAGTTGTTGTTAGTTGTCCACCGGATTCCATACCGTGAACTAAAATAGGTTTTAGCATTGCCCTCGCGGCATAAATTGCGGCAGTGTATCCAGCTGGACCGGATCCAATTATTAACACTTTTGTGTGTTTAGTTGGATTTTGACTCATATCAGAGCTATATAATGATTAATGACTAAATTAAAAGGTCTATTATTAACCGAAGGGATGCACGGCATGATAAGCCAAGTTGAAGGTTTGGCAAAAGCTTTAGATATTGATTTTACACACTATAAAGTTGAACTAAATAGTTTTTGGAAATTAGTACCACCTAAATTTACACCAGTTTCAAATTTTATATTTAATTCAATCGATTCAAAAGATTTTGATATTATAATTTCTTGTGGAAGAAAGAGTGTAATCCCATCAATTTGCCTTAAAAAGAATTCAAAAAAAAAGTTCAGAATATCCATATTCAAGATCCCAAAGTATCTTTAAAAAATTTTGATTTTATTATTGCCCCCGAACACGATGGATTAAGTGGTGAAAATGTAATTTTATCAAAAGGATCGATTCATTACTTAACTAATGAAGAAATAGTTAATAATCGTGAATATTTGTCTGAAAGATTGAATAAAGAAAAAGAATATTTGGCACTCATTCTTGGAGGGCCTAATAAATACTATGATTATAATGATCAAAATTTAACAAAAGTATTTGATAGAGTTAAAAATATCTTGGAAAAAAATAATTTACAGGCAATAATTATTCCTTCAATGAGAACACCAAAAAAAATAATTGATCTTTCAGATAATTACTTTGGAAAAGATCATTTGGTAATTAATGATATAGACAAAAAAGCTTATTTGTCTGCTTTGTCGTTAGCTAAATATATTGTTGTTACATGTGACTCCACCTCCATGATTTCAGAGGCGGCATTAACTGGAAAACCCATTTATATTGCTGAAATTCCTGCAAAGATAAATGATTATAGATTTAGAAGATTTAGAAAATTGTTTGGCAAATTAAATATAGTTAAAAATTTAGAAGAAAAAGTTGAAATTTGGAACTATGAAACCTTAGATGAAACAAATAGAATAGCAAAAGAAATTAAAAGAAAATTATCTTAATGTCGTTTTTAAAATCAATTCTCAGTCAATCTAGAAAATATGAAGATCCATTTCAACACTGGGAATTAAATCAGCCTTTAACAGAAGAACAATTAAACGAAATAGTTAATGCAGATATTGCTAATCCAACTGAACACAATCTTAATTACGATGGTACCAGAGCAATAGATGGCGGAGAAGGAAATTTTAGAGAAGGTATTTCCGATGGTGGAAAAGCTTTAAAGTTTAGATGTTTTATTACTAAAGATAATTCCAATGATTTTCCTGGTTTGACAAATTTAATAAAAGAACTTCAAAACAAACAAACTTGTGAAAAAATTTCAAACTTAATAGAAAAAGATCTGTCCAATGCATATGTAAGGCTTGAAGTTATATGTGATAGAAAAGGTTTTTGGCTAAAACCTCACTGTGATATTAAAGAAAAACTCATGTCATGCTTGCTTTTTGTTAATAAACATAATGAGAGCGAAGAATTAGGAACTGACTTTTACGATGACAATCTAAAGCGGGTAAAAACAATGCCATATAGAGATAATTATGGATATTTTTTTTCTAGCGGTCCAAATACTTGGCATGGAATGGAAAAAAAAGAAATTGTTAAAGAGAGAAGGTGTTTGCAAGTAAATTATGTTGATTTTAAAACAGATTGGAAAGTAGACTAATTTTCCTGAAGAGATTTTACTTTTAGTTTTTTATTTTTTAAAGATTGAATTGCTTTCAGACATGCATATGCAGTTGACATATTTGTACAATATGGCACTTTATTAATTAAAGTAGCTCTTCGCAAGGCTCTTGCATCACTAACACGATGTTTTCTTTTTCCACCACCCGTATTAATTACTAATGAGATTTTTTTAGAATTTAACACATCTACTATGTGTGGTGCTCCGCCACTTACTTTGTTTATTTTTTTACACTTTATTCCTTTGCTTCTAATTGCACTTGCCGTTCCTTCTGTGCCACAAAGATTAAAGTTTAATTTTAATAATTTTTTTGCAAGGTAAATTATTTCTTCTTTATGTGAATCTTTAACAGATAAAAATGCCAAACCTTTTGTAGGCAAAGAATTTGATGCAGCTATTTGACTTTTGGCATAAGCCATTCCAAAATCATCATCAAATCCCATTACCTCTCCAGTTGATTTCATTTCTGGTCCAAGAAGAACATCGCTGTCTGGAAATTTATTAAATGGAAAAACAGCTTCTTTTACAGCAAATGTTTTATTAGTTTGATATTTTAATTTATATTTTGAAAGTTTTTCACCTGCCATAATTCTTGAAGCAATTTTAGCCAATGGAACACCGTTAGCTTTTGAAACAAAAGGAACAGTTCTGCTAGCTCTAGGATTTACTTCTATTACAAATATTTCATCTTTTTTAATTGCAAATTGAATATTTAAAAAGCCTTTAACTTTTAATGCCAAAGCTAGTTTTCTAGTTTGTATTTTTGGTTCTCTTAAAAGATTTTCTTTAATTGATATTGGAGGCAAACAACAAGCAGAGTCTCCTGAATGAATGCCCGCTTCTTCAATGTGCTGCATAATTCCAGCTACGTATACATCTTTGCCATCTGAAATAGCATCAACATCAACTTCCATTGCATTATTAATAAATTTATCAATTAAAATTGGATTTTCTTCAGAAGCTTTCAAAGCTTCATTAATAAATTCTTTTAACTGATTTTTTTCATGAACTATTTCCATTGCCCTTCCTCCAAGTACATAGGAAGGTCTAATAACCAAAGGTAAACCAATTTTATTAGATATTTTTATTGCTTGATTATAAGAATGGGCAATTCCACTTTCAGCTTGTTTTAAATTTAATTTAATAAGCAAGTTCCTAAATCTGTCCCTATCCTCAGCTAAATCAATTGATGTGTATTGAGTCCCTAAAATCGGCAGTGAATTTTCATAAAGAAATTTTGCTAATTTAATAGGTGTTTGACCGCCAAACTGAGCAATAATTCCTAATAAATTTCCATTTGATTTTTCTTTTAAGATTATATTTTTTACATACTCTTCAATTAGAGGCTCGAAATATAGTCTGTCACTTGTATCATAATCAGTTGAAACTGTTTCAGGATTACAGTTTATCATTATTGTTTCGTAACCATCTTCTTTCAATGCGAAACTTGCCTGACAACAGCAGTAATCAAATTCTATACCTTGGCCTATACGATTTGGACCTCCGCCAAGAATAATTATTTTTTTCTTGTTGGTTGGGTTTGCTTCACATTCGGCATTTAATGAGAAATTTCTTTGATAAGTAGAATACATGTATGGTGTAAAAGATTTAAATTCTGCAGCACAAGTATCAACTTTTTTAAATACAGGAAAAACTTTTAAAGCTGTTCTTTTTGATCTTACAATTTTTTCTTTTACTCTAGTTAATTTTGAAAGTTTTTTATCCGAAAAACCTATTGATTTAATTCTATTAAATTCATTGTAAGTTTTAGGAAGACCTTTTCTTATTATATTGTTTTCTTCATCAACTATTTCTTTAATTTGGTTTAAAAACCAAGGATCAACTTTTGAAAAACTACAAATCTTTTGGAGAGTTATTTTTTTTCTAAATGCTTCTGCTATGAGAAGTAATTTATTTGGAATGCTAATTTTTAATTTTTTTAGTATTTCTTTTTTTGAAAGATTAAAAATATTATCCAATCCTGATAACCCTATCTCAAGTGAAACCAAAGCTTTTTGTAAAGATTCTTTAAAATTCCTTCCAATTGCCATAGCTTCACCAACTGATTTCATTGATGTGCCAAGAATTGGTTTGGTGTCTGAAAATTTTTCAAATGTAAATCTTGGTATTTTTGTAACCACATAATCAATAGTTGGCTCAAAAGATGCTGGAGTTACTTTGGTAATATCATTTTGCAATTCATCCAAAGTGTATCCCACGGCTAACTTTGCAGCCACTTTAGCAATTGGGAATCCAGTTGCTTTTGATGCTAATGCAGAAGATCTTGAAACTCTTGGGTTCATTTCAATAATTACCATTCTTCCGTTTTTAGGATTTATAGCGAACTGAACATTTGAACCGCCAGTTTCTACTCCAATTTTTCTCAAACATGCAATAGATGCATTTCTCATCACCTGATACTCTTTGTCAGTCAAAGTTAAGGCAGGAGCAATTGTAATCGAGTCGCCTGTATGAACTCCCATGGGATCAATATTTTCTATTGAACAAATAATTATACAATTATCATTTCGGTCTCTTACCACTTCCATTTCAAATTCTTTCCATCCTTCCAAACATTCTTCTATCAAAACTTGATTTTTTGGAGATTCATGAATTCCCTGTTTTACTATTTTAAAAAATTCTTTTTTGGTTTTAGCTATACCGCCACCCAAACCACCCAAGGTAAACGAAGGTCTTATAATTGCAGGCAAGCCAATTTTTTTTAAACATTTTGTTGCATGATTAAAATTATTTATTATTTCAGATTTAGGTAAATCAATTCCTATCTTGAACATGTTTTTTCTAAATTTTTTTCTGTCTTCAGCGTTTGCAATTGCTTTGGAATTAGCTCCAATTAATTCAATTTTGTACTTTTTAAGAAGTCCGACCTCTTCTGCTTTAATGGCTAAATTTAAAGCTGTTTGGCCACCCATTGTTGGTAGAATTGCATCTGGTTTTTCTTTTTTAATTATTTTTTCAAGAACTTCTATTGTGATTGGTTCTATATATGTTTTGTCTGCAACTTCTGGATCGGTCATAATTGTTGCAGGATTTGAATTGATTAATATTACTTTATACCCCTCATCTTTAAGAGCCTTACAAGCTTGTGTTCCTGAATAATCAAATTCACAAGCTTGACCGATAATAATTGGACCAGCACCAATAACTAAAATTTTTTTAATATCTTTTCTTTTTGGCATATTTTTTTACTTCTTTAATAAAATCACTAAATAAATAATGACTATCTTGTGGTCCCGGATTTGATTCAGGATGGTATTGTACTGAGAACACTGGCTTATTTTTTAATTTAATTCCTTCAATACAGTTATCAAAAAGTGATCTATGGGTTATTTTAATATTTTTTGATAAACTTTCTTTTATAATTTCGAAACCATGATTTTGACTTGTTATTTCAACTTTATTATTGATTAAATTTTTTACAGGATGATTGGCACCCCTATGTCCAAGTTTCATTTTTTTGGTTTTTGCCTTTAATGCCAAGGCAAGAATTTGATGACCTAAACAAATTCCAAAAATTGATAAATTAGAACTAATTAATTTTTGAACAGTTTCTATTGCATATTTTCCTGTTGCCGCAGGGTCCCCAGGACCGTTTGATAAAAATATACCATCTGGTTTTAGTTTTAATATTTCCTCAGCAGTCTGTTTGCATGAAACTACTTTTACTTCACAGTTATAATTTGAAAAATATCTTAAAATATTTTTTTTTATTCCATAATCTATAGCTACAATTCTTATTGATTTTTTTTTATTTTTTTTAAAACCTTTGCCTTTTTCCCAGGTTTTTAATCCTTTCCAAGTGTAAGTTTTTTTTGTCGTTACTTCTTGTGCTAAATCCAATCCATTTAATCCAGGCCATTTAGTTGAAATGTTAATTAATTTTTTAATATTAAAATTTCCTTTTTTATTGTTTGATATTGTGCCTTTTGGAGCCCCTTTATCTCTTATAAAATTTGTTAAACTTCTTGTATCAAATCCTGTTATTCCAACAATTTTGTTTTTTTTTAACCATTCATCTAAATTATTAAGAGATCTATAATTTGATGGGCTAGTTATTTCAGAATTAAAAATAACTCCTCTGGTCCATATTTTATCAGATTCCAAGTCTTCATTATTCGTTCCAACATTCCCAATATGAGGGAAAGTGAAATTTATTATTTGTCCAGCATAAGATGGGTCAGATATAATTTCTTGATAACCTGTTAAAGAAGTATTAAAACAAATTTCACCAGTTGCATTACCCACGTAGCCTAAACCGATACCTCTAAATATTGATTTGTTTTCAAGAACTAAAATAGCGGGGGAAAATAGAGATTTAATTGAATTCTTTTTTTTTCGTTTTGTGGTCAATTACAACTCATGAGTTAAAGGTTAATACAATAAAACCTAAATTTCCGCAACACATCTAATATAAATAAAAAAAACAATTTTTTCTTTTGAACAAAATTGTCTATACAGTAAATTAAAAAAATGATCTTAAGAGATAAAATCCAAACAGACTATAAAAATGCATTAAAATCGAAAGATAAAAGTAAAATATCAACTTATAGGTTAATATTATCAGGCATTAAAGATCTTGATATTAATAATCGTTCCGGACCAGATAAAAAAGAGACAGACGAAAATGATATTAAAAAATTACTTAAAAAAATGATTAAGCAGAGATCCGAATCGATTGAAGTTTACAAAAAAAGCAATCGAAATGATTTATTAGAAATAGAACAAGGCGAAGTTGATATTCTTTTAGAATATCTACCAAAACAGCTTGGAGGAGAAGAAACAAGAAAACTTTGTTCGGAAATTATTGAGAAAAATGGAGCGTCATCCATTAAAGATATGGGCAAAGTTATGGGAGAATTAAAAAAAAATCATTCTGATTCAATAGACTTTTCTAAGGCAGGTTCAATTTTAAAGGAAATACTTAATAAATAATGAAATATCCCAAAGAGTATTTGGATGAAATTAAGACAAGATTAAAAGTATCAACTGTTGTTTCTAAAACTGTAAATTTAAAAAAAAGAGGAAAAGAGTTTGTTGGGCTTTCACCTTTTAAAAATGAAAAAACACCATCATTTACTGTAAATGATGAAAAAGAATTTTACCACTGTTTTAGCACAAGTGAACACGGAAATATTTTTGATTTTTTAATGAAAACACAAAATTTAAAATTTGGCGAAGCAGTTAAAGCTTTAGCAAATTTAGCCGGAATGAGACCTTATACTTTTTCAAAACAAGATGAAGAGAGAGAGAAAAATTGGATAGAGTATAAATCAATTTATTCAAAATATGTTGAAAAATATCATTATGAATTATTTAAAAATCCTTCCGCAGAAGCTGCTAAAAATTATCTAAAACAAAGAAGTTTAACCAGTGAAGAAGTTAAAAAATTCAAAATTGGATTTGTAGCAAATAATTCAGATTTTTATAATGAATTAAAAAAAGAATTTGATGAGAAAAAATTAAAAGATTGTGGTTTATTTTATTTTGACGAAAGAAAAAAAAAATATGTTGAAAGATTTAGGAATAGAATAATTTTTCCAATAAATAATATTTCAGGAAATCCAATAGGTATTGGTGGAAGAATTTTAGAAGAAAATAATAATTTAGCAAAATATATAAATTCACCAGAAACAGAATTTTTTAGAAAAGGTTCAAATCTTTTTAATTTAAACAATGCGAGAAAATTATCTAATAAAGTAGAAGATATTTATCTTGTAGAAGGTTACATGGATGTAATTGGTTTGAACAAAAATGGTATTGAGAATGCCGTTGCAAACCTAGGAACATCATTAACCAATCGACAAATTTTAATATTAAATCAATTTTTTGAAAATATAATTATATGTTTTGATGGAGACGAAAGTGGCTATAAAGCAGCTTTAAGAGCAGCGGAAAATTCAATAGTAGAATTAAAGCCAGAGAAAAAAATATCATTTTTATTTTTGCCCGATAACCATGATCCTGATAGTTTTGCAAATAAACACGGTAAAGAATATTTTATGGAATTTTCAAAAAAAAATTCAATTTCAATACACAAATTTATTTTTGAACATTATTCAAAACAATTAGATGATAATCCATCTTCTAGAGCGATATTTGAAAAGAAATTAAGATCAATTTCATCAACAATAAAAGATGAATA
>MPLV02185630.1_pt1 | contig 11116 bp, 15 predicted proteins | sample 1617331 | NCBI WGS metagenome assembly MPLV02 (sample SAMN05944802, study PRJNA350692) | marine metagenome | biome: marine; feature: ODZ; material: water; isolation source: 100 m water sample filtered on 0.2 um supor filter | place: Pacific Ocean | collected 2012-04-08 | depth 100m m | reverse complement strand
GTTGTTTCTCAAAGAAACTTATCTAATAATTCCTTCCGCTTGCGTTCATACTCGTTATCATCGATCAGCTCTTTGTCACGAAGATCCTTCAAAAACTGCAAGCGTTTTTCGAGCTCGTCCTGATCGGCTGAGGAGCTGTTAGTTGGAGAGCTGTTAACATTTTTCGGGGATGTAGCCCTTGAGGATTTTCGGGAGGACCGGGAGCGAAGGTTTCGTTTGGACTTTGTTGGAAGGTCCAGATCGGAAACGATCCAATTTTCATGGGATTTGCTACCGAAAATTTTTTTTGATTGCTTAAAACTCTGACCGCCTCTGGGTACCAGTCGCCAGGTAGAACCTCTTTGCCCTGAAGAGGAACTGCTCTCAAAATCGGTACCTTTTATTGTCATAAATCGCCAGTGGATTTTCCCTTTGGCTCGAAATATATTTCCCGTTGTTATTCCACGGAGTGTGTCAACCTCATAGTATAATATGGCATCGGCTTTCATCCTGCTCAGTGCTTTGGTAACTAACGGAGTTATTTTAAGGACATCATCGGGTGAAAAAACATACCTTCTTTTTCCCGTTAGAGATAATTCTTTGTAATGCAGAGAAAGCAGGTGATTTGTCACCTGCTCTTTCGAGATTTCAATAGGGTGGTCCAGTCGTAGTCCTTTGATTTCTGACTCGAATTCAGACTGTGGACGATAGACAAGAGTGAGTCCTTCTTTCTCCAGACGTCTTTCTGGAGCAGGACACCCTGCAAACAGCAAGGGTAACAGGAAGATAAATATCAGAACGGTTCGTGACAGAACTGTTTGCGACAGTTTTGTTCCCGATGAAAAATTTTTCCGGGTGTTAAGAGTCATTTTTTTTCTGGGCCACCAGAGAAGCGAAGGCCGTTTCATCACGGTCAACTTCCCTGTATCTTAGAATATGGAATCCGCTGAAGATTTCCAGCAATTCATTATGCTCAAGAACCCATTCCCGTTTAAAGTTACTGTATTTAAGATAGTCAATGGTGAATGTTTCATAAAAAATTAAACCACCAGGTTTCAGAGTACTCTTGATATCTGAAAATATTCGTCGTTCCAGAAAGTTGAAGCAGAGAACAAGTTCAAAGGCATTTTGTTTAAATTTCCAGTCATCCAGATCGACAACGCGGGTTTCAATAGTGACGTTTTTTTCACAGGCCAAAGAGCGGGCTTTGTCGAGTCCGGTAGCGGACACATCAATTGCCAGCGTTTCGTAACCCCTTTCAGCGGCAAAAACGGCGTTTCTTCCTTCGCCCGAAGCTATATCGAGAGCCGCGCCTCTTCCAGCGAGCAAATCTGCATTGTCCTTTAGCCATACGCAGGGTTTCTTGCTGGTAATGTACTCCGGCACTGCATACTTGGCATCCCATTTTTCCTTATCCTTCAGCGACATATCAGTGAACCCAAGATAGAATAAAGCTCCTTTATACATCCAGAGCAAAACCGGATCAAGGAAACTGTTTGACCTGCGAGACCTTCCCTATGGCCCACCCGCCTCCCGCTTTTGGGAAAAATTTGTAATCAGGGCGGGGAAATAGCCTTTTTTCTTATCGGGGGCCCCTGCAAAAGCTTGACACGAAAGGCCGGATTAATTATTATGATTAGCTCGTTTCATGACGACTAACAGATCCGATCCTTCTGCGGTCCGGAGGATTATGTTTTGACAGGAATTGGACCAAAAGGAGTTTTTTGATGTTTGCGGTTTTAAACACAGGTGGAAAACAATACAAAGTGTCCCAAGGCGACTTGATAGAAATCGAGAAGCTGGAAAGCAATGTCGGCGATACCGTTACTTTAGACCAGGTGCTGATGGTTGGCGAAGGGGAAGACGTTCAGGTGGGTTCTCCTTACGTGCCTGGTTGTAAGGTTACCGGAGAAGTGATGGAGCAGGGCAAGGGCGCCAAAATTATTATTTTCAAGAAGAAGCGCCGAAAAGGCTATCGCAGGAAAAATGGACACCGTCAGTTGTTCACTCAGCTGAAAATTACAGAAATAACCAAAGGTTAAGGAACCCTCATGGCTCATAAAAAAGGACAAGGCAGTACATCTAACGGAAGAGATAGTGTAGGCAAACGTTTGGGTGTTAAAAGGTACGGCGGACAGGCGGTAAAAGCCGGAGAGATTCTCGTTCGTCAGCGTGGCACAACATTTCATCCGGGTAAAAATGTTGGGATTGGCAGTGACTATACGATCTTCTCCAAAATTCCGGGTACGGTCAAGTTTGAGAATATGACCCGTAAAAAACAGATGATAAGCGTCTATCCAGCTAATTAGCAAGTTTCTTGATTCACTGGCTGTTTGAGATGACAGCCACTCCCACCTTCTTTCTGTTGGTTCCTGAGGAAAAAATACCGATGGCATTTGAGCCGTCGTCAATATGGGAATCGATACTTCTTCTAATTTTAACAACTGAACTCATTTCATGTTTATTGACGAGGTGACTATTTCTATCCGGGCCGGCGATGGCGGTAGTGGATGTTGTAGCTTCCGCAGGGAAAAGTATGTGCCTTTGGGCGGACCCGATGGCGGAGATGGTGGAAATGGCGGAGATGTCATTTTTGAAGCCGATGCCCACTTGTCGACCCTGACCGATCTGAAAAACAACCGACTCTACAAAGCTGAGAATGGGAGTTCGGGCAAAAGTAAAACCATGACTGGAAGGAGAGGGAAGCACCTGGTCGTCAAAGTCCCGGCAGGAACACTGGTGCGAGATGACGCCACCCGGGACCTTCTGGTCGATCTCAAAGAAAACAGTATGCGATTTGTAGCGGCACAGGGAGGCAAGGGCGGACGCGGCAACACCAGATTTAAAACACCCCGCAACCGTGCTCCCAGGCAATTTGACACAGGCATAGAGACCGAAGAGAGAAAATTGTTTCTTGAATTAAAGTTATTGGCCGATGTGGCGGTCATTGGTCTTCCAAATGCAGGCAAGTCGACGTTTATCTCAAAAATTTCCCACGCCCGGCCCAAAATAGCCGATTACCCTTTCACTACCCTGATTCCTAATTTGGGCGTTGTGCAATTGGATGATTTTTCTACCTTCGTAGCGGCGGATATTCCTGGTCTTATCGAAGGCGCTCATGAAGGAAAGGGCCTGGGCATACGCTTCCTCAAGCATACAGAGCGAAGCCGCTTGCTGATTCATCTTCTCGATTTTTCTTCAAGCAATATGCGTGACCCTTTGGACGATTTCCGAGTTGTCCAGAACGAGCTGGAGCAATTCAGTACAAGCTTATATGAACGCCCTCAAATTCTTGTGGCTTCTAAAATCGACCACCCTGAGGCAATGGAAAAATTTAAGGAATGTGAATCTCGTTTGAAAGAAATCAATCCAGATGTGTTTTTAATTTCTTCGCTGACTGGCGAGGGAGTATCGAAGCTGTTGTGGAAGATCAAAGAGAGGCTGGATCTGCTGAAAGAGGAAGAGCTAGCTTCATCGAGTTGAGAATTTTGGAGTGGGTTGTAGTTAAATTAGTTTGCCGGGAAATACAACACCTTTTTTTACTGAATCATAAACTCTGTGAACTTTACTTTTTTGACTCGACCAGAACCTTCAATTTTTTTGTTAAAGTTATGTTGCAGTCTTCTCTGGAGTTTTTCCTTCGCATACAAGATATCATTGTAAAACTTGTTTCTGAGGAATTGCTCCACTGTATTCATCGTCACCTTTTCATAGATCGGTAACGCTTCTCGAATAACCTGGGCACTTGGACGATCACTCGTTTCTATAAGTATATCAAAGCTGAGTACCCGGATATCTGTCTCGTCAAATGCAACTGGCATAATGGTCGAAAGGGTGATCTGTGTTTCATCAGGAGAAAGAGCCGCGAGCAGTCCTTCATCGTCTCCACCTTCAACGGCATCCTTGAGAGCATCCGATTGAGCCAGTTCTTTGGCCAGATCAGGTTTTTTGTCTTCCTCTCCCCCAGCAACTCCCGTTCGTTGACTTTTTTCCGGCGCGGGTTCTTCTTTCTTTTCGCCGACTTGTTCCTTTTTTTGTTCAGGTTCAATAGCTTCCTCCGAGGGGCCTTCCCCTTCAGCTTCTGGTTCCTCGATATCAGTTCCTTCTTCAGGTTTAGGCGTTAATTCATCAGGTATTTCAGTGTCTGATTTGCCCATTTGAAGTAGTTCTTCAGGAGCAAAGGTTTTCCACCAGAAATACAATCCGCCACTTGTCAGCAGTAAGGCCGCAATACAGCCAACAGCAATCATTTTTCCAGCCTTGGTAGTAGGAAGGCCAAATTTCTTTTTGGGAGCGATCTCAAACTCTTCGTCATCGTACTCTTCACCCACTCCTAGCTCATCTTCTTCATCTTCCACTGCCGCTTTACCTTCATCTGCTCCGGCGGTTCCGGTTGCAGTCAGTCCTTCTTCTACCGCATCTTGGTCGGCAAAGCCCTGCGCCCACAAGTCCTCCTCACTCGCTTCTTCAGGAGGAATGTCTTCATCAGGGGTGGCGGTTTCTGTTTTTTCTGATTCTTCGGCCACAGTTTCAGTGGTTTCTTTGTCAGTAGTTTCTTCCTCGTTTTCTTCAGAAGTAGAATCCACCGGAGTTTCTTCCTCTTTATTCTCGTCTTCGTTCAGCAGGTCATCGAGAAAGTCATCAAGTTCATCGTCCCCTGTGTCTGTAGTTTCAGGTTGTTTTTCATCTTCTGGTATATCAGTTACCTTGGTTTCTTCCGATTTTGGAGCGGCATCCGGCATATCCGTGTCACCCTCATCGGGCAGAGCATCGGTTGCGCCAGCGGTGGCAGTTGCCTGGCTTGAAACATTTTCTTGAACTTGGTCGGCACCCTGGGGTTTTACCAGGAATTTTTGTTGGCATTTCGCGCACTTGAACTTGACGCCCGCTGGTTTGATATCGGGTAAATCGACCTGGTAGCCCGCTTGACAATGAGTACAAAAAATCTTCATAACAGTTTGTTTATAAGATGGTTATATCTATCATTCGATTATAGTTTATCGCAGGGAAATTTCAACTTAATCCGTATCGCATTACCGCATAATAATTTTCCTGTGACCCTTTTGTTTGTAGGGCTTAATCCTATTTGACATGACGGCGATGACTCCCTTATAATCAACGAATAGCATCCTGTCGGGTGTTATTTCCTCTTAATGGATACTTTCTTACAGGGCTTCCATTGCTAGTTGGCTTTATCTTGCCCGTCTTGGGTTCAATTGGTGACCTGAGCCCGTTATTTAAGGACCAAATTTATTCTGTTTAAAAGAGTTTATTGATGAAGTTCATTGTGAAATTCAGTTCACTTTTTGCCGGTCTAGCGGCTTTGTTCATGGTGGCAGGCCTTGAAAGGCCTCATAACCATACACAGGGGATATCTTCCTATCATGCTTCGTGGGTCGCCTGGGAGGAACAGGTATTTGATCGCTCCCTTCAGGAACTGCAAAATCAGGAGTCCCTGTATGAAAGAGATCTTCAACAACGGATAACCCAATTGGTTTCGCGTTATAAAACGGGACTCAAAGCAGATCATCTTACCAATTTGTCTGAACGGATAGTTTATGAGAGTAAAAAATATGACTACGATCCGTTATTTTTGACTGCCGTTATTATAACTGAAAGTTCTTTCAATAACTGGGCCCGATCCAACAAGGGCGCCTTGGGCCTGATGCAAATTCTACCCACAACTGGTAAAGCGTTAGCAGGTGAAGCTCGCGTAAAGTGGAAAGGCAATCCCACCCTGTACGACCCAGAGGCTAATATTGCACTGGGCGCGTATTACCTTAATAAACTGGTTCTTCGCTTCGGTGATCTCGGTTTGGCCCTGGAAGCTTATAACCATGGGCCATCACAGTTGAGACGCTACCTTAGAAAAGGCTTGCGGCCTAGTCGGTATTCCCAGAAAGTGTTCAAACACTACAATCGGTTGCGGTCCCAGTCCATCTAGTTTGAGAATTGATCCCGTATACCCCAAAATGATTCTATCCCTATATTTTCCAAGTAGCTGCGCTCTTTTCCTTGTACTTTTCCTTATCGGGGTTCCCCGTCTCATACTTGAGTCATGAGAACCACGCGCCCGCCCGTTTCAAGGTATTATCAGTTTATTTTCCTAAGATCGCATCTTTATTTAGGAGTATTCGTTGCTATTGTCCTGATTTTGGGAGCAGGTTGTTCCGATTTCGAGCTCGGTCGCGCATTTGAAGGGGAATTTAATTCTCAGAAGAATAATAAAGTGATTGGTGAATATTGCACCAGTTGCCACATTCACAAGGAATTTGATTCTGTTGAGCATGTGGCCAAGGTTCGTCTGGAATACAGGCGCAAGCTGTTCAGGACCACAGCAGAGTGCAGAATTTGTCATTACCTTGAGAAACAATGGATTCATAATGAAGTTCTTCGAAAAACCCGCAGACCTCAGGAAGCAAACCGAGGCCATTTTAAAGAATTTGAGAAGGAAAATATAAAAGGTCGTAGTAAAAGTCGTAGTAAAAACTGACAAAATATTTTCCCCCCGTAATCTTCTCCGCAATTATAATGTTAAGAATATGACAGTCACTCGTATTATTCTTATTACAGTTATGGTTGCTCTGGGGAGTATTGCCCAGGTGTTTGCCTTTTCTTTAAACCGCGCAAGGAGCTACTGTAGCTCCATCCACAGAAAACAACTCAGGAGCTGAGTCAGTTGCGTCGCCCTATGTAATTCATGTGTCGAGCCATCTGGATGTATCGACTTCAACGAGGGTAATGAATGAGTTGAGAAGGAAAGGCCTGAGTGCCTATTTAACTCCCATCCTGATAGACGATAAAAGGAAAATATATCGGGTTTATGTTGGGCGCTATAATTTCTTGGATGTGACTAGAGAAGTTACAAGGCAGATACGGAAGTTATCAATCGGGAAATATGCAATACCGGCATCGGCACCTTATGTTCTTGAGTCAGGAAATTATGCTGATGAAAAAAAGGCACGCGAACAAATTAAATTATTGCGTAAAAAAAAGTTGTCTCCATTTTTGTTTATTACTGCGGACAAAAACTTTTCCCAACCCAGATTTAGAGTATTGCTTGGAGCTTTTCGTCAACCGGAGAGTGCATCCAAACTATCTGAACATCTTTCCACGCTTGATGTTTCCTTCACCGCCAGCCAACCCTGAAAAATAGCGATTCCCCTACATACATATCTGAATTATTGTGTGTTATTACCACATTTTGCCGGGGATTTTTCGGGGTATTTGATAAAACAAGGCGAAAAAAAACCGCCCCTGTGCGCAGGGGCGGCGGAAATATCTTTTTTACAGTTTAAAAAAAATTACAAAGAACCTTTCAGGGTCGGGGCAGGTTTGAAACCAACTGTCTTGCTGGCTTTAATTTTTATCTCGGCTCCCGTTTGCGGATTACGACCTTTTCTTGCTTTTCTATTTCTAACAGTGAATGTTCCAAAAGAAGGATAAGCGAATCTTTTTTCCTTCTTGATGGATTTTGCAATGTTCTCAAATGTTGCGTCGATAATATCAGCCACCAAACGTTTCGTCAAATCTTCACCCTTACAACTTTTGATCACAGAAGTTATTAATTCATCTTTAGTCACTTGGCTCCCCCCTCTTTTTCAAATGTTTAATATCCCAAGTAAGAAAAACAACATACCTCGAATACTCTAGGTCAAGTACATTAGCGGGTGCATTATAAAAAACCGGGGAAAAATGTCAAATGAAAAAATAGGGTTCGAGCCTTATTTTATGCGGTAAACCGTTTTTTGCTCAATATTGTCGTTGTAAGTATTTGCTCTATGCTAGAATGCTTAAGAATAAAAATATTTTTACAGACTTAAAAACTTATCCGTACTTTAGAATTTGGCCAAGATTTTGTGCGTTGGGTGGTTTCCCAACGAGTGGTTTTATGTATGGGGAGTATTGTTAAATGAGGGATTAGTATGGCAGTGCTCAAAGTGGCTAAACTGGGGAATCCGATTTTGCGGCAGATGGCTCAACCTGTGGATTTGAATTTATTGAATTCATCCACCAGTGATATACAGGTTTTGATTGATGATATGATCGACACTATGCGTGAAGAGGACGGGGTGGGGCTAGCCGCGCCCCAGATATTTCAGTCTTTGCAACTGGTCGTGATGGAATGTTCCCTCAACGAGCGATATCCCGAAGCACCGAAAATCCCAATGACGGTATTGATCAATCCAGTGATAACCCACTACGGAGATGAAAAAGTTATGGGTTGGGAAGGATGTCTGAGCTTGAAAGATTTACGCGGACTAGTCCCTCGTTCAGAAAAAGTAGCCGTAGAATTTTTTGACCGTGAAGGTAGGCCCGTTACTATTGAAGCGGAGGGTTTTCACGCAGTGGTCCTACAGCATGAGATCGATCATTTACAAGGCAAAGTATTTCTGGATCGGATGACAGACCTGAGTCAACTGGCTTACCTGGAAGAATTTGATGAATATATTGCAGACAAAGAAGCTATCGATTCAGGATCCACTCAGTAGTGAGAGTTACCCATCTTCATAAAGGTTATCGCTGTGTCTGAATTCGCACCCACACTTCAGGAAGATATTCTCAATCTTTATCGCCTACCCAATATAGGCGCGACTTATACGAATACCTATGGGGAAGAAAATATCAAGAACCTGATTGAGAAATACCGGGGTTTGGATGAAGAGGAGATGTTGGTAATGCGGGACCTGATTATCTCTTACTCCAAATCTCCCGATTTAGCGACCAGTTTTGTTTCGGTGGGCGTTCTTCATGCTTTGGGGATGTCTCAGGAAGTGGATGCGGCTTATCTTTGGGCGCAGGACCGGGAAGATAAGGACCAATTTATTCATCACTTTGATATCGGCAAATCACTGGCTGAGTACTTCACTTGATTTTCAACGGCCCTCTTTTTCTGAAGTTATATCAGGTAACGGGGTGAATTCGCCAGGGTCGGCGGAGGGTAGAGGCGTGTCCACTGTTCCTTCCCTCAGCCGCGACCGGGACGAAGACAGAAAAAGAACCCATAGGACGCCAGGAATTATAAACAATCCGCCCATCCATAAGATGACCGTTTGGATAGTCATCTGCATACCATCGATGGCGACCCCGACCACTCCATTGCTGATTCCCATGACCAAAGTCAGCAGAGCCATTTCAGTGCCAAAAATCCTTCCTAAAAATTGCCGGTCGGCTTCCAGGTGAATGAGAGCCGAACTGAACACCCACACGATTGATCCGAACATGCCTGATAACCCCATGCAGAACGAAGCGGTCCAAAGGCTTGTAGAATATGAAAACGCCCAGAGTGTGAGGCCGCCGAGAAAAAATGCTATTGCTATTGCCCATTGAAGGGCTCGTGCCGACTCGCCAAACCATCTCTTGGTCAGGATGGGTCCTATCGCGGCACCAATGCCCCGACAGGAGTACATGACACCGACCCCCATGGATACGGTCGCAGGGTCTGACCATGCACGATGCGCGAATAATGGAACCAGCGTCATTATGCCACCCTTGATAGCGACACCCGATTTTAACAAAGCCAGAGCCATTACAACGGGTTGAGCGAGGAGGTAGCGACCTCCCTCGATCAGGCCCTTGAACCCACTTCCTACGCTCTTTGTTAGATGTTCTGTTGAGTTTTTACCGGGGCGGGAAATCCTGATTATGAATCCTGCGGATATCAGGTAGGTTATGGCATCCAGAATAAACGCGGTCCTGACACCCAGGAGGCTCACAACAAAACCACCCAATGCGGCACCCAGGGCAAGCATAACGGACCATGTGGCTCCAGAAAGTGCATTGGCGGTGACCAGGTGGGTTTTGGGTACAAGGGAAGGTAGAATGGCGCTTCGGGCCGGTTCAAAAAATCCTGAAAGAGCGACTTCGAGCAGTGTCAGGGTGTAAACCAGCCACAGGTCTTCACTGCCTTTGACCATGAGAAAACCAAGAACCGTTAAACAACGCAAGACATCGCTTGCTATCAAAATGTTTTTTCGGTCCATGCGGTCTATCACCACACCTGCGAGAGGGCTCACCACTACCATGGGTAACAGTTTAGCCATCATGGCGGTCGCCATGGCCATTCCTGAGCCGGTGAGTTGAAGGATGAGCGCATAAAGCGCGATGCTGTTGACCCAATTTCCTAAATCAGAAATAACCTGTCCGTACCAAAGGTTCCTGAATGATGGGTTTTGCTTCAGCACGGAAAGGTATCCCGTGGAGCTATTGGCAGAGATGTCAGTCGTTGATGTGTTCACAGGTCAGGAAGAGGAAAATAGCAACGATAAAAACTTTTGCACATTGTCGCATATTTCCTGCCAACCCGTATCAGAGAAGGCGCTCAACCTGACTTTTGTTTTTCATCGCTCATCAGACCAATCGTTTTGCAGATGTTCTCCTGGGTCAACGATGAAGTGTTGAAGCAAGCGTCGAAGTTGGAGGAGTGTTGATATCTTCGTTGAAAAAGTTTTGTGGAACTCTTCACGCTCCTCGTCAGTTGTTTGGATTAAACGTTCTGCATCGACAGTAGAGATTTTACGCAAAGCAGCGATGTTCTTCACACGACCGTCTAATGGAGCCACAAAACGAACATTCAGTCCCTGTTTATTTCCTGCAAAGACTCGGTTTCCACCTCTTTCCAGAATAATGGCGCTTTCCTGTTCAATGATAACTTTCATGAGCTGAGAAATTTTGACCACATAGTCTCTCTGTAAAATAGCTCCAGACCTAATAAGGTAATTTATCCAATCATCGATTCCACGACGGTTTGTTTTCGTCCAGAGTCTCTATAAAGCTTCGGCTAAGGCTTTCTCTTTGAGCCATGTGATCAAGCAGGTTTTGTCTATAAACTTTCCATCCCAATGTTTTTTCAAGTTCAGGTACGAGAGTTTCCTCACCGCACCCAAATTGCCTTGAAACGGTTAGGAAAGGTCATAACTTTCCTTTCTTTTTCCAGTTTCCTGTGAGTTTCCCACTCGGCAATTTTCTCGCTAATAATCCCATCAGCTAAGGTTTCTGGCATCGTAGTTGGCATAGTCCGACTCCTTAAAAATAGATCCGGTTCCTGACATAAGCCAGCAGGACTCTCTTATTTCTCCTATAATGAAAATAGGTATGTGCTGGTTAAATAGCAATAGGAATACGAAAAATCATGGTT
>MPLV02042161.1_pt1 | contig 11153 bp, 4 predicted proteins | sample 1617331 | NCBI WGS metagenome assembly MPLV02 (sample SAMN05944802, study PRJNA350692) | marine metagenome | biome: marine; feature: ODZ; material: water; isolation source: 100 m water sample filtered on 0.2 um supor filter | place: Pacific Ocean | collected 2012-04-08 | depth 100m m | reverse complement strand
TCGTCGGAGTCGCTCCACCCATCACCGTCGTCGTCGGTGTCGGCGTTGTCGCCCGTGCCGTCGCCGTCGGTGTCGGTGGTCTCGTTGGCGTCTTCTGGGAAGGTGTCGTTGGCGTTGTCGACGCCGTCGCCGTCGATGTCGTCGTCGAGGCCGTCGCAGATCCCGTCGGCGTCCGAGTCGAGGGGGACGCTGGTGTTGTCATTGGGGTCCGTGCCGCAGGCTACCTCGTCCTCGTCGTAATACCCGTCACCGTCGGAATCGAGGGTGAACAGCCAGACGGTGAGGTTGTATGTTCCGTCCCCGGAGAACGCCCAGACCTCGATGTAGACGTCCGAGCCTCCGAGAATGGAGTTCGTTCCGTTGCTCGAGACGACCTGGGGGCTGTTGTAGTACGAGGAGTCGACCTGGTTGTAGTTGCTGTCGTAGAGGATGAGGTTGAACCAGTTTATGCTCTGGTACGTCATCTCCACGGTGATGCCGTGGTCAGCGGGAACGAACAGGGCGTAGTAGTCGTACTCGTCGTCGTCGCTGTCGACATAGCCCGGCCAGTGGGACTGGGGGGGCGTGGCGTTGATGGTTGTGGAGTCCCCGATCGTGTCGCCCGCGTCATCGCCGCTATAGGCGTCGTCCTGGTTGAGTCCGGGGACCGAGGACTGGTTGATCAGCGAGATAGTGAGCGTGTAGTTGCCCTCCCCGACATCTGCTTGCACTACCACGTAGACAGTGGTGTTGCTGACATTGGTCACACCGCTATCGACAGTCTCGGGATTGGCGTAAAAACTGGAGTCGATCAGGTTCTGGCCCTCGTCGAACAGTCCGAGGTCGTAGTCGTAGGACGAGTTGTTCCAAGAGAGGGAGGCCTCGATGGCGGAGAAGGGCGGCACTTGCACGGCGTAGACATCGTTGATGTCCGCTGTATCGGAGATCCACCCGTAGTATGTCCCGTTGCCGCTCAAGTTGAGCGCGGTCGCGAAGTCGTTGCCGGCGTCTCCGCCCGAGTCGGCGTCGTTCTGGTTGAACGCCGGGGTGTCGGAGAGGTTCGCGAAGTTGATAGTGAGGGTGTAGTTGATGGCGAATGAGGCTGCGCTGTCCCAAGCCTGGACGCGGTAGTACACCGTGGTCCCGCTTACCGCCGAGCCGTTGCCGGAGACCTCCTCGGGGGTCTCGAATAGGCTGTAGTCGATCTGGGTTCCCGATGAGTCGTACATGAAGAGGTCCAGCAGGTCGGCCGAGCTGTTCCAGTCCAGGGACGCCCAAGTGGTCCAGTTGGTCGGGACGTCGACCGCGTAGTAGTCGTTGGCGTCCCACGTGTAGTCCGCCCAGCCATCGTACGTGGCCCCCGATGTCGGCACCGAGACCTGGAGGGCGGAGGCCATGGTGTCCCCGGCGTCGGTCCCCGAGCCGGCGTCGTCCTGGTTGGAGCCGGGCTGGCCGGCGGTAGAGAAGAAGTCGATGGTGACGTTGTAGTCGCCCTCGTCGGCGATGGAGTACACGCGCACGTAGACGTACAGGCCGCCGACGCTCGTGCCGTTGCTGGTCACCTCCCAGGGGTCCGTGTAGTCGTACGCTATGCCCTGGTTCCCGGTGTCGTCCACCAGCCACAGCTCGGAGTTGAAGGTGGAGCCGTTCGGGAAGTCCATGGTCGCGTATACGCCGTGCCCGGACGGCACGGTGACGTTGTACCAGTCCTCGGAGTCCCATGTGTCCGAGATCCACCCGCCGATGGTCTGGTTGGTGCTGTTGAGTTGCAGTGAGTTCGTGCCGGATCCTCCCGCATCGGAGCCCGAGTTGGCGTCGTTCTGGTTGTTCCCCGGCTGGTTTGCGGTGCCGAAGACCCAGACCTGCAGCGTGTACTGGCCGGAGCCAGACCACTGTCTGACCTCGTAGTAGACCGTCGTCCCCCCTACGTTGGTGCCGTTCGATGAGACCTCCTCGTAGGTATTGATTGTGAAGCTGTAATCGATCTGGTTTTCGGATGAGTCGTATAGGTAAGGGTCGAAGTCGCCCGTCGAGGGAGAAGTCAGGCCAATGGCTATCCCGGTAGCATTGGGCATCGTGAACGAGTAGAAGTCCGATGTATCCGTGGATGAAAGGTTGCCGTAGTAGGTGGCATTGGTGGCGTTCAGGGACATAGCGGTGGAGAAGGTGTCACCAGCATCGCCGCCGCTTCCCGCGTCGTTGGCGAGCACGGGGGATGCAAGGGCCCCTATGACGAGGATTGCGGTGATGATTCGTGCTCTGGCCGCGGCCCTCATGATGCGACCCCCGCGAGCGTGCACCTTCAAGGTTGGTGAAAAAGGGTGTAGAAAATGCACCGCGTGCGAGGCGTGTGATTAGTAATCGTAGAAACCGGCCCCGGATTTGCGTCCGAGCCTGCCCTCCTCCACCATCTCCACCAATAGGGGGGCCGGGCCGTACTTGTCGTCCCCAAGACCCTCGTGCAAAACGCCCATGATGTGCAAAACCGTGTCCAGGCCTATGAGGTCGGCGAGGGCAAGAGGGCCAATCGGGTGGTTCATTCCCAGCTTCATGATGCCGTCGATGGCCTCGGGCTCGGCGACCCCCTCCTGGAGAGTCAGGATGGCCTCGTTGATCATCGGGCACAGGATCCGGTTGCTGACGAAGCCCGGGGAGTCCATGCACGCCAGAGGGGTCTTTCCCATACGCTCCGAGGCGGAGACCACCTCTCTGGTGACCTCCGGCGAGGTCTCGCTGCCGTTGATGATCTCAACCAGCCTCATGACCGGGACGGGATTCATGAAGTGCATCCCGATGACCCTATCTGGCCTGCCGGTGTGGCTGGCGATCTCGTTGATGGAGATGCTCGAGGTGTTGCTTGCGAGTATCGCATCGGGCTTGCATATCGCGTCCAGATCGGCGAAGGTGGAGAATTTCAGGTCGGGGATCTCCGGTATCGCCTCTACGACGAGGTCGCAATCGGACAGATTGCCCAGACCCACGGCCGTCTCAATGAGCCCGAGGGCATCTTCGGCCTCCTCGCCAGAGATCCTCTCCTTGGCGGCCATCCTGTCGAGCGAGCCGCGGATGGCAGCCATCCCCCTGTCGAGGAAGTCCTGCTCGATGTCGACCATGGTGACTCCGAGGCCACAGCAAGCGGACACCTGGGCGATGCCGTTGCCCATCTGCCCCGATCCCACCACTCCGATGGACTCGATTGCCATGTTCCCCCCGGCGCAGAATCGGACATGAGGTTTGGCATGGCAGGCAGGTCAACCCACCCGCCCGCGGGATTTCTCCCGCAGCAGTGCTGATGCAGGCAGGGCGATTGCTGCGAGCGCAAGCACGACGCCCAGGGACAGCCACCCGAGCATGGGCCCAGCACCCCTCGCATCGTCTATGGCCCATTCCGACCAATCCTGCTTCAGGACCTCGATGGAGTGGGTCTGCTCGTTCCGCGCCGCATCGAGGCTGCTCGCCTCGATGGCATGCGATCCGGGAGCCTGGGGGACGCCTATGGGAGATGTGAAGTTCCCCGTTGGGGGGCATACTAACTCGGCTGAGTCCGATGCGCTCCAAATCCTTACTAGCAGCCCGGGCTCACAAGAACCCGATATTTGCCTCTCCGCTGAGAGCGGCGCGTTGCGGTAGCGGTCCTCTTTGAACTCGAGCACGGGGGGGGTTGAGTCCCGTTCCAACGAGATCGTGTAGGTGTCGGTCCCATCTAGCGCATCGACCTGGATTACGAACTCGTTCTGCCCCTCGATCAGATCCAGCACCAGAGTCACGGTGCCGCTGCCGGGACCAACTAGGTGAGTCTCTTCGGAGCCAGTCCGCGACCAGTGGATGGGCTGGGACTCGTGCCTCAGAATCACGACCTCGATGCTGTCGAGGGCGACGAGTTGCCCGTTGCCATCCGCGAGCGCGGTGTCGTACGTGATCTCCGGCAGCTCGAAGGTCCTGCATTCAGAGAAGCGGTTGTCATTGGCCTGTGGCTCGGTGAGGTCAACGGCCCTCAGGCAGATCGTGTGATCGCCCGTCCTGTTCAGGTCGAATGGCAGGTAGCCATCGGACCCGCTCTGCTCCGAAAGCGGAAGCCCGTTCAGGGAGATGCTGACACCGACGTCCTCGGGAGAGTCCCATGAGAGGTTCTGCCTGTGGTCACCGAGAATCACATCCAGAGTGGGGTCGAGGGACCAGGCAATCGCTGGCAGCGTGCGGTCCAGCACTAGGGGCCAACTCTCCTCATGCGTGTTGTTGGCCCAGTCGGTGAGTCGCAGCCTCATGATGTGGTTGCCGTCTTCCAGATCAGTTACTAGGCCAAGGGGGATCGATTCGACGAAGGTGCTCGGATAATCCCCCACGCCGTCAACGGGGAAGCCAGTGGAGGCATTGAGCACGACAGGCTGGTTGGGCGTGGGCATGCACTCGGTGGAGGAGCTCCCGGTGAGCACGCTAGTGAATTCGAGGCACCACTCACTGATATCCGCAGGAATCTCGATGAGGGCATGGCCGCCTGAGAGATTCATCGGGTGGTGCAGGTCGGCCGGGGCGTAAGCGTAGCCAGCTTGGTCGAGTATCGAGATGATCTCGACTTCTGAGGGGGAGAACGGGTCATACACGACTTGGAAGGACTTGGATGCGGAGTTGCCTGCAGGATCACTGGCAGAAACGGAGAAGACATTCGACCCCCCGTTGTGGTAGAATGCCGGAACGCCCTGCGAGCCCTCGGAGTACCCGGCTTGGGAGGGCTCCAGCTGCAGCAGATGCTGGGCGAAGCCGCTCTCGTTGACATCGATGGTCGTACCGCCTACAGACAGGGTCGTCCCGGGCTCGGTCTGGATTCCGATGGCCACCTCCTGCGAGGTCGTAATCCAAGGTACGCCCGTCACCAGCAGGGGGGGTGCGGTGGCATCGTAGGCCACGGATAGGAAGGCCTCAGCCGAGCGCCCGGACGCATCCGTGACGTTGGCGTGGTAGTCGAACCACTGCTCGGAGGTGGGCAGCGATGTGTTGACCCAGACTTCTCGGAATAGGTCTGGCGCGATATTGTCCTCGAGGCCGTTCCACCTCCAAGTGAGGTTGTGGTGCCGCCCCTCGGCATCGACCCCCCAAGCGGATTCGGCGGGAATTCTCGTGGGGCCGGAAGGGGAGTTAGTGAGGGAACATTGGAGGTCCGAGAGGTAGAAGCCGATGCCGATGTCGCGAGCGTGCAGCCGAATGGGCAGTGAAGAGTTGGTTTGGGTCATGTTCTGTGGGATTGTGAACGAGATCTCGGGATCCGTCTCGATGAGCTCGTACTCGTAGGGAAGCCTGATGCGGGCACCGCCCTCGAGCTCGATGTCAACGAAACCGAGCCACGTGCCCTCTCGGGGGGGCCTGTCGAAGGAGAGGTTCAGCTCCAGCGCGCCCGCGGGGAGGCGCCCGTCCAGGGTCGGGGAGCCGCTCGGCCACATGCTGCTTATCTGGGACGCATTGAGTTGGTTGTGGCCGGTGACGTTCAGCGCTGTGCCCGAAACGACGTCGATGTCAATCCAGAATCCCGTCGACTCGTCGTCGACGGACCAGCCGTGGACGGCTATGCCGTACAGGCCGTCCTCCGGGTCCGTGATGCTGACCGACTCCGATGAGGTGCTGCTCAATGACCTCCGAGACTCCTCCCCCGCAGAGAAGTTCCCATCGCCATCCGCATCGTGGAACAAGTAGAGGTCGAGGTCGGCAGCGTGGTAGGCATCCATCGAGACGCTGATCTCGGAGGCATCCTCCAGAGAGAGGTTGTGCCACCACGAGGCTGTCATCTTGTCGCCCGAGTCGTCTTGGTATGCGGTCTGGTTTTCGAGGCGTATTGGTTGCGACCATCCATTGGCCTCTATCGATCTGACGGAAAGCGGGATTGTGGAGACGATTCGGGCTGTGTCGTTACCGCCCCCCTCGGACCAGTCAGTCACAGTGCGCTGAAAGCCCGAGGCCTCGGCTGCGAGGTAGCCGACGGTGATGTTGAGCGGATTGTCGTTGGTCTGCACGCCGTGGAGGGCGGTGTGAAGCACCATCTGGTGCGTGCCAGGCGTCGGCGGGACCACGAAGGTCTCCCTCGAGGTACCTGTGTAGGTCCCCCAGTTATGCTGCCCACTGGTGGCGTGGTTGTTCACTGATCGCCCCTCGATGTGGAAGGTGGAGGATCCGTAGGCATCGGGCGCGTCCTCAGCATAGCCATGAGGTGACTCGGTCAGCCACAGCACGTCGATGTCAGTGTAAGGATTGTCGTTCCAGTCGACATCGAGGACGATCGACCCGCCGCCCCCCAACTCTTCAGGCCACTCTACGGTCAGGAAGCGCCAGTCACCGCTCTCTGCCCTCCATGACCAACGCATGGCCCCGCTGATCCAGGACTCGGTGTACAGGGTCTGGTTGGAGGTGTTGCCGTCCAGGGGTTCGGGGAGCAGGGTGAAGGGTCCCTGCCAGGGTACGTTGGTCACCACGGGCAGTGTCCAGCTTCGAGACAGCCCCCCGGTGGGCTGGCCTTGACCGTCTACTGGGTTTGACTCGATGAGGATTCCATGCTGGCGCAGACCCGGGGGGGCGCCCTCGGGCACGGACACGGCCATCTCGACGGTCGTCGTGCTATGGGCCGCAGCCTGCACGGTGGCAGGGACGGAGACCCAGTCGTCCTCAACTGAGCCGAAGGCGGTCCAATCAACCTCGATTCTTACCGGGTCGGTCCCAGAGAGTTGGCCGTCGTACCTCCACACGCCCAGCATCAGGCCGTCCCTGGCGTCCTCGAAGGGCAAGCCGACCCTGACCTCGGCCTGAGGCCCGTTGCTCCACCAGTACGTTACCTCCTCCATCTCGCCGGACTCGTTCCACTCCCCGTCGTCCACCATGCCGTCGCCGTCGGAGTCGTTGTGGAATACGCCGTCGCCGTCGTAATCCGTCCAACGGTACACCTGCAGGTATACGCGTTCCTTGGAGGAGCGTTCCTTGTATGGGTCGAAGGCTGCGTAGTCGATGGTAGCCCTAGCACGAATCTGAACGGTTCCCGGGGGGAGCTGGTGGGACGGGTCGCTGGGAATGTGCAGCGGTATGAGTAGGTCGGGGCGATCGTCCTGATGCCCGTCCCATGTGTCATTCTCACCACCGCTGCTACCGTTGCCTGTGCTATTCCAGACGAGGACGGTGTGCTCCAGCGGGGCGAAGGCCGTAGGAGCGAGGCTCAGCAGGAGGTCAGAGTCACCGGGGTTGTCGAAGGAGAGCTCGACAGTCTGTGACTCACCGGGGCGCAGTGAATTGAGATTGGCGTCTCGGTGCTGGCCCTGGAACGTGCCCGAGTTCCACTGAGCGGGGCTGAGCGACCACGTTCCGTTTTCCCCCTCCAAGGTGGCTACCGAGCGGGAGGCGTTCATCCAGCCCCCACCCTGCACGAAGGGCTCGTAGCCCCTGTCGTCGGAAGTAGAGAGCACGAAGTCCCTGAGCTCCTGCGAGCCGGGAGTCTGGTTCAGATTCTCGAGCCATGCCTCCTCGATCAGTGCGAGCAGTCCAGCGACCACGGGCGTGGCCAGGCTAGTCCCCCCCCAAGTGGTCCACGACTCGTTGGCACCACTATGGTCGTTGAGAGGGAGGTCCCCCGTCGCAGACCAGCCGACTGAGACGATATCAGGGTCCATCCTGCCGACCACATTCGGCCCTCGGTTCGACCACGGTGCGCTCTGCCCCCATGAGTCGGAGGACCTGCTGCTGAAGGCGCCGACAGAGAAAACGCCGTGGGCGGCTCCCGGGACTTTCGTGGTGCCGAAGCCGTGTCCGCCGTTGCCGATGGCGACAGCGTACGAGGCGTTCGGGTTGTACGCCCTAGTCAGCCAGTCGAGATAGAGGGAGTAGCCATCAGCACCGGAGTCATCCACCGAGGAGTAGCCGAACGAGAACGAGCCGATGTGAGGCTGGTCCGGGGTGCTGGGATCGCCATCATAGCCCTCGGCTATGAAGCGCCATGCATCGAGGGCGTGACCCCCCGAGTAGTGGTTGCCGATGGAGGAGATGGTGGCGTTCGGTGCCATTCCCAGAACGCGTCCGCCGTCGATCTCGCCCTGTGCGGCGACTGCGCTGGCGCACAGCGTTCCGTGATTGCCGGAGTCGAGCATGAACAGGGTCAGGTTACCAGAACCGGGAATCCGGTCGTTGTAGCCGTGACGGGCAGCGTAGGTCGAGCCGTAGGGGGCGCCGTGGGTGCCGTCGGCCACCCAGTAGACGAGTCCAGCCGAGATGTCCCACAGGCCATCGTCGTCCAAGTCCCTTCCCGAGGTCTCCTCGCCCGGCCTCATCGGCGTCTCGTTGCCGAACCATCCATCCCTGTCGATATCAGGCCACACCGTCTCGTAGAGGCCCAGTTTTCGGTCATCGACGATCAGGATGGGGACGTCCCCGCCTGCCTTGTCCCGCAGCTTCCAATCGGGATGCTCCCCCAGGTGGTAGGTACCCGAGAGCGATGCGTTGACTCCCGTGATGTTGTATCCGCTGGAGTCGAGGACCCCATCGCTGTCGTTGTCGAAGTCAGTTGCCGAGGTGTTGGCGTACCAAGTGTCTGCCTGGGGGTATGCCTCGCCGTCGATCAGCCAGTGGTACATGCTGTTGTGGTCGAGCATCAGGGGCCACCCCAAGTACGAGGAGCCCTGATACTCGACCCTGGCCTGTGTGCCGTTGAGGTCGGGGTGTCCGAAGTCGACTCCGGTGTCAGCTACTGCGACAACGAGGCCATCGCCCGTGTAGCCCCTTTCCCAAGCATCCGTGGCACCATGGATCTGCCCGGTCCTGACCGAAGTGGGCTCGTGCCCGGGCGGGGATTCCATAGGGGTGATACCGTACGGTTCGGGAGAGCGTTGGGCGTCGATAATAGCGATTACCCCGGGGACGCCTGTGAGCTTGTGCAAGAGATCGGCATCCAACCACAGGGTCCTGTGATCGATGCCGCTTAGCGGGCTGCCAAGTCCCACCATGACCTCGCCGGCTTTGGCCGAGGCCTGCTTCTCGATGGCGCCGTGCCTGTACTGCCAGACGCCGAGGTCGTCGAGCGATCTCGTGATTACCGTCACGCGTACCTCGGGCTGCCCGGACGCGATTCTTTCCAGGACCCCCTGGTCCACCCAAGGGGGCCCGGTGAGTTGGCCCTGGGGGATCGGCACTTGGGGCGTCTCGGTGGGGGACGCTGGTTGGACCGGGTTCTCGTTGGTCGCAGCGGAGGATAGCGAAGAGGTTAGCAGGAGCAGTAGGACGACAGCGGTAATCCTGCCTCGCATGCCCTGAGGGCTTGACCCATCGGCTTGATATTGACGGCTCCGAGTCCCGTCAATTACAAAGAGTCGGCACAGTAGGGGTCGCGCGGAGTCCCGTAGTGTAGTGGTCCATCATCTCGGGTTTTGGTCCCGGGGACCCTGGTTCGAATCCGGGCGGGACTACCACTATTCCCCAATGGCAGTCGGGTTTCGCGACAGGTCCTTGGTGATGTTCTTCTGGTGGCTCTCGAGCGTGCCACCGCCAATCTCGAGCAGTTTGGCATCGCGCCACATGCGCTCGACCACGTACTCGCCGACATAGCCGTATCCGCCCATCACCTGGATGGCACGGTCAGCGATGTTCTTGGCCGCGGTGGTCGCGAACAGCTTGACTCCGTCCGAATCCAGCCTGTGCCCCGCCTCTGAGAGTTCGATCTGCCTCGCAGTGTCGTAGACGTACGCCCTCATGGCACGGTACTCCGCCCAGGACTCGCCAATGTGGCGCTGAATCTGGCCGAAGTCCCTGATCTGCTTGCCGAACGCCTCCCTCTCGCTGGCGTAGGCGTTCATGGCGGTGAGGCAGCGTCGGGCTATCCCGACGCTCATGGCCGCTAGGCCGAGTCGTTCGTGCTCGAGATTCCTCATCAAGTGGATCATCGACTCCCCTGGCTCGCCGACTACGTTCTCGGGGGGCACCACGCAGTCCTCGAACAGCAGCTCGGAGGTCGTGCTTGCGCGCACTCCTAGCTTGTCGTGTATCTTCTGTCCAGCCGAGTAACCCGGCATGCCCCTCTCGACAAGGAAGGTCGTCAGCTCCGCACGCCCCCTCTCGTCGGTTCCCGTGCGTGCGTACAGCCACGCCACGTCGGCAGGCGTGCCGTCATCGTCCAGCGCGCCATTAGTAATCCACATCTTGCGTCCGTTGACCACCCATGTGCCATCGTCGCGGGGGGTCGCCGTCGTCTGCATTCCAAGGACGTCGGTGCCGTGATCGGCCTCGCTCATTCCCAGGCAGCCGACCCACTCGCCGCTGCACACCTTGGGCAAAATCCTTGCCTTCTGCTCGTCGCTGCCGCTGTGAGCGAGGTTATTGACGAATAGCTGGTCGTGAGCGAGGAAGGCTAGGCAGAAGCCGGGGTCGGAGTAGGAGAGCTCCTCATTGACGATGACGACCGAGGTGGCGTCCATTCCCGCCCCACCATACTCGGCTGGGGCGGTCAGACCGAGCAGCCCCATCCCACCCAGTTTTCGGAACAGTGGTAGGTTGAAACGCTCGTCACGGTCGTGCTCGAGGGCCTGGGGCTCGACCTCTTCACGGACGAAGTCCCTGACCATCTGGCGTAGCATGGCGTGCTCGTCGGTCGGGTTCGCGATGTCCAGGTCACGCCAGCCCTCGCCCATGACCCCTCTGAAGGAGACCGTCGTATGAGCCATTCGTCAACGACCGTCTGGTGCTCAAGAGTAATGCCGGGGTGTCGTGCTCGTTCAGGGCTATGGCGTGACTCGCCTGCTGTCGCGGGGGAAGGGGATTACCTCGCGTATGTGATCAGCGGCGGTCAGCCACGCGCAGACGCGGTCGACCCCCATCCCGAAGCCGCTGTGGGGCACGCCCCCGTAACGACGGACGTCGATGTAGAACTCGTAGGGCTCGCGGGGAGTCCCCTCCTCGTCTATTCTCTCTAGAATCTCACTCTCCGACCAGGTGCGCTCGCCACCGCCGATGATCTCGCCGTAGCCCTCGGGAGCGAGCAGGTCGTGGCAGAGCACGTACTTCGGGTCGTCGGGGTCCGGACGGTGGTAGAACGGCTTGGTGATTCGGGGGTAGTGAGTGACGAAGTGCCTATGACTTTACGGGAGGCGTTAACTTTGTTTGAGCAAAGTGATTTTGCAAAAACAACTTTTGGAGATGCTGTGCATAAGCACTACATTCAT
>MPLV02141900.1_pt1 | contig 11319 bp, 9 predicted proteins | sample 1617331 | NCBI WGS metagenome assembly MPLV02 (sample SAMN05944802, study PRJNA350692) | marine metagenome | biome: marine; feature: ODZ; material: water; isolation source: 100 m water sample filtered on 0.2 um supor filter | place: Pacific Ocean | collected 2012-04-08 | depth 100m m | reverse complement strand
GTCCCTGATTGTCGGCTTCTTTTCGGTCCTCCTCGGCATCTGCGTAGGAGGAACACTCGGCATGATCGCCGGTTACTTCAGGGGGATCGTGGCCCGCATCATCTCCTTTTCGGTGTTCGTTCTGCTGGCCTATCCCGGCCTGGTCCTGGCGTTGCTCATCGTCGGCCTGGCAGGACAGACCCTTCCGATAGTCGCCATGACCCTCGGGATTGTGGCAATAGCCCCGATTGCACGTCTCTCCCGCGCCACCACCCTGGCCTATTCCGAGCGTGAGTTTGTGGCCGCTGCCCGTGTTCTGGGCGCCACCGACCGTCGCATCATGGTCCGCGAACTGCTGCCCAACGTGCTCATTCCGATGGGTGCCCTGACCCTGCTGGGCATGGCCATCACGATCGTGGCTGAGGGCGGCCTGGCCTTCCTGGGCCTGTCGGTCGAGGAGGGCTTCTCCTGGGGAAAGATGATCGTCCTGGGGTCGTCGCCGCGCACCCTGCGGGAGGGACCGTGGGTGGCGATGTTCCCGATCGGAGCCATGTTCGTGACGGTCCTTGCCCTCAACTTCGCCGGAGACCGGCTGCGTGAGTACTTCGACGTAAGAGAACTCGGAATCGGAGCCGCCTGAGATGGCAACGCCTCTGCTGTCCGTAACAGACCTCCAGGTGGGGTTCGCGACGGAGCGTGGGCTCCTCCGGGCCGTCGACGGGGTGTCCTTTGACCTGGCAGAGGGACAGACCCTGGGAATTGTGGGTGAATCCGGTTCGGGCAAGTCCGTTACAGCCAAGACCCTCATGAACCTGCTGCCGTCCTATGCGCGGGTCGAGGGATCGGTGATGTTTGACGGCCGCGATGTGCGGGCCATGGCAGCTGAGCGGGAGCGCCACTTCTGGGGCGTGGAGATGACCATGGTCTTCCAGGACCCGATGACGTCTCTGAACCCTGTCAAGAAGGTCGGTGAGCAGATTGCGGAGTCCCTCCGCGTGCACCTCAAGAGGTCTCGTAGGGAGGCCCGTGACGACGCCGGCGACCTCCTTCAACAGGTCGGAATACCCGAGCCGAAGAAGCGCCTCACCCAGTATCCGCACGAACTCTCCGGTGGGTTGCGCCAAAGGGTTGTCATAGCCATGGCTCTGGCCTGCAGCCCCCGACTCCTGATCGCCGACGAGCCGACCACCGCCCTTGACGTGACCGTACAGAAACACATCCTGGATCTGCTGGACGAACTCCGCGAGGAGCGTGGAATGGCGATGATCCTCATCACCCATGACCTCGGGGTGGTGAAGGGTCGCGCCGACCAGATCATGGTGATGTACGCCGGTCGCACCATGGAGCAGGCCGATACGGCCACCCTCTTCTCGGAGATGCGCCACCCCTACACCGAGGCATTGCTCGAGACCATTCCCCGGGTAGACATGGCCAGCCACTCCCGCCTGGTCCCGATCCCCGGGAGTCCACCTGACGCAGTCGACCTTGGACAGGGGTGCCCGTTCGCAGAGCGCTGCCGGTACTGCTCAGCCTCATGCCTGATCGATCAGCCCAGCCTTGAACAGCACCGTCAAGGTCACGCCTGCGCCTGCCATGCCCCGGTCGGAACGGACGCAGGTGCAGCCGCCCATGCGGCCAACCACGAGACCGGTGTGACCCCGGCCGGCCTGGATATGGGCACGTTCGCCACAGCAGTCGGGGAGAAGACCTGATGGCAGGCAGCGGCGCGATCCAGATGAGGGACTCCGACGAGGTGGTTCTGCGCGTCGAGAGCCTGGTCATGGAGTTCCCTGCAGGACGCAACCAGGTGGTACACGCCGTGTCAGACGTCAGCTTCGACGTCTGCCGTGGTGAGACCCTGGGAATCGTGGGTGAATCCGGTTGTGGAAAGTCCACGACAGCCAGGGCCCTCGTTCAGTTACCAAGACCCACCTCGGGAACCGTCACGCTCGACCCGGGGGCAGACGGTCAGGTGGAACTGACTGGCATTGAGGGCGAAGCCCTCCGCTCTGTCAGGCCACGGGTCCAGATGATCTTCCAGGACCCCATCTCGTCGTTGAACCCGCGCAGACGGGTCAGGGACATCATCGGCGAGGGCCTCATCATCTGGCAGGACCAGCACCCTGATGTGGACGTGGATGCGAGGGTCGACGAGGTTCTGAGGGCCGTCGGCCTCGACCCTGTCGTTGCCGCCTCCCGGCGACCCCATGAATTCTCCGGCGGTCAGTGCCAGCGCATCTCAATCGCCCGTGCTCTCGCCATCGACCCTGAGATCCTCATCTGTGACGAGCCCGTTTCGGCACTGGACGTCTCCGTTCAAGCCCAGATCCTCAACATCCTCGAGGAGATGAAGGAGCGTTTTGGCCTGACCCTGGTGTTCATCAGCCACGACCTCTCCGTGGTTCGCAATGTCAGTGACCGGGTCGTGGTCATGTACCTGGGCAAGGTCTGTGAGATCGGCAACTCGGATTCTCTCTTTTCAGAGCCCACCCACCCCTACACCCGGGTGCTGCTGGCTTCGGCCCCTGAACCCTCAACGGTCGTGGACGCATCCGAGGTTGCGATCGGAGACGAAGTCCCGTCGCCCATCAACCCGCCGTCTGGCTGTCGGTTCAGGACCAGGTGCCCGCGGGTGACCGAACTGTGTGCATCCGCGGAGCCGGTGATGCGGAAGATGGGTCCCGACCACTTCGTGGCCTGCCACTTCCCCGGGTCTCCTTGACCTGACCGGCAGGGCCCTGTCAGCAAGGGTCGTCGCTGTCGTCCAGGTTGCGGACGAAGTACCTGATATCGGACTGGAGTTCGTATCCCCGTTCCTCCCAGAATGCCAGGCCACCTGCGTTGTCCGCCCAGACCTCCAGCCTCAGCCTCGTTATGCCCCTGTCAGCGAACCTTTTCTCCAGTTCGTCGGTCAGGTCGGCGCCCAGTCCGCTTCGACGGTGGGTTGTTGCCACTACAAGGCGCTTGATGCGGCCGCGGTGGCCGTCCCATGTACCCATGATGGTTGCCACGGCGGTGCCGTCCACCTCGCCGAGGAGAAAGAGGTCAGGGTCGCGTTCCAACTTTCCTGTGATCTCACCGGCGATATCGCCAGACGAGGCATACGAGGTCATGCCTGCCTCTTCCCAGAGCGCCTCAACGGCCGACACGTCGTCTGCCGTGACCGATCTGATTGACAGGTTCATCGTCTGCCTTCGCCTCAGGTGCCGACCCGGATTACGAGGGCCTCGCCCTGACCGCCGCCGCCGCACAGGCCGGCAGCCCCGAGGCCACCACCACGGCGCTTCAACTCGTGGGCGAGGGTGAGCACGATACGCGTACCCGACATGCCGATCGGGTGGCCGAGGGCGATGGCGCCTCCGTTCACGTTGACGATGTCGTGTGGCACACCCAGGGCATCAATCGAGGCCAGGGCCACGGCGGCGAACGCCTCGTTGATCTCGAACAGGTCAAGGTCGCCCACCTGAATCCCGGCACGCTCCAGGGCCAGGTTGATCGCGTTGCTGGGCTGGTGCAGGAGGCTGGTATCGGGGCCTGCAACCTGCCCATGGGAGACGACCTCGGCAAGGGGCTCCGACCCGAGAGCCTCGGCACGCTCCATCGTGGTGACCACAACGGCTGCCCCACCATCGGAGATCTGGGAGGCATTACCGGCGGTAATGTTTCCGTCTGCGGCGAAGGCGGGTGCCAGCTTCCCGAGGGACGAGGCATCGACGCCCGGGCGGATCCCCTCATCTTCGGCCACCACTACCGGCTCGCCCCGGCGCTGGGGAACCTGGACGGGCACAATCTCGTCGGCCAGGAGGCCATCAGCCCGGGCTATTGCAGCCAACTCGTGTGAACGCACCGCCAACTCGTCCTGGGGCCCACGGAGCATGCCCATCTCGGCCGCGTGGCGTTCTGTCGCCTCACCCATTGCACAGTGCTCGATCGTGCAGGTCAGGCCGTCGGCCATCATCGAGTCAACCAGGGCGGCGTCGCCGATGCGAAAGCCCCGCCGCGACCCCATCAACAGGTGGGGTGCGTTGGTCATCGACTCCATGCCACCGGCAACAACCACCTCGGCCTCACCAAGGCGAATCATCTGACTGGCAAGATGGATTGCGTGCATCCCCGACAGGCACGCACGGTTCAGGAGAGTTGACGGGGTGGTCAGCGGAATGCCGGCATCGCTTGTGGCCCGCCTTGCCGGCACCTGGCCCACGCCGGCCGAGATCACGTTTCCCATGTAGGCGAAGTCAACGTCGTCGCCAACCAGGCTGGACCGTTCCAGGGCTGCTGTGATTGCCACAGCACCCAGATCCGTGGCTGTCAGGTCCGCAAGGCCACCGTTGAGGCGACCAATCGGGGTTCTGGCCCCAGCCAGGATGACTATCGGTGTCATGTCTCTCCGTTCCACATCAGGTGTTCTGCTCGGCCCGAACCAGGGTCTCCCACAGGTCGGCGTAGAGGCCGCCGGCCTCTCGCAGGTCCCTGTGTCTGCCGCGCTCCACGATCCGGCCCTCGTCCAACACGACCACCTCATCAGCCTCAACAATGGTCGACAGCCTGTGGGCGATGACAATCGACGTACGGCCGGCCAGCGCATCAGACAGTGCCGCTTGGACAAGCGCCTCACTCTCGGTGTCCAGATGGCTGGTGGCCTCGTCCAGGACGACGATGCGGGGGTCTTTCAGCAGCAGCCTCGCAATCGCCAAGCGTTGCTTCTCGCCACCAGAGAGGCGGTAGCCGCGCTCACCCACGATGGTGTCGTAGCCATCGGGGAGTTGACGGATGACCTCCAGGATGCGGGCTGTCCTGCAGGCATCGTCCATCTCTGCGGCGGTAGCGCCGGGGCGGGCATACCTGAGGTTCTGACCGACGGTCTCGTGAAACAGGTGGGGGTCCTGGGTGACCACCCCGATTTGAGATCGCAGCTGGCCCAGCCTGAGGGACCTGATGTCGTGTCCGTCGACGGTTACTGCTCCGCCGGTCACGTCGTAGAGGCGGGGGATTAGCGACGCCAGGGTGCTCTTGCCGGAACCGGTTGGCCCGACAACGGCCAGCATCTGGCCCGGATCCACTGTCAGGCTGATGTCGTGGAGAACGGTCCGTCCCGGTTCGTCAGCCGATCCTCCAGCCTCCAGCGACGACACCGATGCGGAGTCGTCGGTCGGGTAGGCGAAGGAGACCTCCTCGAACCTGAGCACGCCCCTGACCGGTTTGAGGGCCACTGCATCGGGAGCGTCGGCAATCGGGTTCCGGGTGTCGAGCACCTCGAAAACCCTCTCGAAGGACACGAAGGCCGACATCACGTCGACCCGGGCATTCGTGAGCTGCGCCAGGGGCAGGTAGAGCTGGGTCACCAGTACCCCCATCGACGCCAGGGTCCCGATGGTCAGGGTTCCGCTGATGGCCAGCGAACCGCCTACCCAGTAGACGGCTGCCGTACCGAGTGCACCCAGGAGGGTCAGGGCAATGACGAAGGCACGGCCGTACATGGCGTTCAAGATTCCGATGTCGCGGACCCGGCCCACGCTCACTCCGAAGTCGTCGCGCTCCTCGTCGTGGCGGCCGAACAACTTCACCAACTGCGCCCCGGCAACGTTGAAGCGCTCGGTCATTGTGGCGTTCATGGAAGCGTTCAGATCCATGCCCTCACGTGTGATCCCGGCCACCTTCTGACCGACACGTCGGGCCGGCAGCACGAACAGGGGGAGCAGAGTCATGGCCATCAGGGTTATGCGCCACTCCAGCACGAACATCGTTGCCAGGGTCGTCGCGGCGGTGATGGAGTTGGCTACCACCGTGCCCAGGGTGCCGGTGAGCGCCCGCTGGGCCCCGATCACGTCGTTGTTGAGGCGGCTGACCAGGGCTCCTGTCTGGGTTCTGGTGAAGAAGGAGATCGGCAGGCGCTGCACATGGTCGAACAACTCCAGGCGGAGGTCGTAGATGAGCCCCTCGCCGACCGTTGCCGAGAACCACCGTTCGACGAAGGACAGGAGCGCCCGGGTGAGTGCAGCCGCCACGACCAGCATGCCCAGCAGGGTTAGGTAGCCGCGGTCTCCGTTGGCGATGGCGCCGTCGATGATCTCCCGGAAGAGCAGCGGTGGAACCACACCAAGCAACGATGACGCAATCACGGTGAGGAGAAAACCGATCACCATTGCCCGGTACGGTCTTGCGTAGCCCCAGACCCGACGCCTGGTGTCGGGTCCAATTGCGCCACCGGCGGGTCGCTCGCGCGACATGGCGTGCAGTATTCCCATCGGATGTCCCATGGTCCGAGCCTACGAAGAACCCCGGGCGTGCATGCAGCCCGCTGTGTGCCCGGCTGAACGGTCGGTCTAGGGTCGGCGTCCGGCACACGGGGAGGAACGACTTTGGATAAGCATCTGCGCGACGCCTGGGGTGAGATGACGGCGCCCGGTGCACCGTTCGCCTGGTCGGTCGTGGACGTGCGCGGGGTGCCGACAAGGGCCTACGACTCGGCACCACCGAACATGGCGGTCCTGTGGCAGGCATCGGCCGCCCACGCCGACAACGACTACATCGTCTTTGAGGACGAACGCCTCACCTACGCCGACGCCCACGCCAGGGTTGGCGATCTGGCCGCCCACCTCTCTGCAAACGGGATCGGCCACGGTGACCGGGTGGCGATTGCCATGCGCAACTACCCGGAGTGGGTGATCTCGTACTGGGCGACCATCTCGCTCGGTGCCGCGGTCGTCGGAATGAACGCCTGGTGGACGGGCCCCGAGATGGAGTTCGGCCTCACCGACTGCGGTGCCCGGGCGCTGATCTGCGACAGCGAGCGGCTGGAGAGGGTCGAACCCCTGCTGGCCGGCCTCAGGGAGGAAGGTCCCCTGCACGTGGTCGTGGTCAGGAGCAATGGCGATCTCCCCGACGACTCGATGCACTGGCCGGAAGCCCTGGCCGCAGCAGCCGATCTTCCGAAGCCTCCCGATGTCGCGATCGATCCCGAGGACGACGTCTGCATCTTCTACACCTCGGGCACGACCGGTCGCCCAAAGGGTGCCGCCCTGACACACCGGGGGGCGGTCTCGAACCTCTTGAACCTGGCGTTCTGGCAGGTCATGACCGAGGTCGCCGAGGCCAAGGCCGTGGCGGCGGGGACCCTGTCATCGGGTTCGCACAAGGAACCAGTTGACTCGGAACCGGGTTCCCTTCTGGCCGTACCGCTGTTCCACGTAACCGGCTGCAACTGCTGTCTGCACCCGGTCACGGCAACCGGCGGCAAGCTGGTCCTCATGTACAGGTGGTCGGCCGAGAAGGCCCTCGAGTTGATCGAGCAGGAACGTGTGAGCACCTTCACAGGTGTCCCGACAATGGCACGTGAGTTGATCAACAGCCCCGACTTCGCCAAACGCGACACCAGCAGCCTCGCTCACCTCGGCGGTGGTGGCGCTGCGGTACAGCCTGATCTGGTGCACAAGATCGAGGAGCGGCTCGAGGGCAGGCCCAGCACCGGATACGGGCTGACCGAGGTGAACGGCGTCATCACCGTCAACTCCGCCCACTGGTTCCTTGCCAAGCCGGAGTCGGCCGGGCCGCCCCTCCCGATCATGGAAGCCCACATCCGCGACGATGAGGGCACCGCCCTCCCGGCGGGTGCCACCGGCCAGCTGTGGGTCAGGGGAGCCAACGTGTTCCGCGGCTACCTGAACCGGACCGAGGCAAACGCCGAGGTCCTCATCGACGGCTGGTTCGACACCGGCGACATCGGCTACCTCGACGACGAAGGCTTCCTCTTCCTCGTCGACCGTGCAAAGGACATGGTGCTCCGTGGTGGAGAGAACGTGTACTCGGCTGAGGTTGAGGCCGCCATCTACGAACACCCGGCAGTTGCCGAGGCAGCAGTGTTCGCCGTTCCCGATGAACGCCTCGGTGAGGCGGTCGGGGTGGCGGTCGTTCTGCTTCCGGAGGCCACGATGACAGCCGATGGCCTGCGTGCCCACACTGCGGAACTGATCGCCTCGTTCAAGGTCCCCGAGCACGTCTGGTTCCTCACCGATCCACTGCCGAGGAATGCCAACGGCAAGTTCGTAAAGCGGCAACTCCGGGAGAGTCTGCTGGAATCTGGTACAGACTGACAGCCCTGTCCGGCCGTTGTGTGAGGCTGATGCCATGAATGCATACATCGACGGGCAGCGGGCCCCGGTGCTCGATGAGGTCACCGCACGCGACCTCCGGGTCACCGGGACCATCCCCGAGGAGTTGGAGGGCCGCTGGCTGCGAAACGGCCCCAACCCCAGATCTGAGGTGGACCCCGCCACGCACCACTGGTTCCTGGGCGACGGCATGGTCCATGGAGTTCGGATAAGGGGTGGCCGTGCCGAGTGGTACCGCAACCGTTGGGTCCGGAGCGCCCGGCTGGCAGCCGAGATGGGTGCGGAACCGCCCACCGGTAGGGCCTTCGGCGATCGGGACTTCAGCCCGAATACCTCTGTCGGAGGCTTCGCTGGAAAGACCTGGGCCCTCGTAGAGGCCGGAACCACCCCCATGTCGCTCACCTATGAACTGGACACCATCGGCTACGACGGGTTCGGCGACACCCTGCCCGGCGGGTTCACGGCCCACCCGAAGCACGACCCTGCCACAGGTGAACTGCACGGCATCTGCTACGCCTACCCGGACAATCCTGACCGGCTTCAACACGTCGTGGTCGGAGGCGATGGCAGGGTCTCCTCGGTTACCGAGGTCCCTGTTGACGGGATGCCGATGGTGCATGACATGTCACTCACCGGCAACTATGCGCTCCTCTACGACCTGCCGGTCTGCCTTGACATTGAGATGGCGATGGGTGGCAGCCCCTTCCCGTTCGCATGGAACAACGACCACCCGGCCCGGGTCGGCCTGCTGCCCCGGGGAGGTACAGCCGACCAGGTCATCTGGTGTGAGGTTCCACGCTGCTATGTGTTCCACCCGGTGAACGCCTACGACACAGCCGACGGCTCGGTCGTCGTGGATCTCTGCCGCTACGACCGCATGTTCGACAACGACCGGCTCGGGCCGGCAGGAGACAGCACCCCCAGCCTGGCCCGGTGGGTGCTCAACCCGGCAACAAGGAGCGTTGCCGAGACAGTTATCGACGACCGACCCCACGAGTTCCCGACACACGATCCGCGGGTGGGAACCCGGCGTCACCAGTACGCCTACACAGCCAGTGGTCTCGACCTGGGGCCGACCACCAGGATCAACGTGGAAACCGGCGAGGTCGTCACACACGACCACGGCCCCGGTCGTTTCGGTGCCGAACCGCTCCTGATCCCGAGGGATGGATCAACCGATGAGGGCGACGGATGGTTGCTGGTCTGCGTCAACGACAGGAGCGGTGGGCCGGCCGAACTGGTTGTCATCGATGCCCTCGACATGGAGGAACCACCGATCGCACAGATCCACCTTCCACAGCGCGTACCCGATGGATTTCACGGAAACTGGGTGCCGGACAGCTCGGTCCCACCCGGATCCTGAGGGTTCCGGTCGCCGAAACATATGAACGGGCCCGTAGGGGAGAAGTCGGCATGAACGGCAGTCGAGGTGCGACACACGATGTCCTTGTGGTGTGCCCGCCAGGGCTGGAGCAACTCGTCGCCACCGAGTTGGCTGGGCTCGGGGTTCGGCGTACCCGTATCGAGAAGGGTGGTGTTGCCTGCCAGCTGACCTCCCGCCAGCTGTATGCGGCGAATGTCTTCCTGTCGTGTTCCACCAGGGTCCTCGTCAGGGCGGCGACCTTCACGGTCAGGTCTTTTGCCGACCTTCAACGGAGGCTGGGGGAGGTCGACTGGTCAGAGTGGTTCGACGGGATGTCCCGGCCCAGGGTGCGAGTGACCACCCGGCGGTCGATGCTGTGGCACGACGCAGCGGTCGTCGAACGGTTCGAGTCGGCTCTTCCCAAGGGGTCGACTGACGGACCCGAGCAGTTGCTTGTTGTCAGGGCGGTGAAGGACAGGTTCGTCGTGAGCGTCGACTCCTCGGGCGCTGCTCTCCACCAGCGGGGATGGCGCCTCGACCAGGCCAAGGCACCACTACGTGAGTCGGTGGCAGCGGGACTCCTGTCGGCATGCAGATGGGACCCGTCAACCCCGTTGGTCGATCCAATGTGCGGATCCGGGACCATCGCCATAGAGGCGGCGATCCGGGCCGCCGGGCACGCTCCGGGGCTCGGACGGGACTTCTCCTTCCAGCGGTGGCCTACGTTCCAGCCAGGAACCTGGGCCAGCGTCAGTGCCGAAATCGACTCTGTGGTCGCGCCGACTGGCCACCCCGCAATCGTTGCCGCCGACAGGGATGCCGGAGCGGTGGAGGCCGCACGTGCCAACGCCGAACGGGCCGGCGTGGCTGACCGGATCCAGTTCGTCAATGCCCCCATCTCGGCCCTGGAGAACCCTGAGCCTGATGGCGGACCAGGCCACCTGATAACCAACCCGCCATGGGGAGGCCGCGTGTCAGCGGGCGACGACCTCAGGAACCTCTACGCCACCCTCGGACGGGTCGGAAATGAGCATCTGGCCGGGTGGGGCCTCGGCATCCTGGTGGCCGACAGGGACCTGGCACGTCAGGTTCGGCCCGGTCTCACGGAGTCGTTGCAACTGGAGCTGGGGGGAAGGCAGGCCTGGCTGTTGACCGGAAGGTTCGGCTGAGTCAGCCCACGGCCGATGGTGGTGTTATCCGGTAGTCAGGGTCGACGCTGCGGGGCCCCTCACGCCTCGCCAGGGCCGCCTCAACCGCCGGTTCCAGGCGTTCCTCCTTCTGGCGGGTGAGCTCAGGGTCCCTTTCGGCGAACTCCGGCATCACCTCGGCAGCGAACAACTCCATCGACTCGCAGATGTGTTCATGCCTGTTGCGGCCAGCCTGGCTGACAAAGATGACCTCGTCGATCCCGGCAGCCTCATACTGACGGAGGAGCGCCCGGAGTTGTTCCGGCGTTCCGATAGCCCCGCGTAGCGACAGCAGACCCTCGCCGATAGTGGCTGGCGTTCCCGCCAGCCTGGCCCTCAACTCGACGTTGGTTTGCGCTGCTGTCTCACGGTCGAAACCGAAGGCGCTGCGGTTCTGTTCGAATTCGGCCCAGATGTCGGTGACCCCGGGGCTGTGGCTGCCGAAGGCGTAGAAGTGCCCCAGGGAGTAGCCGAAGAAGTGAGCGCCGTCGATGCCCCTTTCGATGGCAGTTGCCTCGTCCCCGTGGCACATCATCGGCAGCACGCTCGAGATGTTGGCGTTCACGGCGAAGCCGGCGGGGACACACTCCTCGGATGCGATGGTGGCGTAGTACTCGGCGACCCAGTGCTCCGCTTCACCCGGCTCGACAAAGGCGAAGGTGAGGGCACCGATCCCCTT
>MPLV02179617.1_pt1 | contig 11356 bp, 8 predicted proteins | sample 1617331 | NCBI WGS metagenome assembly MPLV02 (sample SAMN05944802, study PRJNA350692) | marine metagenome | biome: marine; feature: ODZ; material: water; isolation source: 100 m water sample filtered on 0.2 um supor filter | place: Pacific Ocean | collected 2012-04-08 | depth 100m m | reverse complement strand
GATGTCGACTCGATAAGAGTTGCCGACATCGCCGACGGTGCAGGCTGTTCAACTGCGACCATCCATAATCATTTCCCCAATGCGCTTCCAGATATTCTTGCGGCCATTTCAGAAGACATCATTCAAACCGCTTTCAAACAGTTCGAAAAGATCTCTAAAGGCTTCTCTGGTATAGAGCTAGTTCGGTCATATTTCAAAACAGTCGGAGAACACATCTGTGAACAATCCGACGTCGCGGTTCCGAGCATCGCCATCTCAGTTGACTTGGCTTCGCAAGGAAGTTGGTTTGATCGAAAAATTTTCAGCGACTGCGAAGAGCTCTTTAAAAAAGCTAAAGAAACCGAACAGATCAACGGTTCACATAACGAACTAGCCCGCCTGACACACACTTTCTTCCAAGGCGCCCTTTATTCATGGGCGTTGGGAAGTGTCGACTCCGAAGAGTTCCTTCGCATGTCAACAGAAAGTGTTGATTTTGCTGTTTCATCATCTCGAAGTGCAGCATGACGAAACGATTCACTTCTCAAGCCCGTAAGAGCGTAAACGTGATTCGACTCTTCATAGATATAGCTGTTCTTGGTAATTTCCTTGTAATAAGTAAGGTGAACGTATGAAAGTGTTCCTTCTTGACGATCATGAAGTTGTACGACGAGGACTTAAAGATCTGATCAATTCAGAACCTGACCTCGAAGTGGTCGGCGAAGCTGGCACTGCAGAGGAAGCACTTGAAGTGGTCTCTGCGTGTCAACCCAATGTTGCAGTTTTAGACGTGCGTCTGGGTGATGGTTCAGGAGTAGAGGTTTGTCGTGATATTCGCTCCGCGTACCCTGAGATTTCATGTTTAATACTTACTTCTTTTGAGGATGACCAAGCTCTAGTCGAAGCCAGTTTGGCTGGAGCTGCTGGATATGTACTGAAAAAAATCAAAAGCAACGAAATTCTCCAAACTATACGTCTAGTGGGAGAAGGGAGACAGCTCCTCGATAGAGCCACAACACGTCTAGCTTTGCGACGTCTACGGGAATCTGGTGAAGCGGCTGTTGGCGAATTACCCCAGCAGGAACGAAGAGTTTTTGAATTGATCGGTGATGGGCTTTCAAACCGTGAGATCGCAGAAGCCATGTTTTTAGCTGAAAAAACAGTCAAAAACTATGTAACCAGCATCTTAAGAAAATTAGGAATGCAGCGACGTACCGAAGCAGCCGCATTTGCGGCACGGTTAGAGGAAAGACACGGACAGTAACTTCAATCAACTATTAAAAGAGGCACCACCCAAGTAACGACGGTTCCGCCACTTGGTGCGCTAACGGCAGTAAAAGTACCGTTCCGATTCGCCGCTCTGTCAGCGAGATTCACAAGACCGCTTTGTCGCGTTGATTTTTTTGGAAGTCCTCTACCATTGTCAACAACTTCAATGGTTAGTTCCTCATCAACTTTTATACTCAGGCTGACTTCGGAAGCTTCAGCGTGTCTTGCCACATTCGTAATCGCCTCCCGGATCACTGCAAGAGATTCCTCAACTAAATCATCTGCAACAGCTGTGTCGAGGGGGCCAACAAAATGACAGCGTGGTTTGATACCTAATGTTCTTGAAAGAAGATCGATTAAAGTTATAGTTCGACTACGTAACCCTTCTTCGCTATGCACGGGTGAACTAAGATCGTAAATAACAGAACGAATTGTCTGGGTTGTGTCATCAAGATGTTGGATAATTTCCGTTAAACGTGTCGAATTTAAATCTTCATTAAGAGGTTGAAATGATTGAAGTCCAAGGCCGATGGCGAACAATTCTTGGATGACTGTGTCGTGTAGTTCACGAGCAATTCGTTCATGGTCTTCAGCCTGATTCATTCGATACCGCGCTTCTTCCAATTCGCGTTCTGCTCCAAGCCAGTCACTCATGTCTCTGATGGCAGCGACTGTGAACTCTGTATCAGATATAGGTGCAAGGCTCACATGGATTGGAAAAACACGACCAGTTCCTGAAAGGCCTACTAAACGTTCCCCAGATCCCATAGGTCGCGAATTAGGAGATTTTTCGTATGATTTTCGGTGAACCCGATGACGTTGTCGACTCTCAGCAGGTACGAGATCTTCTACAGGGCAACCAAGCAATGAGTCTGGTTCCAATTCGAATAATTCATAAACTCTTTCATTAGCTGCAATTATTTTGCCCTTATTACCCACAATAATCACTGCATCAGGGGTGCTGTTCCAAAGGTCACCAGCGGTAACACTTGGTGGAAGTAATTCTGGGTCGCTAGTCATAAATATTCGTTAACAATTCGGTTGCTAGTCAATTATATGCACGGATGACTGACAGGTTGTCATTGCAGACAGTTGAGTGGTTAGTTCAGGCGGCTTCCACGATGACAGCGGTGACCATGCCGAACATTCCGTTGTTGCGTTCAACGTGGTTGAGGATGTGACAGTGCCACACCCACGCACCAGGTTCGTCGGGGCGAACAAGTACCGAGTAACGTTCACCGGGCGCCACATTTATGGTGTCTGCAAAGTAAGGGTGGTCGAGGGGAAATCCGTCCTTGGCGAACACCAATTGGGGAAACTGGTGCATGTGCATAGGGTGTATCTGTAATCCCTCGTTGTAGTAGTCGACGACAATCCAGTCACCTACGGTGACGACGTAAGGTTGAGTCGCTGGGAAAGACTTACCGTTTATCGAGTAACCGATGACTCCAGCGTCGTTGAGAACCATCGGAATGATCTGCGAGATCTCGAGGTCGGCGGGAATAAGTTTACCTCCTATCGTTTTTCCGCGGGGAATTTGAGGTTCACCAATGGTGAAAACACCTAACATCCCATTTGGAACTGCCGTGTGGGCCATGTGATGGGCATGGTACATACCGGTACGGGGTTCTTCGGCAGTGAACTCATATGTGAATGAGGCACCTGGCTGGATCAGGTCTTGAGTGAGGGGTGCCACTCCGTCCATGTCGTTGGGTGTGGAAATCCCGTGCCAGTGGATATCAGTTCCTAGTGGGAGTTGGTTATCGACTACTACCCGAACGCGGTCGCCGACGTCGACTTGGATGGCTGGACCGGGAACTGTTCCGTTGTAGGTCCAGGCGTCGACGACCTTTCCGGGTTCAACTTCCCACGGCGTAATGGCAGCAGTCAGATGAAACTCCTTGGTTCCATCGCCGGCAATGATGGGCTCAAGGGTCTGATTGCCGATACCGGTTGTTGCTACCGGGAAAGCTTGGATTGACTCCAGCATGATGCGATCCATCTCACTCCAGTCGACGTTGTCTCCGTGGGTACCGTCTCCATGGGAAGAGACCACGGTGGTCAGCTTTGGATCATCGGCATCTAGTACGGTGAGGGTTGCAGTCATTCCGGCCTCTTTGTGCCCGGAGAGCTCACATATCAGGGGATACGTGCCTGGAGCCAGCGTCCCAAGATCCAGAATACTCGAGTGGTTAGTGCCTAATGATGGGGTGATGGGCCCATCGTCGAATTGGAGATTGTGGTCAGCTGATCCGAAGTTGGTTACAGACAGGACGACTGGTCCTGCCGGTACGGTTAGAGTGCCGGTAATGGCGAACTCGGTTAGTGAAATCTCGGCTACAAAAGTACCGTCGTCAAAAACTGGAGTGGCTTTTGGAACGGGATGGATATCTCCGGAGACGCCTATAGAGGTTGAGGAATCTGCAGGGTCGTTGTCTTTCGCACAACTAACCACCAAAAGGGCAAAAGCCAGAGCAACAATTACAACTCTCCCAATGAATTCATAGGTGTTTGATGCTTTACCAGTACCTTTGCTAGGACTTGTACCTAAGGGAACATTTTCAATTTCCATAAGAGCTCCAATCTGATTTTTTCTTTGCTAATCACATCGTGCCTTGTACTGAGAACTAATAACTGCGGACCAAAGTCCCTTTGAATCGGTAAATGAAAAATCGTGACTTAAGTCCCGTAAAAAGATTCGCTTGTTCGTTTTCGCGCTGATAACTATATAGATGAGCTCTTCAGTTGAAAGATTTTAAACGTCGATGAGGATACGTCTATTAGCTAATTTGACCATTGAGAATGGTTCTTTCGTAGAAGTTTTTCTTGTAGCGAAACGTTGAGAACCTAGGGCTTATCGATACCTAGACTTTCCACTAGTTTTTCTGGCATGTCCGACGGCCACTTGGAAGGGTCTATTGCAAGGCGGAACGTAAAATAGGCTCCGACTAGCATCGCTGATGCGTAGTTAATGTCTAAGGTTTCAGAAAGCATTCCTGCTTCCCTCAGCCTTTCAAGTGCAGGTCTGATTAACTGCATATGCCTGTTGCGCTCCATCTCCTCACGAATTAGATCACGAACTTCATTAGCTTCGTCTGTATCCATGATCGCAAGTGCCGGAATGGTGAAAGCGTTAAGGGAAGATACTGAATTGTGTACCTCTCTGACTGCGAAAACCAGATCGTCATATGGGTTGTCTGTGACTCTTATTTTGGTTTGAGATTCTGAGACTTTACTCACGTGTTCGAGAATTGAGATGAGCATGTCTTTTTTGTCACGAAATCTTGTGTAGACGGCTCCTGGTCTTACATCTGCTCTTTTTGCTACAGAAGCCAGAGTCATGGGTCCGTATCCGTTTTGATGGAACTCGTCGGTGGCGGCTTGTATAATTTTTTGGTCTAATTCTTCATCTCTTGGTCTGGCCATGTTTCTTTTTTCCCTTTGTTTGTAGGACTTTAACATAAAAAAAAGAATTTACGCAATTTATTTCCGAAATATGTTGCATGAAACTAATTAGCGGTATATAGTTTCGGTTATGGGTTTACGTAAACTAATGACGGTCTTAGCATTACTACTCTCTGCTTTCCTGGTTTTAGGTTTCATATCAGAAAGTAACGCAAGCACACTCCAAAACCCAATAACACAGAACGAAAAACACATCCATGAAAACAACTGGTCCGAGAACCTCCGTGACAGAAACTGGCAGACTTACCTCTCCCCTGAGATTAAACAAATTCTTACTCTCGATGATCAAAACTCAGCTACTCACAATCCACACGCCGGACTTCACAATTCAGGTGTGACACCAATGGTTAACACTGAAAACGGAGTCGCCTTATGGGGCAACTGCAGAACCATAAACATCTCAACTCTTATCGATTCTTCACTTGTAGAAAAAGATGAAATGTTCAATGTCATAGATGGAGTTGCAGAAGTAGTAAGTGCTTACACCGGATTGACAATGTCACATGAGAACGGTTACACGTCAACTCAAGTCGACAGCTCAAACCTCCCAACACCAGAAGCAGGATCGATTCTCATAATTTGGGTCCCAAAGAATTCAGAATCTCTTTCATCTCAACAACTCGGAACTACCAAAGTTTGGCACACAGTTGAAAATGACGGAACTCCGACAATAACAAGAGCTCGAATCCTACTTTCTGAAAAAATATTCGAAGAATACAACTCAGGGATCATCGGTCGCGGAAACAACATAGAAACTGCCGTAATGCACGAAATGACACACGCAATGGGTGTTGGACATTCAAGTCATGAAAACTCTTTTATGTATACAGAACTCACGAATAATACTCTTGCCACTGTCGCTGATATAGCTTCACTAGTTTTCGCTGGCAGTAGATCGTGCTAACGCAGTTAAGCTTAATTCCATCAAATACAAGAATGACTGGTTTTTAACCCAGACAAAAATTACAAAGCTTTCTACGAAAAACAAAGAAATTGGAATAGCTTTTTAGCGGTTGTGTTATGAAAATACGCAAACTGCTTTGGCTTATCCCACTTCTCCTAATAGGCCTTGTAGCAATAGCAATTTACGAAGAATTTTTCGCGAGTGGCAACTATCAAAAAATCGAGATATCAAACTATGACTCAGATCCGACTCTAAGCCGTGAAGAAAAAAAAACGTGGACTAGAAACCTGCGTGATGAAAAATGGCTAATTGAACGCTCCCCCAAGATAGACGACTTCTTTTACCAACCTGAACAGACGACCATGATTCACCCGATGATAAGTATCAATCCTTACATTGGACTTAACGTTGCAGGTGTAACCCCAATGGTTTCAACTGAAAACGGTGTTGCCCTGTGGGCAAACTGTCACAAAATAGAAGTTTTAACGGGAGTCGATTTTTTCCTGGAACAAGTAGAGGAAATGTACGATGTGATTGACGGTGTTACCGAGGTTATAAAAAACTACACAGGTTTAAGATTGACACACTCGTTGCAAACCACCGGAAACCATCCCGTGTACGGTCCATCTCTTATTAGCACCGCAGAAATTCCCACTCCTAAAAAAAATTCAATTCATGCAATTTGGGTGCCTAGAGAGTCTCCTCATTTAGAAGACAATGAACTGGGTCGTGCGGAAATTTGGAACACAGTAGAAACTGACGGAACTCCAACGATAACAAGAGCTCGGATGATTCTTTCTGAAAAACTCTTTGACGAATACGATTTGGGTTTAATTGGTCGTGGCAGTAATGTCGAAACTGCAGTTCTACACGAATTCGTTCACTCTGTGGGAGTTGGACATTCAAACAACAAGAACTCTTTTATGCACACAGATCTCGCTGACGAATCTTTCGCAACTATCGCTGACTTGGCTGCTCTAATTTTTGCTGGTAGCAGGTCGTGTTAATTCAGTAGAACCGAACTTTGAGAGTAAGTTGGTTAAACAGTATGAAACAATCATTTGGCATATTTGCAGTCTCTGTCTTTTTGATTTCTTGTGCGTCGAACTCAGATGAAATAAAGCCTCTTACATCCACAACTCTGTCTACAACAACTCTCCAAGAGGTAACTACACTTGCCACCACTCCAAAACCTGCTTTTCACCCTCCCGATGAAGGTGAAATATTTGAAACGATAGTAAAATTGTGTGACTTGGCATTCAACTCCCTCAAATGTGAAGAAGACTGTTTCTCATCTGAGACAAACCTGATTGATTGCAGTAACGAGGCTGAAGAAATAGGACTTGAATAAAACTACGGAGGTTAAAATACTCTCAGACAAACACAGGCCTCATCTAGGAAATTAATTGATTTTTGATCACTGGTAATGCCAAGCTTTGTTTTTCGCTTTAACCTCTATGGAGATGTATTTGACCTCTCAAGAAAAACCTATTACGAAAAAGGCTCTAACTGTCTGCTCTAAATACCTGCTTTTTGTTATTACAACTTTAGTTTTCCTTACTTTTAATCCTTCAACAGCTCATGCAGACGATGGCGACCTAGACACCAGCTTCCAAGGCAACGGTATGAGAATCCAGAATCGGACAAATGGAACTGACTATCTTCGCGCCCTTACCTTTCGTGCCGACGGAACCTTCGTAGTAGGTGGCTCAGATGACAACAACCAGTCAAGCGCTCAGGCTCTACGTATGGCAAACATGTCTTTCGGGACTAGTGGCACTTCTGATGGAACTTTCACCAACCCCAATGACCGTCTTTTCTGGAGCCCCAAAACAGATACCATCCACGAAATCTTACTGCTCAGCGACGGACGATACGCCTTCACTGGTCATGCCGGAACGGCTACTACCGGCAGCGGCGGTGACTATGACTGTGTAGCAGTGCTACGCAAGGCAAATGGTGATCTCGATAACAGTTTTGCCGGCAACGGGAAGAAGTTTGTCCAGTTCCACGCTTCAAATGACGACCAGTGTTTTGCGGGAGCACTCCAATCTGACAACAAAATACTCGTCGGCGGATGGGTGCAAGACGGCGGTAGTGCAGGTTGGGAAATAGCTTTAGCGCGACTAAACACCGACGGCACGTTGGACACATCGTTTGGTTCCGGAGGAAAGATAATCGAAGATCTGCCCGGATCTAGCGGTTCATTCATCACCAGTATCGAAATTCAAGCAGATGGAAAGATCGTTGTTGCTGGAACATCAGATAACGACTTTTTCGTTATCCGTTACACGACGACTGGCACGCGTGATACAACGTTCAGTTCTGATGGAATCCACACTTTTGATCTAGGGGCATCTAGTACCGACACACTAAGAAGTATGAAGATCCAATCAGACGGCAAGATCGTCGTAGCAGGATATGGGTCAGGTGACTGGGGTGTGGCTCGATTAACATCATCTGGTGCGATGGACACATCGTTTGGAGGTGGTGACGGTATAACAGTCACCGATTTCGGTGGTAGTGCCGACGAGGCGTGGGGTTTAGCAATAGCCTCTGATGGAAAAATACTCGTCGGGGGTCATACCAATGCATCCGGCACGGACTTTGCTGTAGCACGCTACACATCTGCCGGAGTGTTAGATACCGGTTTCAGCTCCGACGGTAAGGCAACAGCCGATTTCGGATCTGGGAGAACTGACAGGGCTTACGCAATTGGAATTGATGGTGACGGAAACGTGCTACTTGCAGGAAGCTCCAAAACCGGTAATGACGAGGACTGGGCATACGCTAAATTTTTATCCTCGACAACTGTGGAAAATCCGCCATCAGGTTTTGAAGTAGTAAACGGTCCAGTTGATGATGATGAACTTCAAGGCCTCCCAGCCGAGGTGGTTAAAACTGCACCTCTTTGCCGAGGTGGAGAATGGACTTTCGATCACGATACTGCAGGCATAGCCACTAGACAGTATGTGATTCAGGACTCTGTCCTGTCAGCATCCGGTCTTAGTGTAGGTGAGTACATCAAGAACAACTTCCACGACGGAACCTCAACAATGCCGACCCATAACCTTCTTTGGGTTGCAAGCCATATAGATCATGATGGCAATACCGCCTTATCTTCCGAATACTTCTCGGCTTTTGGAATCGTCGGTTGGGTTGGCAACCAAACAACCCTTGACGTTGCAAACGCAGCTGATCCAATAACATTCAAACTTTTCTCAGACGGAAACTTCAAATGGAAAAGTAGTGCCACCCCTGAAACATGGATTGACAGCAACGTCGACTATGACGGAGCTGGACCTTCACCAACTGGTGTTATACCAACAGGTTGGAGTGTCTACATGGCGTTCGCTGCCAAGGACTCTACAACGCGCACACTCCCCAACTATGTGCTTAACCTAACGCAAGCCAACTGTGATGTCGCAGGGTTTACGCGTTCTCCTGCTTCGGTAACGGTTTCTGAAGCAGTCACGACGGGAACTTTCACTGTAGTACTTGATTCCCAACCAGGCGGAAACGTGGTGTTTGACATATCTGCCAGCGACACCGGTGAAGCGACAGTAGATAGTTCATCGCTGACATTTACCACTGGCAACTGGAGCACCCTACAAACAGTAACAGTGACAGGCGTTGACGACAGCCTCGATGACGGTGACCAAAGTTCAACAGTTACCGTAGCTGTCAATACAGGTTCCACGGCAGACAGTGCTTACGACGCTCTTTCCTCTCAAAGCGTGACGGTCACAACAGTTGATGACGACGGACCAGGGTTTACAATCTCGACTACAGCTGTAACCGTTTCTGAAGCTGGAACAACTGCAACAATTACCATCGAGTTGGACTCTCAGCCGACATCAGATGTTGTCATCTCCATAACTTCTGCCGATACAGGCGAGGCGACATTAGGCAGTGCTCAAGTGACTTTCACCAGTTCAAACTGGAATACACAGCAAAACGTGCTGGTAACAGGAGTTGATGAAACGACCGTGGATGGTGACCAGAGCACCGCCGTGACATTCGCTGTAGTTGACGGTAGCTCAGCGGACAATTTCGATCCGGTAGCTGACCAGACTGTGACAGTAACTACAACTGACGATGACATTGCAACATCGCTCCCACCTGTTACGACCACTACTGTTCCTGGATCGTCTACTACTACTACTACTCCACCGACAGGTACTGTGAGTCTTTCAGCAGCTCCGACAGGTGATACAGGTGTCCTCAACTGGGCTGCTTCTGATCCAGGTAATGTTGCCTCCTTTTCATTAGCTCATCGGGATCCGAATTCTGGTTCTTTCAATAATGTGAATACTTTCGGTGGAAGCACTATTGATCATCTGGCAACAGGTTTAGATGACGGGGTTCACTCTTTCAGAATTCTCGCTGTCTATAACGATGGAACAGCTTTAGCTTCCAATGTTGCGACAATCACCGTTTCAGGAGGTGTGATTGTAGGTCCGGTAGTGACTACTCCACCAACAACAACTGCCACACCAACAACAACTGCCACACCAACAACAACTGCCACACCAACAACAACTGCCACACCAACAACAACTGCCACACCAACAACAACCAGTCGAATAGTTGAAATTACGATCGTCCCACCTGAAAGTGACAGTGCCAGCCTCTCTTTGGGAACCGAAGAACTTCCAACAGAACAAGCACTCGAAGTCACTGGAACAGACAACTCCGATGACCAAATACCTGCGGGTCTTATAGCTGCCGGAGCGGGTTTGTTGACAGCCGCCGGACTTTACCTTTCACGAAAATGGTGGTTGGGACTCCTAGCTGGAACAGCCCTAGGAATGCTGATACTTGGTCTATTTGGACGCCGCCCACCGGGAATGCCAGAAGACTTCGAAGTTTTCAAGAAACTCGGTTGGGAGGAAGACGGAACCGACGCAGTCATTACGTGGAGTGAACCTGAAAAAGGCGGAAAAGTAACCAGTTACATACTCCAAGGTTTCAAAGACAACAAATGGCTTATAATCGGCGAATACGACGACGAAACTTTCACAGATACCATTGAAACAAATAGAGCTGACGAAATCGAACGTTGGAGAATGCATGCCAAAGGCCCAGGCGGCACAGGCAAAAAAACCAAGTCAGAAACCGGACTCGACTAAAACTTTAAACGCTTTGAAAACCTCTAATCGCCCCAAGTAACGACACCCGCAAAATATGGCACAAAACCTACGGGCCAAAGTGTCTTAGAGTTTGCGAAAGCTCCGCTGAGGTCAGCGTCTGTTAGGTCCGCGCCACGGAGATCCGCATACTGGAGGTTAGATCTACGCATGTCGGCATTACGCAAATCTGCTTCTCTTAAATCAGCGTGATCAAAGTCCGACCAGAAGAGACTCGATTCAACAAAAGTAGCTCCGGTTAGATCCGCCCACGAGAAATCTGTCCAACGTCCACTTATATGATCAAGATTCGAATTTTGAAGGCTCGCAGAAGTGAAATCAGATTGATAAGTGTCCGCATACCGTAAATTCGCACCTTCAAATAATGCGTTTCGCATATCAGCGTTCACGAGACTCGCCCCGTAGAGCGAAGCTTCTGTGAAGTTTGAAGACTGTAGAGAAGCGTTTCTCATGTCGGATTCCCAAAGATTCCCATTTGAAAAATCAACTCTTTCAAGGATCGCATTTGAGAAATTGGTTTTGATAAAAGTTCCGTTGGTGAAAATAGAATCGGAGAAATCAACTTCGAAGAGATTTTCATTACTGAGGT
>MPLV02048180.1_pt1 | contig 11359 bp, 11 predicted proteins | sample 1617331 | NCBI WGS metagenome assembly MPLV02 (sample SAMN05944802, study PRJNA350692) | marine metagenome | biome: marine; feature: ODZ; material: water; isolation source: 100 m water sample filtered on 0.2 um supor filter | place: Pacific Ocean | collected 2012-04-08 | depth 100m m | reverse complement strand
CTATTGCAGCCTGTTAATTAATGTCCCTATCGGTAGTTTCCACGAGCGACGAGGAGCATTGTTGGCCAAGTCATGCCTACTTGCCTTCAGTCAATCGCCTTCTGAATAGTTTGTGATAGATAGTGCAATGCAAGTGAACAATGCACTATCTGTGGTGCGATATGATTAAATTGTAGATAAAAGTAGATGGCCAGTCATGCCCTGCCGCCGATAGCTGGCCGCGAAGCTGAGATTCTTGCCCTGGCAAAGCAATCCTGTCCTGTTTTCCTAAAGCAGAGCAATCTGAACCTGGAGAAGTTTCAGTCAGCTTTTGCCTGCGCTCTGCACATGCATCAGCCCACGATTCCAGCCGGTCCGAATGGAGAGCTTATCTCGCATCTGCAATATATGTTGGAGCACAGTGAAGAGGGAGATAATCACAACGCTGAGCCCTTTGCTAATTGCTATAAGCGCCTCGCTGAAATTATTCCCCAACTGATTAGAGAAGGATGCAATCCTCGGATCATGCTGGATTACTCAGGTAATTTGCTCTGGGGTGTTGAGCAAATGGGTCGACGCGACATTCTCGATGCGCTGAAATATCTCACCTGCGATCCTTCCATACAACCCCACGTTGAATGGCTTGGCACCTTCTGGAGTCATGCTGTTGCACCCTCAACTCCTATCCCAGATCTGAAGCTGCAGATTCTGGCTTGGCAACACCAGTTTGCTGAGATGTTTGGGTCAGAAGCATTGCAACGGGTGAAGGGTTTCTCACCCCCGGAGATGCACCTTCCCAACCATCCAGACACTCTCTATGAATTGGTGAAGGCCCTCAATGATTGTGGATACCGTTGGCTACTAGTTCAAGAAGACAGCGTTGAACAACTCGATGGTTCAAGCCTTAGCCAGGAGCAGAAATACGTCCCTAACCAACTTGTGGCGCGCAATTCCAGAGGGGAAACAGTAAGCATCTCGGTGCTGATCAAAACCCAGGGCTCAGATACCAAGTTGGTGGGGCAGATGCAGCCCTATTACGAAGCATTAGGGCTGGCAAGGCAATCGTTGGGTAGGACAACGATTCCATCATTGGTTTCTCAAATTGCTGATGGAGAAAATGGCGGCGTAATGATGAATGAGTTTCCAAACGCCTTTATCCAAGCTCATCAGACCATCGCTTCTAAGGCTGATGGTGAGGGCACAGTTCCGATCAACGCTACTGAGTATCTGGAATTGCTAGAGGCCGCTGGTGTCAAGCCTGCTGATTACCCGATGATTCAGGCGGTACAGCAACACAAGGTGTGGCAAAAAGTCGCTAGCACAATTACCCCAGAATCAATCGAAGCGGCCATCACTGAACTCAAAGTTATGGATCCCTCCTTCTCGATGGCCGGAGCTTCTTGGACCAACAACCTCAGCTGGGTTGAAGGCTATGAGAACGTTCTAGAACCGATAAACCGACTTAGCGCCAAATTTCACCAGGTATTTGATCCTTTGCTAGTTCAAGATCCTGCGGTAACCCAAACCTCTCACTATCAGGAAGCTCTTCTCTATTTACTACTGCTGGAGACCAGTTGCTTTCGCTATTGGGGCCAGGGCACCTGGACCAATTACGCTACCGAGATCCACCGGCGCGGGGAAGCTGCGATTGCCTTTGCAACCCAGGCAGCAAGATAGTTAATAGTCTGCTTACTAGGCCAAAGCTAAATTCCCAACACTTGAGTAAGCAGCAGTGAGGCTGTTGAATTGACAAGAAATTTCCGACAGCTTGTCGCCCGACAGGATTTCAATGTCCGATAAGTCAGCAAAATGGATCACTGCTCTACGTGACGGGGTCAGACGGGATTGTGGGGATGGCTGGATGGTTCGCGGCATCGGTGACGGCCTTGTCCAAAGGGTTCAGCTGACTGTTCGTTTCGACGATGGCACCCGCACCAGCATCATCCTTGGTGCCAAGGCAAAGAATGATCCCGATTTCATTCCGTGGGCGGCAACAAGCGCTGGCTGGATTGTGAACATGTCGAGTGAAATCTTGCAGGTGATGAAAGAGCAGGGCAAGGGATTGGCTGAGGCTTACGAGATCGTGAAGCAGAGGAAAGAGTCCGGTTCCGGTAGCGAACTTGATTGGGAACGACTACTAAGAAAATTCAAATCACATAAAACAAACAACAGCATGAAGGGAGCCAGGGTTTGGAACCGTAACTACCGCACACCAATTGCACGCACAGTGCTCATTCTCACAAGCAACCCCGGACCAACCAACGGGTACACGCTTTTAAAAACACTTGTCGAACTTCACGGAGGAGAACCCGGTTCAACAAGTCGACGACTTCGCATCCAGTACGCAGCAGAATTCCTTCGCTTCGCGTTTAAAAATGGGGCTAATAGACGTTGGCTGCCGCCAGAAGATCTTAAGAAGTTCATTGGCGAAAAGAGTGCCGATCTCCATCTGGGTAAACATCAGTGCGATAGTGAGCTATAGAAGAATTGGCAAAGTTCACCTGTCTATCAGAAGAACAACTCAAAGCTTTCCTGGCAAAAGTTCAAGGAGATAGCTCACTACAGGCAATCTCAAGTTAGAAGGAGCTGATGTTGCAGCAAGCTGCATTAAAACTATGCACCATTTCTGCTTATCTTTTAGCTAAGAGCCCATTCAAAGGCTGGTGAACATGCTGATCAGCAATTATCTAAATCAGTTCAGCCTCAACTTATTCACCATCCTTTGAGGATCTCGATCGCATCAGTTGTGCAGCTCAGAATGTTGTCGGCACCGGCTTGCTTTAGGCGATCTTCATAGCTGCTGCGAGCTTCTCGTTGTTCGATTCCATGCAAATGAGGCGGGGCTACTGCCAGGCTCACAAACTTTTGGTTGGCTTGCTTTTGGCGCGCTTGGATCACTGTGAGCACATCGGCCACCGTGTCGCCTAGGTAGGCGATTGGTGGAGCGCCTTCCCCCAAGGCTCTGCCAGCAAGTTGATGGGCTAGCTGTAGCAAGCCTGTTGGATCAGGCTTATCAGGAGCTTCTCCCATGGCAATCAAGGCTGGATTTTGCAGCCCCAAACGTTGCTCCAGCACAAATCGGGCAGAAGGGGGTTCAGCGCCGCTGACAAATCCCCAGGCAAAACCCTGAAGATTTAGTTCCTCAAAGAATGTTCGCTTGACCAGTAACGGCTCGTTGCAGATAAAACCCTGCCAATTGCTTGGGTCCCCATCGGGATCACCACCAAAATAAAAGCTGCTAAAGACTTCAATTACCTGTTCGCGGTTGGGTAGTTTCAGATCTTGATCGTCATGGATATGCCGCCGCCGGAGTATTTCCAGGCTGGCGTCCCAGTCGTTATTCCAGTTGCCTTCTGATTTGAGTACGTCGATAGCAGCGACGGTGGGCCGCCAGCCGCTGAAGTGATGCACTGTTTCTTGGATGGCACGACGGTAGCTTGCTGCTACATCACGGATCACGCCGTCGATGTCAAACAGCAGTAGGCCTTGCAGGTTCAGAGGGTCCAAGGTGGAGTGCGACTGGTAGGTTAGTTGTTTGTATAGATTCCTTGAGCGCAGAGAGCATGACGGTTTCTGAAGGCGCTGCCGCCGACCAGGAGGTCGCGACTACAGCAGTGGCGGAAGGCGCTGCCGCCGACCAGGAGGTCGCGACTACAGCAGTGGCGGAAGGCGCCCCCGAGACCACGGAAGTCGCCAAGGAAGCCGTTGAAGAGCAGGAGGAGCCCAAAGAAGGTCGCCCTGTAATGCGTGGTGGCAGTGCTGCCCTTGCAACCGCAACTATTGATGCTGATGGTGTGCCTTCTGGTTACACCCCAAAGGCTGATGAGGGTCGCTTTTTGCTGAAGATTCTTTGGCTGCCAGACAATGTGGCTCTGGCTGTTGATCAGATCGTTGGTGGTGGACCAAGCCCTCTTACTGCTTACTTCTTTTGGCCTCGAGAAGATGCCTGGGAAACTCTTAAGAGTGAGCTTGAAGGTAAGAGCTGGATCACCGATAACGAGCGCGTTGAGGTGCTCAATAAAGCCACGGAAGTGATCAACTACTGGCAAGAAGAAGGTAAGGGTAAGTCTCTAGAAGAAGCCAAGCTCAAGTTCCCTGATGTGACCTTCTGCGGTACCGCCTGAAGAAGGATAAGGATCCTGGCAGTGTGCTGAGGGGCGGCAAGTGGCTCCTCAGTTAAGCCGTGCGTCCTTCTCGAAGGCTTCAGCAGCTTTCAAGGTGGCTTCTACGTCAAACAGCTCTGCAGCCAGTACAGGGCTGATCGTGAAGGTATTGATTCCCTCTGCCGCCAGATAGCTCAGATCATTGCTGTGGCGCAGGCTGGCGACAAGAAGCTTGCAGCTGCTGCCTACTCCGTCTAGGGCTCGTTGCATTGCTACTAGTTCGCTATAGCCATCGCGACCTTGATCGTTAATGCGTCCTAGATAAGGAGCGATGTATTTAGCGCCCAGGGCTGCAGCAATTAGTACTTGGGGGGCCTCATAACAGGCGGTAAATGTCACGGGAATTTCTGCGGCGATCAGTGTGCGTGCCGCTTGGCTTCCTGTTTGGGTAATTGGCAGTTTGATCTGAACAGTCAGGCCTGGAGTGGTTAGTTGGGCCAAGGCAGTGCCACATTCGGCTAGCTCATTGGCATCATTTCCCCAAGCTTGTAGATGTAGTTCTCGATAGCCAATCTGTTCTGCTTTAAGGGCTAGAAGCTTTAAATGATCCAGCTTGCATGGCTGGTTGGCTCGTCTTAGCAGGCTTGGGTTGGTAGTAATGCCAGCAAAAAGTCCCGTGGCAAACCAGGTTTGCCAGGTAATCGGATCTGCGCTGTCTAGCAAAAGCTGCAGAGACACTCAACCTCCTGAGCCGCTGCAGATTTGTTCGATTATTTGGTGGCTTGAACTCGTGCGCGAGCGCGATGGAATTTTTGTTGTGCTTTTATTTTTTCTGGTGAGGCTGCCTTCCCTTCCATTTGGCTTACTTCGGCTTTGGCCTTTTCCAGTTCTGCTTCGGCTGTTGTTGCATCAATGCTGCTGCCGAGCTCAGCACCATTAACTAATACGGTGACATCGTCGGCTTCAACTTCGGCGAATCCACCCATTAGGGCAATGGAGTTCCAGGATCCATTGGCTCGAACACGCATCACCCCAGTGTCTAGGGCCGTCACGAGCGAAATATGGCCAGGCAATATGCCGATTAGGCCGGTGGTGCTGGGAAGGATCACCTCTTCAGCTGTGCCGTCAAAGACGCTCTGGTCAGGTGCCAGCACGCGGAGGGTGAGAGACATGGTTCGGGGGCTTGGGTTTGACGGAAAGAAACGGAATTGGGGAGGAAGTGATTAGCGGGGAGATGTCTCTCTCCCCGCTGGGTTTCAACCCTTTGCTTCTGAAGCCATCTTTTCGGCTTTAGCTTTTACCTCATCGATGTTGCCAACTAGATAAAAGGCTTGCTCAGGTAGATGGTCTAGTTCACCGGCAAGGATCATGTTGAAGCCGGCGATGGTTTCTTCGAGCTTGACGTATTTGCCAGACATGCCGGTGAAAATCTCGGCGACAAAGAAAGGCTGGGATAGGAACTTCTCGATCTTGCGGGCACGATCCACTGTGCGGCGATCATCTTCTGAAAGTTCGTCTAGGCCAAGAATGGCGATGATGTCTTGTAGTTCCTTGTAGCGCTGCAGTGTGGCCTGAACGTTTCGTGCTGTGCGGTAATGCTCATCGCCAACAACTGATGGCTGAAGCATGGTGCTGGTGGAATCGAGAGGGTCCACAGCTGGGTAGATACCCTTGGCAGCCAATGCACGAGCTAGCACCGTTGTGGCGTCTAAGTGGGCAAAGGTTGTGGCCGGTGCTGGGTCGGTGAGGTCGTCAGCTGGAACGTAGACGGCCTGAATTGAGGTAATTGATCCTTCTAGGGTTGATGTGATTCGTTCTTGAAGTTCACCAACGTCAGTGCCAAGAGTGGGCTGGTAACCAACGGCCGAAGGCATACGACCTAATAGTGCAGATACCTCTGATCCAGCCTGAACAAAACGGAAGATGTTGTCGACGAATAGCAGCACGTCCTGCTTGTTCACATCGCGGAAGTGCTCAGCCATGGTCAGGGCAGACAGGCCCACGCGCATACGAGCACCAGGGGGCTCGTTCATTTGCCCGAAGCAAAGGGCAACTTTCGACTTAGATAGGTCGTCGGAGTTGATTACTCCAGATTCTTTGAATTCTTCATAGAGGTCGTTGCCTTCACGGGTGCGTTCGCCTACTCCCCCAAATACAGATACACCACCGTGCTCTTTGGCGATGTTGTTGATCAGTTCTTGAATTAGAACGGTTTTGCCCACACCGGCTCCACCGAATAGACCAACCTTGCCGCCTTGACGGTAGGGAGCAAGGAGATCGATCACTTTGATGCCAGTTTCAAAAACTGTTGGCTTGGTTTCAAGCTCGGTAAGTTTAGGAGCTGGTCGATGTATAGGTGCAGTATCGGCTGTTTGAACTGGCCCCTGCTCATCAACAGGTTCACCGAGCACGTTGAAGATTCGGCCCAGAGTTGCTTCTCCTACGGGCACGGAAATCGGGGCGCCGGTATCGAGGGCTTCCATGCCACGAACCAGGCCATCGGTTCCGCTCATTGCAACTGCGCGAACTCGATGGTCGCCAAGCAGCTGTTGCACTTCGGCCGTGATCGCAATGTTCTGCCCGGAGGCATTTGTGCCTTCAATGCGTAGAGCATTGAGAATTTGGGGCAGCTTGCCGGCAGGGAATTCCACATCCAAAACTGGTCCGATCACCTGACGAACAACGCCCTTGGTGCCGGCGGAGGCGGTAGCAGCAGCGGCCATAAGAAATAAGAGGTTTTGCAGGGGGTGCGTTACGAACGCATGCCCTTCCAGAGCGGCGCAACATTACCACTGCAATGGTGAATGCTGCTAAGGGTTCGGTCACCCGCACAGCTATCCACTAGTCGACGCACCATCAATACGCATAGGTTGGCACTCAATGACCTCGAGTGCTACTTCGGGTCGTTTAAGAGGTGCTTCGGCGCCATAGTTCTTGTATTGCATTCACCCATGGCAGCTGTTTCTCTCAGCGTCTCCACCGTTAAGCCTCTTGGAGATCGCGTTTTCGTGAAAGTCTCTGAATCAGAGGAGAAAACCGCCGGCGGCATTTTGCTGCCTGATACCGCCAAGGAAAAGCCACAGGTGGGTGAGGTGGTTCAAGTTGGCCCTGGAAAGCGCAATGACGATGGATCTCGTCAGGCTCCTGAAGTGGGTGTTGGCGACAACGTTCTCTACAGCAAGTACGCCGGCACAGATATCAAGCTCGGCTCAGATGAGTATGTGCTTTTGTCCGAGAAGGACATCTTGGCTGTCGTCAACTGAGCTGACGCTGACTTTTAACTGACCAAACCAATCATCTTTAAAGGACAACGCCTCCCATGGCCAAGCGCATTATCTACAACGAGCAAGCTCGACGAGCTCTTGAACGCGGCATCGACATTCTGGCCGAATCTGTGGCCGTGACCTTAGGTCCCAAAGGCCGCAATGTGGTGCTTGAGAAAAAGTTCGGTGCACCTCAAATCATCAACGACGGCGTAACCATCGCTAAGGAGATTGAGCTTGAGGATCACATTGAGAACACTGGTGTTGCCTTGATCCGTCAGGCCGCTTCCAAGACCAATGACGCTGCTGGTGATGGCACAACCACGGCCACGGTTTTGGCACACGCAATGGTGAAAGCTGGTTTGCGCAATGTGGCAGCTGGTGCCAATGCAATCTCCTTGAAGAAGGGCATTGATAAGGCCTCCGACTTCCTGGTGACGAAGATCGAAGAGCTAGCCAAGCCGATTAGTGATAGCAACGCCATTGCTCAGTGTGGAACCATCGCTGCTGGCAATGACGAGGAAGTTGGGCGAATGATTGCCGACGCTATGGACAAGGTAGGCAAGGAAGGTGTGATTTCCCTCGAGGAGGGCAAGTCGATGACCACCGAACTGGAGGTCACCGAAGGTATGCGCTTCGATAAGGGTTACATCTCTCCTTACTTCGCTACAGATACTGAGCGAATGGAGGCTGTACTTGATGAGCCCTACATCCTGCTCACTGATAAGAAGATCGGTTTGGTACAGGATCTTGTGCCTGTGCTCGAGCAAATTGCTCGCACCGGTAAGCCTTTGCTGATCATTGCTGAGGATATTGAGAAGGAAGCTCTTGCCACCTTGGTGGTAAATCGTCTTCGTGGTGTGCTGAATGTTGCTGCAGTTAAGGCACCTGGCTTTGGTGATCGCCGTAAGGCCATGCTCGAAGACATGGCAGTGCTCACAAATGGTCAGTTAATTACTGAGGATGCTGGTCTCAAGCTGGATAACGCCAAGCTTGAGATGCTTGGTACCGCCCGCCGCGTCACCATCAATAAGGACACCACAACCATCGTCGCCGAAGGCAACGAGATGGCGGTGAAAGGTCGATGCGAGCAGATCAAAAAGCAGATGGACGAGACCGACTCGACCTATGACAAAGAGAAGCTGCAGGAGCGTTTAGCCAAGCTGGCCGGTGGTGTTGCCGTTGTGAAGGTTGGCGCGGCTACCGAGACCGAGATGAAGGATAAAAAGCTTCGTCTAGAAGACGCCATCAACGCCACTAAGGCAGCAGTGGAGGAAGGCATCGTTCCTGGCGGTGGCACCACTCTTACTCACCTGGCCTCTGCTCTTGAGAAATGGGCAAATAGCAACCTCAGTGGTGAGGAGCTGATCGGCTCCAACATCGTTGGGGCTTCACTTGCTGCTCCCTTGATGCGTATCGCTGAGAATGCTGGTGCCAATGGCGCTGTCGTCGCAGAAAACGTAAAGAGCAGGCCAATCAGCGATGGCTATAACGCTGCCACTGGCGACTACGTCGATATGCTGGCAGCAGGCATTGTTGATCCCGCTAAGGTCACACGTTCAGGCTTGCAGAATGCAGCTTCGATTGCCGGGATGGTGCTTACTACCGAATGCATCGTTGCCGATATGCCTGAGAAGAAGGAAGCAGCTCCTGCTGGCGGTGGCGGTATGGGTGGTGACTTCGACTATTGATCAGAGCTGGGACTCTTCGGAGTCCCAAAGGTCATCAAAAACATATAAAAAAGCGCCTATAAGGCGCTTTTTTACTGGCCGGAGTTTGTCACTGCATTGAAGATGGAAAATAACTGCGGAACTTGAAGTATGTGCCGATGGAAAACTTCTATGATGAATTAAATGCTGACTACCGTGGATGGCATTTCTCAATATTTTGCTTTTGTAAATGCACCGAAGAAAGCTCCAGTATGCTCATAGATGTGATTCTTTTCACGCTTTAATTCAATGCAATATGGATTAAAGAAAATGGTAAATAGTATCCTTGCGAATCTGAATATATTTTTCTTTGTTGTTGCGTTATCCGTATCTGTCATGGCTGCCAGGCTTAGCATCTCTCTATCAAGGATCTCGCTCTCGCCAAGTGTTTCAAGCATCTTTTCTTTCTCTTCAGTGTTAATAGTGCTGAGCAATACTTTTAATCCTTTTATTGAATCTTTGTCACCTTTGATGATTTCTCTTATGATGCTTTGGTATAAATTTTCCCATTTGTATGGCTCTGCTTTAAATAGATACGACGCTGGGCTTTCTCTATTTGCCTTTAGCAATCGTTTGGCTTCGTCATTCTCGCATTGTTCAGATTTCCAGAAATCATATAAGGGAGAAGCCTTCCCTATTGCGCTCGCCAGTTTTAATGTTGTTGACTTCACTTGATTTCAAGAGTGGGATGTTTGTGGTTCTAAGGGATAGCCCTTGCTGAAATGCTTTTTCTTTAGTTGATTTCTGCACGGCATGGTAAGCCCCGAAGTCTATACTTTATGGCTTTTCTCTGGAATATTATTTGGGTTAATTATTTGACTTTCTCATGCTTAATCCCGGTCTCTTCCTGGTAGGCAATTACTAGTTCTACTAAATCTTTTTTGAGCATTGTCTTGAGTTTGTTGTTGGAGTTCTTGTCGGGTAATAATTGGATGGATTCTGCTGGATTTGTTTTTGTTACCCCTGCATCAAGAATTGAGAAAAGCTTTTTCAAGGAATCAAATAATATCAACGCAACCCTTACGAAAAGCAGGATAACTGTGTCGGTTGTAATTTTCTCTTCCGGGGCCTTTGTCATTTGCTCTTCTTGGACCTTTGCCATTTGGGGTTTCCGATAAATGTCTTGTCGATAAGAGATAAGTAGAGCAAGTCGTCGTTGCCGACACTTGGATTATAGCTTGAATCGTCTATTGAGCAGAGATCAGGCCTTGTTTTGCTTGGGTTGTTGTATCAGTTGTATGCGTAGATCGCTGATTGCCTATCAAGATAAATTTTGCAGAGCTCCTTTAGCCGGCTTCGTTCTGGCTTAACAGTTGGTGGCTATTGCCTTGATGCTGCAAGCGTCAAGGCAATAGCGCCTTGTCAGCCTCCATTGCATAAAAAGATCTTTGCTAGCGTGGAAATTAATCATTAATAGAGGTTGCTACTGGCAAGTTGTTATTACCATCTAGTGCGATGGAGACGTGTTCATAAAGGCAAACCTTATCTCTTCTGACTTCGATATAGCCAAATGCTTTTATTAGAGGAGAGTTGCTATTTTGTCGTAGAGAGAGGTGATGTGATGGTTGAATCTACGATCGCCTGAAAAGAATGTGCGATGGACTTTTAAGTTCACCGATGATCTGTTATCTCTTATTTAATTCAATTGCCTGCTGGTCTTATTAATTCCTTGTAGGTACTTTCATCTATTTGGATTGCTGCGTCTTCATTGAAGAAGTCATGTAGCTTACTTGTGCCGTGCTTGGCGATTAGCCCTTGTAGAGCTCTTTTGACTAAGTCTACGTTGGTTTACTCTTTGCTGATTTATTTTAGGCATTTGGGCATAAGTTGAGCAGTGTTGCTTTAAAAGCTTTGATCTTTACTATGTAGTTGATTGCTATTCCGCCGGTGAATATTTGATTGCAGGCTATTGACTATGCCTTTTGGGTTGGGCTAAAGCATTAGATCCGTGCCATTCCTTCTCTGGTATTTGCCATTATCAGGCCTTTAAATATAATGCTGGTGTGTTGAATTGGCAGAGCTACTGCTGTGTCGAGTAGGAGCAGAACTTGAAGTTTGCTGTGTAGAAATAAGGTGATGCCTTATCTCCAACGTTTGTGATTAGCGGCTTCTGCCACGGTTTCGCTGAATCTTTTATTAGCAAAGATCAGCCGAGCCTATTTGTTGGGATTGATGGTTGATTTCAGTTCAGCCAGCCGGCGCTGAGAATCACGGCAATACTCATAAATATGGCTAGGCATATCCAGGTGATTCTGTTTAGCGTGGCTTCGGCACTGCTGGTGCTTGTGAAACTGGAGCTGCCGCT
>MPLV02076685.1_pt1 | contig 11365 bp, 10 predicted proteins | sample 1617331 | NCBI WGS metagenome assembly MPLV02 (sample SAMN05944802, study PRJNA350692) | marine metagenome | biome: marine; feature: ODZ; material: water; isolation source: 100 m water sample filtered on 0.2 um supor filter | place: Pacific Ocean | collected 2012-04-08 | depth 100m m | reverse complement strand
TAGAGTTTTTCATTTTATGGTTACAAAAAATAATTTGCCAATATTGATTAGAGTATTTAGTTATTCGATATTGGCCATTACTTTTGTTTTTTTAATCAATAATGCTTTAACAGTTTGGTTTGATTGGCCTGGTATTAAGCAGCTATATTCAAATTACGGTATATTTGGATTTAAAAAATTAAGTAAACCTTTAGAAGAATCAGCAATAACTTTAGCTTTTATTCAGTTATTTTTTTATCTGTTTTCAATAGTAATAGTAATTTTTTATGTTTTTAAATCAATTAAACAAACTTTAGAATCTGATGCAGAAATTCTTACTAAATTTACAGCTTATATTATTCGATCTTCTTTCTGGGCTGTTTTAATAGTTGGAGCTGCGGATTTCTTAGTTTCATTTATGGTTGTTGAAAAATTAGTTGAGCCAATTTTAGGTGAATTTTTAAAAGTTAAATTAATTATTCCAAATTTTAGAATTACGTTTGTTCATTTTCCTTTAATATTAGTTTCATTTGTAATTGGATATTTTACAAGAACAGTAGGTTTTATTTGGCTAGCTGTTTTAGTAGTTGGTAGTGAATTTTCAATTGTTCTATCTAGATTTATATTTGAGTATGAACAGGCTTTCCAAGGAGATTTAGTTCGTTTTTGGTATTCCGCCCTTTATCTTTTTGCTAGCGCATATGCTTTAATGCATGAAGGCCATGTACGAGTTGATGTTTTATACACTGGTTTTACTGAACGAAAAAAAGCTTGGACAAATTCTATGGGATCATTGGTATTAGGAATTCCACTTTGTCTTATTGTTATATTTTTGGGAATGGGTAGTAAAGCGAGTATTATTAATGGTCCAGTTCTCTCATTTGAAATTACTCAGCAAGGTTCCAATGGATTATATTTGCTTTATTTAATGGCAATATATTTGGCTGTATTTGCCGTAAGCATGTTAATCCAATTTACTAGTTATTTTATGAGTAGCAGTCATAAACTTTTGAAAAATTAAATTATGGAACATTTTTTTTTAGCTTTACTTGTAATAATTATGATAGCAGCATTAGCATCAGGTTTCCCCGTTGCTTTTGCATTACCGGGTTCAGCTATTGTTTCAATAGGTCTTGCAGCTTTTATTGGATATCTTTTTGAAGGAGATGTCAGCGCTTATTTTGCAACTGATGGACCAATAGAATGGTTAACGGCAGGTATTACAAATTTCAGGAGCAACTATTGGGATGTAGAGACCGATACTTTAATCGCAATACCTTTGTTTATTTTTATGGGAATCATGTTGCAAAAATCTAAAATTGCAGAAGATCTTTTGGTAACCATGGGTCAGCTATTTGGTCCTACACCTGGAGGATTAGGTATTTCAGTAATTTTTGTTGGAGCATTGCTTGCGGCAACAACAGGTATAGTTGGAGCAACAGTAATTGCAATGGGTCTAATCTCATTGCCTACTATGTTGAATAATAAATATGATAAAAGTCTTGCAAGCGGAATTGTTTGTTCATCCGGAACACTTGGTCAAATAATACCTCCATCAATTGTTTTAATTATTATAGCCGATCAATTAGCCAGCGCTGCTGATGTTGCAAATACAATAAGACAGGCAGATTATAAATTAGTTACCGGAGAGTTTAATATGCCTGGTGAACTTAGGGTAGGATCTACAAGTGCTGGAGATATGTTTCTTGGAGCATTATTACCTGGATTAGTATTAGTTGGTTTGTATATGTTGTATGTTTTTGTGTATGCAAGATTAAATCCAAAGGCAGCTCCACCTGTTCTGTTTAAAGGTCAATTTAATTTTAAATTTTGGACAAAAGTTATTATGGTAATAATCCCTCCGCTTGCATTAATTTTTGCAGTTCTTGGATCTATATTAATGGGTATAGCAACAGTAAATCAAGCTGGTTCTATTGGAGCTATAGGAGCAACTTTAATGGCAGGCTATCGACTTCATCAAGGTAGAAAAGATGCTTTTTATCCACTGATAATAACTATTATATCATTAATTCCTATTTTTATAATTTCAAACAATTTTAACTTAAATATTAAAGCTTTAGAAACTAGAAACTTATCTGCAATTTTGATCACCGGTTTTTTTACTATTACTTTCTTAATTGGAGTTTCTTGGAGTTTTTGGAGAGCTTACAAAATTGATAATGTTTTAAAAGAAGTTGTTACAGAAACTTGCACAACTACATCGATGGTATTTATAATTCTTCTAGGAGCAGCGATGTTAACTTCAGGCTTCAGAGCTTTTGGAGGAGAAGAATTAGTAAGAGATTTTTTACAAGATTTACCAGGAGGATTTTGGACCCAATTTGTTGTTGTAATGGCAGTAATCTTTTTATTAGGTTTTTTCCTTGATTTTATAGAAATTGCTGTTGTTGTTGTTCCTATTATTGCCCCAATATTGTTAGCTGAAACTGGAGCTAACGTTAGTGCAATTTGGTTAGGTGTAATGATTGGCGTGAATTTGCAAACTTCTTTCCTAACACCTCCATTTGGTTTTGCTTTATTTTATTTAAAGGGTGTTGCGCCCAAGTTCGTTACAACTTTAAATATTTGGAAAGGCGTCGTTCCATTCATAGCATTGCAGCTTATAGGACTAGGAATTGTAGGTTTTTATCCAACTTTGGTAAATTATTTGCCAGCAAGAACATACTTAACATCTCATGTGGCTCCACCTCCGATGAATCCTAAACTTCAACATTGTTTACAAGATTATAAGTTTGACATTTATAATAATGAAGAACAAAAAATCATAGCTGCTATTACAGGTTTTCAACAATTGGTTCCCCCAAACCTTCCTAATGATAAACTAGATATTTTTGAGGAACATTTTGAAAATGCATTAGGAACTTTTGCTTTAGTCAAAAAACTTCAAAAAACAGAAGAGGAATATAACTTATTTGCTAAAGATTACAGAGACCTTCACTTTAGCGTGAGAAAAAAAGAAAAAAAGATAAGAAAAATAAATAAGAGAATAGAAAAATTAAAATCTGAAATTAGAAATTTAGAAAAAGATAATGTGGCTGAAAAAAATAAAATTGAGCTGAAGATTGAAGATTATAAGTTAGAAATTGATGAAATAAAAAAACAAATCCCAGAAAATTGGCTATCTAGAAATAAAGAATTTGAAATTATTCAGAAAGCTAAAAATACTCAAACAAAAAGATATAGAAAAAATGTTGATCAAGCATATGATAACTTAGATCAAATTGCTATTTTTATAAAAGATCATGAAAAATTAAACGAACTTTCTTCAGATATTAACAATTTAAAGAAAAATATTGTTAATGAAGACTATGAAAATTCAATTTCAATTATAGATGGTTTATTTGAAAAACTTGGGGAAATTTCAGGAACAGAAGAATTTGCCAACAAATTAGATGACTTATATTCCTTGCTTGACAGTGAAGAAAAAGATTTTAACAAGATTTCAGATGCAAGTTCAGAAGCGCTTATATTGTTTGATAATGAAGTGAAATGGAGAAAAGACGCAGAAGAAAATTTAATGCCAGAACTTGAGAAATATAATTTAGTTATAAAGAACAATATAGGTCTGAGACTTCAATCTCGTTTGACTAAAGATCAAGCAAAATTTGTTGCTAAATGTAATTCAATACATCGCGATATATCTTTAAATTTTTAATGTAATTAAATGGACAAAAAAATATTATCGACCAAAAAGGCCGTTCTGGTTTTTTTTGTCTTTGCCTGTGGTTATTTTTTATCGTGTCTTTTAAGAGCTATTACAGCAACTTTATCACCATTACTTTCAACAGAATTCAATTTAACAGCGGGAGATCTTGGCTTGTTAGCTGGAGGATATTTTTTAGGATTTGCTTCAATGCAAATTCCATTAGGATATTTACTGGATAGTTATGGTCCAAAGAAAATTGTTTCTTCATTTTTACTGATTGCAATTATAGGGACAGGCTCATTTGCTTTAGCTGAAAGTTTTACAGGTTTATTAATTTCAAGAGTTTTTATTGGCGTAGGAGTTAGCGCTTGTTTAATGGGACCTTTAACAGGTTATAGAATTTGGTTTGCTGATAATTATCAACAAAGAGCTAATGCCTGGATGTTAATGGTATTATCTATGGGTTTTGTTTTTTCAACACTGCCTGTCCAAATATTATTACCAATGATTGGTTGGAGATGGATTTTTGGAGGAATAACAATATTAATATTTTTAGTAATCTTACTAACGGTATTTTTTATACCTACTTGGAAAAAAAATGAAGAAAAAGAAAAAAATCCAGGATCATTATCAGATGTCTGGAAAAATAAATTTTTTAGAAGCACTATTCCTCTTGGCTTATTTAATTATGGAGGAATTGTTGCGGTTCAAACTTTATGGGCCGGCCCATGGATGGTACGAGTTGCTGGCTATGAACCATTAGAAAGTGCTACAGGACTTTTTTGGATAAATTCATCAATGCTAGTAGCATTTTTTGTATGGGGTTATTTTCTACCTAAAATTAGCAAATATGGTTTAGAAACAATGAAGTTAATAAAGTATGGATTGCCAATTAGTTATATAGTTTTACTTATAATTATTCTTTCTGGTGAAAATGCTGGAGCAATACATTTTACAGTTTATATGTTATCTTCAATTGTATTAACCCTTACTCAGCCTGCTGTAGCTTTATCTTTTCCACCAAGCTTAGCCGGGAAATCGTTAACATCATTTAATTTACTTATTTTTTTAGGAACTTTTATTATGCAGTGGGGTATTGGTTTAGTTATAGACTTGTGCCAATTTTTAGGAAAAGAGGAAGTTCAAAGTTTTAAAATTTCTTTTACTGTTTATTTAATAATTTGTATTTTTAGCTATTCATATTTTGTGATGAAAAATAAAAATGAATAATAAAAAAATGTACAATTTATTTTTAGTTAGTTTAGTTGTTTTAGTTTATTTGTTGGTTACACTTGGGTTGTATATTTTTCAAAGAAATCTTTTATATCATCCAACGGAAAATAATTATTATGGAGACAAATTAACTGTAAAAATTGAAAAAGTTAAAATTAAAACAGATGATAATATTGATTTATTAGCTTGGTATCACAATAAAGATATTAAAAAATTTAAAACTATTCTTTACTTACATGGTAATGCTGGATCACTAGAAAATAGAATACATAAAATTAATCACTTTAAAGATATGAATATTAATTTTTTATTACTTGCATGGAGAGGGTTTAGCGGCAATAAAGGAGAGCCTACAGAGCAAGGTCTTTATCGAGATGCAAGAAGTGCAGTTAAATGGTTAATAAATCAGGGTGTTATCGAAGAAAATATAATAATTTATGGCGAGTCCCTAGGTAGTGGAGTTGCAACTGAAATTGCACAGAATAAAAATTTTGCAGGTATAATATTAGAATCACCTTTCACCTCAATGGTTGCGGCCGGCAAATCAAAATATCCTATTTTTCCAATTAAACTACTGCTTAAAGACAGATATGAAAGCGATAAGAAAATAACAAATATTATATCCCCCATATTAGTAATGCATGGAGAGGTAGATAAAATAGTTCCATTTTGGATGGGAGAGAAAATGTTTCAATTAGCGAATGAACCAAAATATTCCTATTTTTCAAAATATGACGATCATATGATGGACTTTAACAATGAACTAATTAATTCGATAAAATTATTTATAAAAAGTTTAAATTAGAACACAATTTAAACAAATGCTCATCATTTTTGGATATTAATTTTTTATTGTGAAAAAATTAATATTTATCATTTTCATACTATTCTATCCTCATTTATCATTTGCGGAATTAAAAGACCCAAACTATGAAAAATATTTTTATATTGGAAAGATGAAGTCTCACCATGATAAATTTACATTATATTTTAAGACTAGAGAGAAAGCTATTGTAGCAAGGGGTCAATATTCAAACTACATTACTGACTACCCCCAAGATTTGTATTATTATGATCATTCAACAAAAAAAGAACATCCTTTAATTTCTTATGATTGGTTTCCCAAAAAAGCTAAAAAATTTTTTACAAGTTATAAGTATCCAGTTTTCCCAGAAGATTTTGCATATTATCTTTTAAATGACAACAATACTTTAATTCTTGTAAGTGCTTTTAAAGATTATAATCAAAACTTAATTTACGATATAAATAAAAAAGAACTTGGAATTCAAAAAAATCGTGGAAAATTGAATTTTATAATTTCAACATATGCACAAAATTGTGGTTATAAGTCTCTTAAAAATAACTTTGAATGTAAAATTTATAAGCCTCTAATTTCAAAAAATTTAATTAATTCGATTGAGTAAATGCTTTCGCGAATTGTTCTGCCTTAAATATTTGCAAATCATCTTCTTTTTCACCCAATCCCAAAGCTAGAATTGGTACTTTATATTTTTTAGAAATAGCAATTAAAATACCGCCTTTTGCTGTTCCATCTAACTTTGTCATGATTAAACCTGTTAAAGGTATAATTTTATTAAATTCTTCTAGCTGATTAATAATATTTTGTCCCGATGTTGCATCTAAAACTAAAATTACTTCATGTGGTGCTGTTTCATCACTTTTTTTAATTACATTTGCTATTTTTTTAAATTCATCCATAAGATTTTTCTTATTTTGCAATCTTCCAGCTGTATCAATTAGAACTTGATTAATATTATTATTTTTTGCGTGTTCTAATGCCTTGTATGCAACCGAAGCAGGGTCTGAACCTGGATTAGATTTGATTATGGTAGCATTAACTTTTTCAGACCATTTTTCCAATTGATCAATCGCTGCAGCTCTAAATGTATCGCAAGCAGAAAATAAAACTTCGTTATTATTTTCTCTAAATATTTTGCCTATTTTACCAATTGTTGTTGTTTTCCCTACTCCATTCACTCCAGATACTAAAACAACATTTAAATTTTCTTTTTTTTCAAAAAATTTTTGTTTTTCTAAAGGTTGCATTAGTTCAATTATGTATTCTTTTAAGATTTTATTTACTTCAGAAATTGGATCTTTTTTAGGGTCAATTTTTTTTTGGGCAATTATATCTTTTATATCTGAGGCCGCATCAATGCCCACATCGGAACTTATTAAAAATTCTTCTATTTTATCTAAAGTGCTATCATCTATTTCTTTTTTAATAATTATTTCTCTTAATCCAGATGCAAAATTGTTTGCACTTTTTTTAAATCCTAATTTAAATTTTTCAAAAATACCCATTAAATATTAATTTTAATTTCTTCAATTTTTGAGACTGGGCCCATCATACTTATATTATTTTTTTCATCGATATTAATTAATAATTTACCCATGCTAAATTCAATTTCAGTTTTTGAATTAGCAAGATTTTCTAAATTTGCAGCAACTGCCGTTGCGCATGCAGCTGTTCCACAAGCTTTAGTTAGTCCAGCACCTCTTTCCCAAACTTTAACTTTTATTAAATTGGGACTAATTTTTTTTGCTAAAGTAACATTACATTTTTCAGGAAACAGTTCATGATTTTCAATTTCTGGACCAATTTTTTCTAGATTAAATTTATCTATATTTTCTATAAAAAAAATTACATGTGGATTTCCAACATTTACTGCTATTCCACCAATAAATTCTTTATTTTCATTATCAATTAATTTTATTTTTAAATTTTTAGTATCAGAATTTTTGCTTAGCGGTATTTCATTCCAATTCATTTTAGGTGAACCAATTGATGTTTCTACTAAATTATTTTCAAAAATTTTAGATTTAAGAATTTTTGAAGCTACCTTTAAGTTTATTTCTTTTTTATTATTTTCTTTTGAAAGTAAATGAGCAACACATCTTGTGCCATTTCCACATGCATCTGATTTACTTCCGTCTGAATTGTAAAATTCTAATTCTGCATCTAAATTACTATCTTTCTTAATAAATATTAATTGATCACATCCTATAAATTTACGATCACAAATTTTGATAATTTGATCATTAGATAAACTTATATTTTCTTTCCTTTGATCAATGATTACAAAATCATTACCTAATCCATCCATTTTAAATGCATTAAATTCCATATAAATAAATACTTAACTTATTTATTGACTTTTTGAACCTCTATTATAGTTTATCGCCGTTTCCGCAAAATACAGCAATTTGCGGTGTCTTTGGTTACAAAGAGATCGACACTAGTCAGCGATGGTTCGCCCACTGGTGCGATAGTTGCTGTGTGAAATTATGTTTGAAAATTTAACTAATAAATTTGAAGAAATATTTTCTTCTTTAAAAAAAGCACCTTCATTAGATGAGAAGCAGGTAGATGAAGGTTTGAAAAGCATAAGACTCGCACTTCTTGAAGCAGATGTATCCCTTGAAGTTGTTAAAGAATTTATCAATAGAGTTAAACCAAAAGCATTGGGACAGGAAATAGTTCGCTCAACATCACCAGGGCAAATGGTGGTAAAAATTGTTTATGATGAATTGGTTTCTTTCTTAGGAGATAAAACTTCGGATATACAGTTAAATGCAGTGCCCCCAGTGCCAATTATGCTTGTTGGACTTCAGGGATCTGGAAAAACAACAACAACTGCAAAATTAGCAAGATTTTTAGAAAAAAATAATAAAAAGAAAGTAATGATGGCCAGTCTTGATGTTTATAGGCCAGCGGCTCAAGAACAATTAAGATTATTGGGTGAACAAAATAATATTTTAACACTTCCAGTAATAGAAGGACAAGTTCCAGCAGATATTTGTAGAAGAGCAATAAGCGCAGCTAATTTAAATGGTTCAGAAGTAATTTTATTTGATACTGCGGGACGAACCCAAATTGATTTTCAGATGATGAATGAAATCAAACAAATAGAAAACATAATTAATCCATCAGAGACAATATTAGTTGCCGACTCATTAACCGGACAAGTTGCAGCCAATGTTGCAAAAGAATTTAAAAATACAGTCAATTTAACTGGAATTGTTCTTACAAGATCAGATGGTGATGGCAGAGGTGGCGCAGCATTAAGTATGAAGTATGTTGCCGATGTTCCAATTAAATTTTTGGGTGTTGGAGAAAAAATAGAAAATTTTGAAGTTTTTTATCCTGACAGAATAGCTAATAGATTATTAGGTATGGGAGATATAGTTTCCCTAGTTGAAAAAGCTTCGGAAGATTTAGATCAAGAAAATTTAAAAAAAACTGAAGAAAAACTTAAAAAAGGACAGTTTTCATTAGAAGATTATCTTTCACAGCTTAGACAGATGAAAAAAATGGGAGGCATTGAAGGCATAATGTCTTTTCTTCCAGGGGTTTCAAAAATTAAATCTCAAATGGATCAAGCTGGTGTTGATGAAAAAATTATTACTCAAAATGAAGCTGTAATTTTATCTATGACAAAAAAAGAAAGAGAGAATCCAAAAATAATTGATGGATCTAGAAAAAAAAGAATTGCTAATGGCTCTGGAACTGATGTGGCCACTATCAATAAATTGTTAAAACAATTTAAAATGATGTCTGAAATGATGAAGAAGATGTCAAAAGGAAATACGAAGGGAATGGCGGATAAAGGAATTCCTCCTGAACTTTTTAATCAACTTAAATAATATAAAGGAGAAAGAATGTTAAAAATGAGGTTATCAATGGGTGGAACAAAAAAAAGACCCGTTTACAAGATAGTAGTTGCTGATAGCAGGTTTCCAAGAGATGGAAGGTTTATCGAAAAATTAGGATTTTTTAATCCATTACTTCCAAAAGATAAAAAAGAGAGAGTGGGATTAGATCTTGAAAGAATAAAATATTGGTTAGGTCAAGGCGCTAGACCAACGACTAGAGTGGCTAGAATTTTAGGTGAAAACGAAATTATACCAATGCCTGCTAAAGGAAATAACCCACAAAAAGCAATTCCTAAAAAAGATAGAAAAAAAGAAGGCGAAACTGGAGAATCTAAAACAGAAGCACCTAAGAAAGAAGCTAAGGCAGAAGCACCTAAGGAAGAAGCAAAAGTAGAATCTAAAACAGAAGCACCTAAGAAAGAAGCTAAGGCAGAAGCACCTAAGGAAGAAGCACCTAAGGAAGAAGAAAAAAAATAAATGTTTTCATCTCGTATATTCACTTTATATCCAGAATACTTCCCTGGCTATTTGAACAAAGGTTTGTTTGGAAAAGCAATGAGTGAAAAAATTTGGAATTTAGAAACAGTAAATATAAGAGACTATACATTTGATAAACACAAAACAGCTGATGACACACCTTACGGAGGTGGTAATGGCATGTTAATTAAAGCTGATGTTTTAGCCAAATCTCTAGATGAAAATATAAAAGAAAAAGAAAAAATAATTTATTTAAGTCCAAAAGGTAAATTATTTGATCATAATTATGCTAAAGAACTTTCAAATGAAAAATCATTAAATCTTGTATGTGGTCACTTTGAAGGTATTGATGAAAGAATAATTCAAAACAGAAATATAGAAGAAATTAGTATTGGTGATTTTATTTTATCTGGCGGTGAAGCGGCAGCTTTTGTAATTTTAGATGCAGTTTTAAGATTTCTTCCAGGCGTTTTAGGAAATGAAAATTCTACACATGAAGAGAGTTTTGAAAATGGACTTTTGGAGTACCCCCAATATACCAAGCCTCAAGTTTGGGAAGATAAAAGTGTTCCAGATGTCCTATTATCGGGTGATCATGCCAAAATTAAAGACTGGCGTTTATCTCAATCTGAGGCTATAACACGCGACCGAAGACCAGATTTGTGGCAAAAATATAAAAAATTTAAAAAGAATTAATATGAAAACTATAGAGGAAATTAATCAATCAAACGTTAAAAAAATAATTTCAGAAAGAAAACATCCAGATTTCTTTCCAGGCGATATTATAAAAGTTGGCGTTAGGATTACAGAAGGAAAAAGAGATAGAATTCAGTACTTTGAAGGCGTTTGCATAGCAAAAAAAAATAGAAATATTAATTCTTCATTCACTGTAAGAAAAATTTCTTTCGGAGAGGGTGTAGAAAGAACTTTTGCATTATACAGTCCTATAGTGGATACAATTAAAGTTGTTAGGTCAGGAAAAGTTAGACGGGCAAAATTATACTATTTAAGAGATAGAACAGGTAAGTCAGCAAGAATAGCCGAAAAAATTAAAAGGAAAATTGGTATAGATATTGAAACTAAAATTCAGCAGGTTACAGAAGAAAACGTTATGCCGACATCAGAAGAAAAAACTGAGGAATCGCCAAAAACAGAAGCATCAAAAACAGAATCTAAAGCAGAAACACCAAAAGTAGAATCAAAACCTGCTCAAAAAAGTGCTCCAGAAAAAGAAGAAAAAAAACAAGTGCAACCGAAAGAAAATCCAGAGCAGAAAAAATAATTTTTTTCTAAATGCCACAAACAATTTACGATAAAATTTGGAATGAACAT
>MPLV02136459.1_pt1 | contig 11420 bp, 10 predicted proteins | sample 1617331 | NCBI WGS metagenome assembly MPLV02 (sample SAMN05944802, study PRJNA350692) | marine metagenome | biome: marine; feature: ODZ; material: water; isolation source: 100 m water sample filtered on 0.2 um supor filter | place: Pacific Ocean | collected 2012-04-08 | depth 100m m | reverse complement strand
GTCTTGATTTATGCGACCAAGTTTTAAGTTGGCATCTGTAGTTGTGGCTTCACTACCACCCTTTCCGTAAGCTGCTGGACCGGGAATTGCACCAGCAGATTGTGGTCCTACATGAAGTTTGCCATATTCATCTACCCAAGCAATGGACCCACCACCATTGCCAATCTCAACCAAGTCAACTACTGGAACCATAATGGGATAGCCTGCACTTTTCCCATCTTTTTCAATCCAATAGTTAGTCATAATGCGGACTTGGCCATTTTCTATAAGAGAACATTTTGCAGTTGTCCCTCCAATATCTAAAGCAAGGACATTTGGCTCATTGATTAATTTTCCAAGCTCTGCAGCACCCCAAAATCCTGATGCAGGACCAGATTCAACCATTGTAATAGGGATACGTGATACTGCCTCCAAAGAATCTACACCACAATTTGATTGCATAATATAAGGACTCCCTTTGAATCCTTTTTTCTTTAATCCATTTGCAAGTTGCTGCAAGTATTTTTCTGCAGCTGGTTGAACATAGGCAGAAAGCACTGCTGTACTAGTTCTTTCGTATTCTCGCCACTCTCTAGTAATTTGATGAGAGGCAACTACAGCAACTTCAGGCCATAATTTTTGTACTTCAGACATTGCGGTTTTTTCGTGTGTAAAATTAGCATAGCTATGTAAAAAACAAATGGCAACTGCCTCTACTCCTTCTGATTTAAAGTCACTCAAAATATTTGGCAATAAAGTCATATCTAAGGGCTCACTTTCTTCACCACGGTAACTCATTCTTCCAGGTAATTCTCGTCGAAGATATCGAGGAACAAAAGGAATCGGCTTTTGATAATGTAAGTTAAAAAAATCAGGTCTATTTCCTCTTGCAATTTCAAGACTATCTCGAAATCCCTTCGTAGTAATTAAGCCAACCTTTACTCCCTTTCTTTCAGTAAGCGAGTTAATAATTACTGTTGTTCCATGAGCAAGAAAACTAACTTCAGAGGGATCAACATTGCCTTTAGCAAGAACATTTAAAACGCCTGTCTCAAAATCAGGAGGTGTTGTATCAGATTTTGCAGTCACCACGGAATGCTTGCCGGTCTCTGAATCAGTTTCAAAACAAACTAAGTCAGTAAAGGTTCCACCAACATCTGTCGCAACACGTATATTAGATTTTTTCATAGTTGATCTCTTATATTTTTTTAAATAGGTTAAGTAAAAAGCATGCAAGAGCTGGAAGCTTGATTTGCTCAAGCTCTTTAACTTTCGTTGAAGTAAAGTAATTTTCTTTGTCAAGGCAGTTCACTGTTCCTAGCAACTTGCCGTCTAGAACAATAGGAAGATTACAAACAGATTGACAGCCTAGACTATCTATTAATTTATAATCTGAAAAAACTTTTGCAATATCATCGATATTGTTGGCTACAAAAGATTCGTGCTTGTCTAGAACAATTTCAGTCCAGGTTGATCTTTCTATTGGTTTAGTTCCTGAGACAGGGTATTCTTTTGGCATATTTGAGAAGACTCTTCGAGCTTCTGCTTTAGGAATATCGAATGTTGTCAGTGTAAAAAGTTTTATTCCTATTGATTTATTTACTAATTCATAGAGCCTAGCAAAGGCATCTTGAGGATGACTTTTATTTTTTGATAAAGAATCAAATAGCTCTGAATATTCTGACATAAGACTAAATTTCCTTCATTTGGTATGAGTTTTGTGAAGGTTTAAATCCATGCTATGGTCATTTGAAAATATTAGATTTCCACGGCAATCAAACACACCCGGGATTTCTTTACTAACCTCTTTTTCTCCAAAAACGTTCATTGTGCAAACATGTAAGAGGGTTGTTATCTTATTTGTATGGTTCCATGCTGAATGACTTTTAGAGGAGTCAAAATGAAGCGAATCTCCTGACTCAAGAACATTGACCTTACCATCAACATAAATGGTAATAGCACCTTCTAGTATGAAAAAAAACTCTTCGCCCTCATGACTTATTGATTCAGTTCGATGGCCAGGCATCTCATGGATGATAACGCTATTAAGCATGTGTCCAGGAAACGAGTCAGATAGACGCTCATACTGCAAGCCATTTTTATTGATTGTATAAATATCTCGTTCTTGGTGACGTGTAATTGATGATTTACTTTTTGGCTGACTCAGAAAATTTGAAACATCAGATTTAAGAAAATTTGCAATAGCAGTCAAAGAAGTTAGAGATGGTGAGGTTAGCCCTCGCTCAACTTGTGAAATAAAGCCTATAGATAAACCTGATGAAATAGCGACTTCTTTCATCGAGAGTTTTAGCTCTTTTCGTCGAAGCCTTAGTCTTTCGCCAAGCGTATTTTCTGGATCTTCCTGAATTACTGTTGAGTTTTTTCCCATGAGTTGTTTTTAGTAAATTTTAGTATAGGTAAAATATATTAACACACTTTTATTTAAATTATTACATATGAATAAAAAAAATACTAAAAGTTTAGTATAAGTTAAATATATTAGTCAAACATATAAAAGTGTGTTAATATTAATTTCCAGTTAAAGACTTAACTAGGGTTATTTATTAATTAGGAGAAAAATAATATGAATGTTAAATATAGCAAAAAGCCTTTAGGTTTAATTGCCTCAATGTTCTTGGCAATTTTATTTACATTTAGCTCAAATGCAGTTTTTGCAAAGAGCTATGAGGTGGCTTATCTGTCGGCAAGTTCTGCCAATACTTGGTTAGGAGCTTCCGTGAGAGAGATGCAAGCAGTCGCTGGCAATAATGACATAAATATAACAGAGTTCGATGCTCAATTTGATCCTGCAAAGCAAACGTCACAGCTTCAAGACGCAATTGCTTCAGGCAAGTATCAAGGCATCATTGTATGTGCCATTTATGGTGTAGGACTAATTCCAGATATTGAAGCAGCAATTGCTGCAGGTATTGAAATTGTTGTGCTTAACCAAGTTGTTGGACCAGACTTAACTACTTCAGATCCACAAGTAGATGGTATTGCCGCATCAGTTTTGGCTTCACCATATAGATCAGGTACTCGTCATGGCGAGCTAACGGTTAGAGCTTGTGATGGTGATAGTAACTGTGAAGTGGTTTTTATTTATGGAATAAAAGGCATACCTCTTGATGATGCAATCAGACAAGGATTTGATGATGTAATTTCACAGCATTCTTCAATTAAAGTTGTTGCTGAAGGTGAAGGAAAATATCTTGGACCTGATGGCGGTATAGCAGCTACGCAGGATATTCTCAGCATGAACAGCTCGTTCGATGTTATGGTTGGAGCCGACCAATCTATGCAGGGCGCTGCAATTGTTTTAGCTGACGAAGGCATGACTGGAAAAGTCAAGCTTATAGGCCTGGGTGGATCTGCACCAGCTCTTGAAGGTATTGCAGATGGTTCATGGTTTGGAGGCGTTTTTGGCGCACCTGGCGATGAAGGACGTTTTGCAATGGAAGCTATGGTTGATGCTTTGAAAAATGGCGTTCACCAAGGTGGAATTGATCCGCTTACAACAGCACCAGATGGTGGTTTAATTACCTCTGAAAATGTTTCTAAATTTTCAGCCCAATGGGACGGCTAATTAAATAATTTCAAAGCCCTTATTGCTCGTAAAATGAGTAGTGAGGGCTTTGTTTTTTTATAGATTAATCAATTCCAACATAATTTTGCTTGGAAGAAAACTTCAGTAGCTTATATATCATTTTAATAAGTATTAAATCCAGTGGAAAAACGTAACAATACTATTAAGGCTTTTATCAGTTTTGATAACGTTAGTAAAAGCTTTGGAGCAACGAATGCACTAATCAACTGTTCAGTTGATTTTGAAGCAGGAAAGATACATGCTTTAGTGGGCGAAAATGGAGCTGGAAAATCTACTTTAGGTAAACTCATTCTTGGTGTACATAAACATGATTCAGGGGCAATTAAGATTGATGGCAATGAAGTCGCTTTCTCGTCACCAAAAGAGTCGGTAAATCAAGGCTTAGTAGGAATTTCACAAGAGCTATCACTGTTGCCTGATCGAACAGTTGTTGATAACATTGCTATAGGAAGAGAGACCACTTTTGGACCATTTGTTTCTAGAAAACAAACGCTTGAAAGAGTCTTGAATGTTATGAAAAAATATGATCTCTATATTGACCCTAATAGAATTGTAGGGACTTTATCAGTAGCTGATCAACAGAAGGTTGAAATCCTCCGAGCATTAAACACCAATGCCCGTTTAATTGTTTTTGATGAGCCTACAGCTCGACTTGCTAGCCATCAAGCTGAACAGCTTCATAGCTTGGTACGTTCTTTAGCTGAATCCGGTACTACTATAATTTATATTTCTCATTTTCTTGAGGAAGTTTTAAAAATCTCTGACACTATTTCATTATTAAGAAATGGTTTAAAGGTGAGGACTCAACCAACATCAAAAGAAACCAAAAAAAGCCTTATTGAGGGAATGACTGGAAAAGATGCAGGAAGCTTATTTCCTAAAAAACCAAAAATAAGCTCTAATAGTGACACTCTTCTAAAAGTAAAAAACCTTACTCGTAAAAATGAATTTCAAGATATATCTTTTGAAATAAAAAAAGGCGAAATTCTTGGTATTGCTGGATTAGTTGGGTCGGGTCGAAGTGAGTTAGCACACGCCATATATGGAAATAGTTTGCCTGATAGTGGTAGTGTAGAATTTTGTGGGAAAGAATTTATTGTTAAAGACACTGCCAAGTCGATTGATTCTGGCATGGCAATGGTTCCAGAGTCTAGAAGAGAGCAAGGTTTAATTTTAGAGCGCTCTTTATTAGAAAATACCTCATTACCGTATTTGAAAAATTTCTCTTCTTGGATTTATGGTCTTAATAAGCGTCAAGAATATGACGAGGTAAATGATAGTTGTATGACAACAATGGTTAAACATGGTGGGTTAGAAAAAGAAGTTCAATATTTGTCTGGTGGTAATCAGCAAAAAGTACTATTCGCAAGAGCAGCAATGGGCAAACCTAAGTTACTCATTGCAGATGAACCAACTCGAGGAGTTGACATTGGAGCTAAACAGATAATTTATGAACTTATATCTCAATTATCAAAAGTAGGCGAGGCAGTTTTATTAATTTCATCTGAAGTGGAAGAAATTATTGGAGTTGCTCACAGAACACTTGTTATGTCACGAGGTCAAATTGTGGCAGAGCTCAAGGGAAGCCAAATAACAAAAAACGCCATAATGGAAGCAGCTTTTAAGCAGGATTAATTTTATGAAAAATGTATTAGAGTTTTCAAAAAAACATGGCATTGCGATAATTACTATTTTACTTTTTATTGTATTAAGTCTAACAACTGATAGTTTTTTTACAGAGCGAAATCTGAGAAATTTATTAGACCAACAGTCAACAATTTTGATAGCTGCCTCATTTATGACAATTGTTATTATTTCAGGTAATTTTGATATTTCTGTTTCGTCAATTTTTGTTGTATCTCCTTTGTTTGCATTGCTTGTTGAAAATGCGACTGGAAATATTTATTTGGCCTTATTAGCTGGTATCAGTATAGGTTTGGCGATGGGCGCATTCAACGCAATTGTTGTTACTTATTTTAAGGTTAATTCTTTTATAGCAACGTTAGCAACCTCTTTTATGTTTTTTGGCCTAGGCTACTTAATTAGTGACAGGTCTTTAATGAGACCTATGGGCGATACCTATCAACAAATTGCTCGTACAAAGTTTTTTGATATAACCTCTGCTACCTGGCTTGCCTTAATCATGGTAATTATTGCGAGCATCATACTAACGCGAACGAGGTTTGGTCGAAATGTGTTTGCAACTGGAGGCAATCAAGAGGCTGCTCGTTTGGCAGGTGTTAATGTTTCTAGGGTTCAAGCTGTAACCTTTATTTTACTTGGTGGCGCTTCTGCGCTTGCAGGAATTGTAAGCTCATCAAGAGCTATTTCAGCCCAGCCATCTGATGACTTTAGCTTTGTATTTTCAGTACTAACGGCTGTTATTGTAGGTGGCACTTCAATAGCTGGAGGCAAGGGAGCTGTATGGAGAACTGTATCAGCGGCTTTCTTTTTAGCATTCATGAGTAATGGATTTAATTTAAATCAAATTGATCCACTTTGGCAACGAATAATATTAGGACTTGTTATAGTAATTGCCGTTGCAATCGATTCCTGGTCGCAACGCAAAAATGTTTAAATAATATGATGATTAGAGTTGGAGAATTTAGATGATTAGAGTTGGAGTAGACGTTGGTGGAACTAATACCGACGCAGTTGTAATGAAAGGAAAAAAGTTTTTAGGAGGTGCTAAAAGCCCTACTACAAATGATATCTTAACCGGTGTTGAAAATGCAATTCAAGCCGCCTTGACAGAGGCAAAGACTTCTTCTGAAAGTGTAGGCGTTCTAATAATAGGTACCACTCATTTTGTGAATGCTTTAGTTCAGCGAACTAAGCTTGCACAAACAGGGCTAATCAGAATGTGTCTACCGTCAGGCTCATCAATCCTTCCTTTTGCTGACTGGCCAGCATCTCTTGTTAATGGAATGAAAGGATCTTATAAGTTGATTAAAGGCGGCTATGAAATGACTGGGACTGAAATATCTCAACTTGATCATGATGAGCTTATAAGTGCTGCTAAAGAACTAATTGATTTAGGTTGTAATCAAATCGCAATTAGTTCAGTCTTTGCAACCGTTAGAGGTGATATGGAGCAAGAAGCTTTAGAGGTAATAAGCAAAGCAATGCCTGAATTGAGTATTACACTAAGCAAGAGTATTGGTGGCATGGGATTACTTGAAAGAGAAAATGCAGCAATTATTAACGCCTCACTTAAGCCATTGGCTGGAGAGGTTGTTGATTCATTTCAGCTTCTTCAGAAAAGTTTAAAACTTTCTTGCCCAATGTTTTTTACGCGTAATGATGGTACGTTAATTGAGGCAGCTGAAGTTATTGAGTTGCCTGTGCTTACATTTGCTTGCGGTCCAACAAACTCTATGCGTGGGGCTGCTTTTCTCTCTGGCTTGAAGGATGCTTTGGTTGTTGACGTTGGCGGCACAACGACAGATGTTGGTGAAGTTAAAGATGGGTTTCCTAGGTTGGCCGGCACTTCGGTTATGGTTGCTGATGTACGAACTAACTTTGCAATGCCTGATGTAATAAGTATTGGTCTAGGAGGTGGTTCCATAATTGCTCTTAAAGAGCCTATGGCTATTGGCCCAGTTTCTGTTGGTCATGAGCTTCCTCAAAAAGCCAAAGTATTTGGTGGCGATACATTAACTGCGACAGATCTTGCCGTTGCAGCAGGACGATGTAAGGTTGGTGATACTGCTCCACCATCAATAGACTCAATTGAAAAGCTAGTTGAAATTCTAGACAAGATGGTTTCAGATCAGGTTGCAAGAGCTAGAACAAGCAACAAGGATATTCCAGTTATAGCTGTAGGTGGAGGCAGCGTTATGATGCCCTCTAAGATTGACGGACTAGAAGTCATTTCTCCAAAACATAACGATTTAGCTAATGCGGTAGGAGCTGCGATTGCACAAGTTAGTGGACAGGTGTCACGAGTAGTTTTACTGAATGATGATATTGATCGTGATAGTGCTATAAAAGAAGTAACAGATGAGGCAACAACTCTTGCGGTTAAAAGACATGCTGATCCTAAATCGATTTCTGTTTTAACAGTATCAGATATGCCGCTTTCATATTTGCCAGGTAATAACTTATTGATTAATGTTACTGTTGTGGGCGACCTTTTAATGGAGGAGATGTAATGAGTATTAAAAAACTATCTTTTGTTGATAATAAATCAATAAATGCAATCGCTTTAGGAGGTGCTGTTCTTGGTTCAGGTGGTGGTGGCGACCCATATGTTGGGCGACTAATGACACAACAAAGCATGAAAGAGTCAGGAGGAGTTGAGGTAATAGATATTGATTCTTTGCCAGATGAAGCATTGATTTTGCCAATTGCTATGATGGGAGCGCCTACAGTTATGGTTGAAAAATTTCCTTCTGGTAATGAATTTGCACAATTGATTCCAATGATCGAAAAAATGCTCACCAAACCTGTTGCAGCAATTTTGTGTATTGAAGCTGGAGGCTTAAACTCTACAATCCCTTTTGCAGCAGCATCAAAATTAGGCCTACCAATAATCGATGGCGATGCAATGGGAAGAGCTTTTCCTGAGCTGCAGATGGTGACATTTACTTTAGGAGGCATAAGTGCAACACCTATGGCGATGGTTGACGAAAAAGGCAATGGTTGTAATTATTCTACTATTAGTAATGCCTGGACTGAAAAGCTTGCACGAGCAATTACAATCGAGATGGGTGGTTCAGCTATGTGCAGTCTTTATCCAGTTTCTGCTAAGGAATGTAAGGAATATTTAATTAAGGGTAGTCTATCTTTAATTCATCATATTGGCTCAATTATAGAAAAACATAGTTTTAATGCTTACGAAATACTTGTAAAAGAGTTAAATGGAAAACATCTTTTTCAAGGAAGAGTTAGAGATGTCGAAAGAAGGACTGAGGGAGGCTGGAATAGAGGCATTGTTAAACTGGAAGGCATAGATAATTTTGTTAATCGTGATGCAAAAATTGATTTTCAAAACGAATTCTTAGTTGCCATGGAGGGAGATAAAGTCCTTGCTACAACTCCTGACTTAATTTGTATGTTTGATGCCAACACTGGTGCTCCTGTTACTGCAGAAACGATTAAGTATGGGCTTGCTGTAAATATACTAGGACTTCCTTGTGATCCAATTTGGCAAAGTAAAGAAGCAATAGATATGATTGGTCCTCGCTACTTTAAATACGATATAGATTATAAGCCTCTTTAATTCTTTGTTTATGGTTCGAATAGTTGAATTTCTTTAAATCTTAGATTTCTACTAAAACCTAGGATTCAACAAATGCACGTTCGATGACAAAGTGACCAGGATTGATATTACGTGCTTCAATAAAGCCTTTTGACTCTAGAATACTCACAAAGTCCTTGAGCATACTTGGACTGCCACACATCATAAAACGATCATCTTCCAAAGTAGGATGGGGCTGATTCACATCAAGAAATAATTTACCACATTCCATCAGTGTTGTAAGGCGACCATTATTTTTAAAAGGTTCACGGGTTACAGTTGGATAATAAACAAGCTTTTCCCTAACCATTTCTCCCAAATATTCGTCATTTGGAAGTACGTTTTCAATATAGTCAGAATAAGCTAACTCAGAAAGCTCTCGAACACCATGAGCCAAGATAACTCGTTCGAATTGATCATAAATTTCGGGATCCTTAATAATACTCAAGAAGGGTGCAAGACCTGTTCCAGTCGCCAACAAGTAGAGGAAGCGTCCAGGAAGCATATTGTCCGGCACCAATGTTCCGGTTGATCGCTTACCCACAAGAACTTCGTCACCTACTTTAAGATTTTGTAACTTTGAGGTGAGCGCTCCATCTTGAACTTTAATACTAAAGAATTCAAGCTCGGACTCATGATTAGAGCTAGTAATACTATAAGCTCGCATCAATGGACGCTCATCTGATGGTAGGCCAATCATTGTGAAGTGACCATTTTTGAATCGATAACCTGGATTTCGAGTAGTACGAAAGCTAAATAAGTTGTCATTCCAGTGATGCACATGAGTCACGCGCTCGGTCATTACTGACATATATACCTACCTTGAATTATTAATTTTCTAAACATATTTTTTAAAAAACCGATGATATTATACACTTAAATGTTTTCCTCAATATAGGCCGCATTTGTATATCAATTTCTCCCAAATGCAAATTTATTCCAAGCTCTTTCATGAAAGTAATATAAAACCATTTTGGTCAACACTTCTATTGAACCAATTGTTGCTGCGATAGCAAAACTTCCTGTGATTACATATGAAATTAAAATCGTATCACAAGTTGCAAGAATCCTCCAAGAGATTGACTTTCCAATAGATCTAGACTTATTTTCGTTCATCTTTATGCTCCTGTAATTTCAGAAAAACATCAATACTGCAGATTAAGACCATTATTGTTTGCAGCGGCTTGATAACACATACTGAATCCATTAGTATAATCTTGCTCATTGTTACCCTGATAAGCCTCCAATAATTGATAACTTGTGATGCCAGATCTGATCATAAATTGCAATTGATCAAGATGAGCATTGATACCAATAATTTCTCCAGGATACTTCCATCTTTTACTCAACAAATATGCCTGGGTATATCCTCTTCCATCATCAAAATTATTAAAATCTAAAGCAATTAATTCAATGAAATTAAGCTGCTCTTTAATTAAATAAATATCATCATCTGGGCCTATGATTAAACCAATACCTAATTTTGATAATTTTTCAAAGTTTTCAATCCACTCATCAAATGTAACAAGATTAATTGTTTCATAATCTTTATTAATTAAACTTAAGTGATTTTTAATCTTATCCATAAACCTTCTCCTTAAATGGGTCAATTCCAATTCTCTTAAAAACATCTGTAAACTTCTCTTCATCATTACGATGATCGATATAGACATTGACAATACTTTCAACGGCATCAACGATTTTTTCACCACTGACGGATGGTCCCAACTTTCTTCCTATATTTGTCTCAATAAGGGTCTCTCCAGCAAGAGTAATTTGATAATACTCCTCTCCCTTTTTTTGCATGCCTAATAAACCAATATCTGCAATATGGTGATGTGCACAGGAGTTTTCACATCCAGAAATATTAATTTTTAGATCCCCAATGTCTAGTAGTTTCTTCATATCGTTAAAACGCTCTTGGACTCTATTTGCTATAGGAATTGAGACAGCCTTTGCCAGGTCACAATAATCCCTTCCAGGGCAAGCAACTATCTGTGCAAGTGTCCCTTGGTGAGGGCTAGCCAGATCATATTTTTCTAATGATTTCCATAAGTCAAATACTTGATCTTTTCTCACAAATGGAAAAACAATTGTTTGTCTCTTGGTTGTTCTAATTTCGCTTGAACTATACTCATCCGCTAATTCTGCAAGAATTCTCATCTGCTCTGAAGTTGCGTCACCCGGAGCGGTCCCAAGCTTTGTAAGCGAGATATTGACAATGCTGTAACCAGATACTTTGTGATTTCTAACATTATTTTTCTTCCAAATACTGTAATTAAAATCAACCACTTCCTTAAATCCATCCAGATTGATTGATTTAATTGGCAATGCAAAGACTTCTTTTAGACTTTCAAGTTCTTTAAGGTTTAGCTTAAGCTCTGGATCATCCTTAGTTTCTTGCCAATCCTCGTCAACTAATCGAGAAAACTCACCTGCACCTAACTCACGTACTAAGAACTTTATTCGAAGCTTCTTTTGATGGTCACGACGACCTTTTAAGTTATATATCCTCATTGTAGATTCAAGATAACTCAGAATATCTTCAATTGGAACGAAAGATGCTGTTTCCTCGCCAATCATCGCCGCAGC
>MPLV02092318.1_pt1 | contig 11659 bp, 9 predicted proteins | sample 1617331 | NCBI WGS metagenome assembly MPLV02 (sample SAMN05944802, study PRJNA350692) | marine metagenome | biome: marine; feature: ODZ; material: water; isolation source: 100 m water sample filtered on 0.2 um supor filter | place: Pacific Ocean | collected 2012-04-08 | depth 100m m | reverse complement strand
GGAATAGAAACGCTGGAGTGACTATTTTTTCTGATATAAATTCAACCCATGCGCGGGCGTCGTATAATGGTTATTACCCCAGCTTCCCAAGCTGGAGACGTGAGTTCGATTCTCATCGCCCGCTCAAAAAAAATGGGACGTGAATGTCACGCCCCATTTTTATACAAACCACTTTTTGATTACAAATAAGAGTTGTAGCAATTGCATGAAATTTACACACCATAAATATTTATAGATGTGATGGCTGTCACAAGAAAAAAAATACGATGAATTCGCTCAAGGGTATTTGGGTCCCCATACTCACACCACAAAAAGATAACCTATCTATTGATCGGGATCGATTTTTTAATCACTTACAGTGGTTGTTTGCGAACGGTATTGATGGCATTGTCATTTTTGGCACCAATGGCGAAGGAACATCCTTTTCAACCACCGAACGCATGGCATTACTAGATTGGGTCAAAGATGAGAATATTCCTTCAGAGAAAATCATGGTAGGTACAGGATGTAGTGCATTCTCTGATACGGTGACATTGAGTCAACATGCGGTTTCTCATGGATTCTATCATCAATTAATGCTTCCACCATTTTATTATAAAAATCCCAGTCAAACCGGATTGGTATCATATTTCAGTGAAGTGATTCAACGTATCAATGATTCTCATCTTCAAATATATTTATATAATTTTCCCCAACTTTCTGGCATCAACTTGGATGCTGAACTGGTGGCAGAGTTGATAGAAATATATCCACAGCAAATCATTGGGTATAAGGACAGTTCGGGTAACTGGGAGAATACTGAAAAGGTACTGAAGTTATGTCCAGGAATTACGCTGTTTCCCGGTTCGGAGGTATATCTATCAAAAGTATTGGCGGCCGGTGGGGCAGGAGTGATCAGTGGTACAGCGAATGTGAACCCAAGCAATATTAAAGAAACATATAATGTATTTTTTAAAGATCAGAATATGGCAGCATCACACCAGGATGATATAACCGCTTTTAGACGGGCAGTCCAATCCTTTCCACTGATTGCTGGATTAAAAGGGTTGATTCAACACCACAGGTCAGATGAAACCTGGAAGAATATGCGTCCGCCCTTATCGGCTTTGTCCCATTCAGAATTTGATCAATTATTAAATTCAATTCAGTCTTTGAAATATACATTGGCTGATTGACCGTCCACCGACAGTGGGTACCATTTATCCATTGCGTTTCTAATGTTTCTATCTCCGTAAATTCTTTGCTATGAAAATCCTATCCGTCAGAAAAGACAGCACCGCTTCAGAATTGGGTCTGAAGCCGGGAGACCGAATCGATGCTATCGATGGATCTCGAGTACGTGATATTTTAGATTACCGTTTTAAGATATCCGATGAAAATATCATACTGCGTGTACGCCAGAATGGTGAAATAATCGAATATGATATTGAAAAAGATTATGATGATGATTTGGGGTTGGCATTTCAGGATTTTAAAATTCGTAGCTGTGCCAATGACTGTATTTTTTGCTTTGTAGATCAAAACCCCAAAAACATGCGGGATGCGCTCTACTTTCGGGATGGCGATTTTCGGATGTCATTTTTATACGGGCATTATGTTACCATGACCAATATGGGCTGGAAAGAATTGAAACGGGTGGTTGAGCAACGGTTAAGCCCATTATATGTATCTGTCCACGTGACGGAACCGGATAAACGGCAAGAAATGTTTCTGTATGGAAAAGATGATTTTCTGCTGAGAAAATTTGAATATTTAACTGAGAATGGTATTGAAATACATTCACAGGTTGTCCTTTGCCCTACATGGAATGATGGACAATATTTAGAAAAAACCATTTCGGATATTCATCAATTTTCCCCAATGGCAAAATCCATGTCTATTGTGCCCGTAGGATTAACAGGACATCGGGAAGGGTTGGTTGAAATTCCATCGGTTACACCTTCCTATGCTGAAAAATTTATTTCTATGGCTCATCAATTAGATTCACAATATCGCCATGCCAATGGAGATCGATTTATTTATCTAAGTGATGAATGGTACTTACTCATTGGCAATACATTACCACCTTTGGCCCAGTATGCGGGCGCAGATTTAGAAGAAAATGGCGTCGGTCAAGTGGCCACATTTATGCATAATTGGGTGGATGGCATGGCGGATATTTCGCCCCAATTTGATACACCAAAAAACATTACCATTGGTTCCGGAATACTTATCTCTAATTATTTTAAGGAAAACTTCATTCCACAATTAAATGATATTGAAGGATTAACCGTTAATTATATTCCCATTCGAAATGAATTTATGGGGGCCGATCAAGTGACCGTAACAGGGTTATTAACTGGGAAAGATATTGTCCAACAGTTAAAAGGAAAAGCGTTAGGAGAGATGGTGGTCTTCAGCGATCGTATTCTAAGGGAAACGGGTGGAAGTATTACATTAGATGATATGACCTTGGATCAGATTGGGGCTGAATTGGGTGTGCCATTTAAGGTCACATCCGATGACCCAAAAGATTTTTTTAACCTGATAAATAATGAAAATTAATTAAATGGCCTCTCCAATCATTGCAATTGTTGGTCGTCCCAATGTGGGAAAATCCACATTTTTTAACCGTGTTCTTAAACAGAAAAAAGCGATTGTGGATGCCACAGAAGGGATCACCCGTGACCGTATTTATGGTGAAATGGATTGGGTCGGTCATCCATTAACATTTGTGGATACGGGTGGATATATTCCGGAAGATGTAGATATTTTTAATAGTGCCATCCGAGAGCAGGCACAAATGGCTGTGGCCGAAGCTGACCTTATTTTATTGATGGTCGATGGTCGGGAGGATCCCACAGCTTCGGATAAAACATTGGCTCAGTTCGTGAGGGAGACTGGAAAAAAGGCTATTTTGGTTGTGAATAAATGCGATTCATTAGCGTCTGATAAACAAGTGAATGGCTTTTATGAATTAGCGATTGCACCGATGCATCCTATTTCTTCTTTAACGGGTCGACTCACCGGTGACCTTTTGGATCTCATTTTAGATCAGCTCAATTTGAACGAAAGAAAACCAATAGAAGAAGATAATAAAGGGATGCGTTTAGCGATTGTGGGTATGCCCAATGTGGGTAAATCTTCTTTAACCAACGCATTATTGAAAAAGGAACAATCCATTGTAACGCCCATCGCTGGCACCACTCGGGATTCAATCGATTCCGTCCTCAAATATTATGGCAATGAAATTACGCTGGTTGATACTGCGGGTCTGCGGAAACGAAGTAAAGTGAGTGACAGTATTGAATTTTATAGTACGCTCCGTACGAATCGTGCGATTGAACATTGTGATGTTTCATTGGTGTTGATTGATGGTGAAAAAGGGTTTAGTAAACAAGATAAAACGATTGTGGACACTGTGATCAAAAAGGGGAAAGGGTTGCTTCTGCTGGTTAATAAATGGGATTTGGTAGATAAAGACACCCATACGATGAAAGAATTCACGGAAGAAATTGCTTACCAGTTTCGTTCATTATCTCACTATCCAATTTTATTTATTTCTGCTTTGACCCGACAGCGTGTTTCAAAAGTGTTGGGTACCGCACAATCGGTGTATGAATCCAGACAGCGTTCCATTACCACATCTAAGTTAAATAAATTTCTTCGAAGGGTCATTGCAAAACAATCACCACCTGCAACACACGGGAAAGTCATCAATTTAAAATATATGACCCAAGTCCATAGCGGGCCGCATCTTTTTGTTATTTTCTCTAATTATCCCAAACTGGTGCCCATGAGTTATCGGCGGTTTATTGAAAATCAATTGCGGGAAAAATTTGATTTATTTGGTATACCCATTCGTATTTCTTTCCGACGAAAATGAATATTCCCCAAAGAAAAGGGAAAATCAATTTTAAAGAGAAGCGGTCAGAATTTGTCGGTCTATTATTTCCCTTGTCATCTTTAGATCAATTCCAGCCCTTACTTAAATCCCAGAAAAAACAATACCCCAAAGCCAGACATATTTGTTGGGCCTATCGTATTAATGAAACAGAATCAATTGTGGAACATAGTTCTGATGCAGGGGAACCGGGGGGAACGGCTGGTTTACCCATTTTAAACCAACTGCTGAAAATTGAAGGTATGAATGTGGCACTATTTGTCATTCGTTATTTTGGCGGTATCAAATTGGGTAAGCGGGGTCTAATGAATGCATACGGCAAAGCAGCAGAATTGGTGATCCAATCTGTTTCATTTCGTCCGTGGATACCCACAATGCCATTAATTATAAAAGCAGATATAAAATACTATAGTGATATTGTGCAGGTTATTTCAAAATTCGAGGGTCAAATTCGTAAAGATTTCTCGGGTGAAACATTAAATATTGATATTGAGCTACCCCTTGATCAAGAAGGCCAATTGAGTGAAACGTTAAATGATGGGTCATTTGGGCAAGTAGAAATAAAAAAAGCGAGCGCGAATAATACCAAGGAGGGTAGTGAGGTAAAAGGAGTTGGTAAAAGAAATTCGCACCCGCTTTAAGCCATTAGACACCCTAAATTGAAAAAGGTTCCTAAAAAATGAAGAAAATATTAACAGTTGTGATCTGGATCACATTATGGCTTATGTCATCGTCATGCAGCCAGGAAACCGCGCCATTAACCATTGGATTTTGGAACGTAGAAAACCTGTTTGACTTAGCAGATAATCCGGAAAAAAATGATGAAGAATTTGCGATGGGCGGCCGGAAAAATGTCACTCAGGAGATTTTCGATTTAAAAATAAAAAATACCGCAGAAGTATTGGCGGATCTCAATGTAGATGTGGTGGGTCTTTGCGAAGTGGAGAATCGTTATGTATTGGAAGAACTCAATCAAGCCTACGCCGGGCGACAATATGAAATCATTCATTATGAATCTCCTGATTCCAGAGGAATTGATAATGCGTTGCTTTATGATCCCAAAATATTTACAGTTATAGAAAGTCGCCCCATTCTCAATACATTACCCGATGGCGGTAAAACTAGAGATATTCTTTATGTAAAAGGGCAATACGCCGGAGAAACGATTCATCTATTTGTGAACCACTGGCCGTCAAATTATGGGGGTCGGAAAAAATCAATCCCAAAGCGGGCTGCTACTGCATCATTAATTGCCAAAGAAGTAGCAAAAATATCTCGACATGATGCCAGTGCAGAAATAATCTTGATTGGTGATTTTAACGAAGACCCAGATGAAATGAATGTACAGTCATTAAAAACCGTTGGATTGACCAGTTTAATGGAACCTATGTTGGGGCAGCCCAAAAAAGGCACCTATATTTATCGGGGTGAAGATTTATTCTATGATCAAATTATTGTTCACGAAAGTTTAAAAGACCAAGACGGTTTAGCCATTGATCCAGAATCTGTCTATATTTTGGATTTACCGAAATACCGTCAGCATGAAGGGAAGTATGACCATTATACTTTTCGCTTTTGGGTGGGAGATCGCCTTTTGGGTGGTTATTCAGATCACCTGGCGGTGCGGGTGACGATTATAAAGATTTGAAATAGATCGCCCAATTTACAGGCGTTAATATCAAATGGTAGCGTTGATGCCTTTTGCTTTTATTTATTCCCTTTTAATGATGCGTAGAGTGCAATTCCACAAAAAACCATGGCTGCGACATAAGCATGATTGTTATTCCAGTTAACCCATCCAAAATAGTCACTGGCAACAATTAATCCAGCGAGGATAAGACAACCAATGGACATCAAGGGTTGTTTTTTTATTACTTGTAATTGCGTCATTGTTTCTCCTCTCTTAACAATTGATTGTGGGAATCTACGATTAAAAGAACATTATTTATTGGCATTCAGGATTTAGGGGAATACCAAATGGGGGAGGACCAGGCTCTTTCCCGAACCGTCATCGATACATTATCTGAATATTGAGTATCGTAGCGAATCTTATCCCACAATTGCCAGCTGGCAGTGGGAATTTCAATCACCCGAACATAATAGAAGGCTTTGGCTTTCGGATCAAATTCCGGATCATTCCAAACCACCATTAATTCTGTGTCGCCCACATCCGTAGAAAAGGCACCCGTTTTCATATCTACCGTTGCGCCATTATCCGGCACAGTTCCATCTGGGTTCACACTTCGGCCATCTGAAAGGGCCACATTAAAAATCTTTTCGTGGAGCTCCCCATTTTTATGCCATCCCTTTACTACCTGAAGTCGGTCTAAGTTGGCGCCGATAGAATCTTTTTTTGCCCAGATAAGGAATGACGCTTCCGCTGTATTGTTGGGAAGGTCTCTTCCCATGGGCACCCCATTCGTATAGCCATCATTTACCAAGGCATCATTTGAATTATAATCACCTTTAAATCCTTTACCGCCAAAAAACCGCAATTGGATTCGGCTACCACTGGTGGCATAACATTCCTTTTGTTTAAGGGCATCATATATATGACCCCGGGTATTTTCTTCGGCCCATACCGCCACCAATCCGCCAGGATTTACCACTTCGTAAACCGGTAATGTTTCATCCAATACCCAGCGCTGGAATGCCCGGGCCTCCGGAAAGAAATCTGCAATGGCATTGTTTCCCGTATTGCTATTCTCTTCTACTTTTCCCGGGGTAGCTGTGTGGGTGTCGGTACTACCAATTAACCCGTATTTGAATGGATTAACTCCGATGTTATGCTCATGTTCCAAGCCTTTTTTTAAGGCCCAGCGTACGTAATTATTTTCTTGAGGCGGATCGTTAGTATAGTTTTCAAAACCGGCAAATTCGTCATTTTTCCAAAAGGCTGCATGGACTTCCGAACTCCCTTTGGCTTGATGAATTTCGATCAAAGGTTCAAAATCTTGACGCAGCTGGGCATATTCTGTTGTCATGGAATTTCCATTCGCATCCCTATCTGAAAAGGCACCGCCATCGGCCAAGTTTGTATTATGGGGGATGGCCATGGCGGTGGCGCCCTCATCGGTAATGTGCTGAAGCCAGGTCCACAGTGCTTCTTCATGTTTCAATTCGAAAGAACTTAAGGGGTAGTCGGGGAGCATCATGTCTCGGAAAATAATATTTCGATGAAGATGGGCACGTCCGCGGAATTGAGACCACTCATAACCGGCAAATGTGGTGAATTTCCCCGGTTCATAAAATTTTTCTGCCGCATCAAGAATAATATCCCAGGCCTTTACGGTGGTGTTATATCCTCTAAAAAAGCGGGGGTGAGTTGGGTCTTCGACCCCAGCATTGTGGAGGGCGGTGTGAAATAATTTGCGCTGCCGAGATGTATCAATATATACGGGATTATCCGGATCATGGATAGAATAAATGGGCTCATCCGGTTCATGGATTGCTCGAAACAATCTGGGTAAAATAGCTTTATGACCCGGTTCGTCTGCATTTTGAACGGTGATTAATTCCCCAATCGCTTCTGCATGGTCCGTAACCGCTGTAAAATCCAAAGGACGGTCAATTTTTACTTTTTGGCCAAACACCTCTATGGCTTTGCCCCGGGCAAAACGATACGCATCCTCCGGGTTGGCCAGAGTGCCACCAATATAGGCATCCAGAGACAAGGAGGTGTGGACATGTAAATCACCAAAATACAGATTTCGCTGGGGGTTGGGTGTTAATTTGTTTTCTGCTCTAAATCGTTCGGTGCGTGTTTTATCTGAGATGGGGTTGGGCACCGGATCTAAAATGGGACCCTCGGGGAATAAGCTTATAAAAATGATGCCCCCCACTAAAAGAACAAGTATTAGGGTGGAAATGATAATGGTTCGTTTATTGGATTTTGTCATAGGTGTAAATAATTGGCTTATTGAAATATGTGTTTATGGGTTATGATAGCAGAAAATTTACTTAATAAAATGAAAAAGCCCGCTTGGTTTTCAAGTGGGCTTTTGCTTGGTGTGTGGTCCGTTAAATAAGTCCCACAGAAACTCTACGGCAATTTTTTGGTAAAAAGCCGGTGTGAGTCTAATTGAACTGGGCAACCAATGACTGCATCATCATTCTGCAAATACCTTTTCAATTGCAGTGATGGTGAACTTCGTCTCTTTTCCTTCGATCTCAAGGGTAAAATTGTCATCAACCTCTTTTCCGATCATGGCTTGGGCAAATGGTGAATGGTAGGTTACAATCATGGGATAAAGATCCAACTCAAATTCGATGGGACCTAATAGGTAATAATCTTCGGCCGCATCTTTGCCTTCTTCAAGGACTGAAACCTTATTGCCAAACCCGACCTCATCGGTATCAATTTCACCATTCTCGATGAACCGGAATGGTGCGTGGGACTGCATCAATTGTTTCTTATATACGATTAAACTTTGCTCTTCCCTTGCGGCGTGGTATTCCGCATTTTCCTTAAGATCACCATGATCCGCAGCTTCTCGAATCCTTTCTGCAGTTGCTCTCTTTAATCTATCAATAGATTTCATTTCCGCTTCTAATGCGCGGTATGTATCCCGCATAATCAAAGTTGCCATATTGCCATTCCTATTCTTGATCGAATTAAATAAATTGTTTGTTTGAGATTACAATTATCTGCAATCCAGAACAAAAATTATGTCAAAGAAAAAGCCTCAACTTCCAAACAGGAAACCAAGGCTTTTGAGTGTAGCGGGGAACGGATTCGAACCGCTGACCTTCGGGTTATGAGCCCGACGAGCTACCAGACTGCTCCACCCCGCGTCATGTGTAATTCTTTTGTTAAAAAACGCCTTTTTCTTTCGATTGAAGGCCGGCAAAATTATACTCATTTATAATAGAAGACAAATAAATATTTCCACTTTTATTGTACTATAATTAATATCGTGAAAACACGCTCACACCTTTTTACATATTGGCTCTTAAAATTTCTGTGTAATTTCCTGTATGAAACGCCTCTAGCTAAAATAAAGGATTAGAAAATGAAAAAACCATATATCCCTATTCAATTGTTTTTCTCTGTTTTATTTTTTTTAGGATCTTCCACACCTGCACAGCAGGAAATCGGACGGCTCACCGTCGATCGTTATCTCAGTTGGGAAGATGTAGAAAACCCCCAACTTTCCCCTGACGGTCAGCAGATCATCTATGCCCGAAGGTGGGTAGACGCTGTAAATGACAATTGGGAAACTTCTCTCTGGATAATGAATGTTGACGGTAAAAAGAACCGGTTTCTCGTTGACGGATCATCTCCTAAGTGGTCACCCGATGGTACGCGAATTGCCTTCCTTGCCTCAGATAAACAAGGTGGAACCCAACTCTTCGTCCGTTGGATGGACGCAGAGGGCACAGTAAGCCAGGTCAGTCGCGTTACTGATTCACCCTCGAACATCACATGGTCGCCTGAAGGCAATTCCATTGCCTTCCAGATGGTTGTACCTCCAACTGATGATGGACTGTGGAATATCAATATGCCACCCAAGCCCAAGGAAGCGGATTGGACCGCAAAGCCCACCATAATCGAGCGACTCAACTACCGTCGCGATCGGGTAGGTTATCATCCCAAGGGATATCGTCACATATTCGTAATTCCAGCAGATGGTGGTACACCGCACCGTCTAACCCATGGTAATTGGCATCATGATTCTTTTAAATGGATGCCAGATGGAAAAACCATAGTTTTTGAGTCTCTTCGAATTGAAGATGCGGAATACCAGTGGCGAGAATCTGAAATTTATTCAGTGGATGTTAATTCTGGAAACATTCGTCAGCTCTCAAAAAGAAAAGGGCCGGACCGTGGTCCAGTACCGTCTCCAGATGGTCAATATATTGCCTACACCGGTCACGACTGGAGTGACGATACTTACATCGAAGAAGGACTCTATTTCATGAAAGCCGACGGCTCCAAGCCTGAACGGATCGCGGAGGAAATGGGTCGTCGGCCGGGCAATCTAACCTGGTCGGAGGATGGAAGCGGTGTCTACTACACCGCGGCTATGAACGGCACTTCGAATCTCTACTTTGCGCCACTATCCGGTAAACCACGACATGTAACCAAGGGAAAGCATATTCTCCGTATCACAGACATCGGTAAGCGCGGCCTGGCTGTGGGGACACTAAGCAGCTACCACGTACCGAAAAACTTGGTCTCTTTCAGGATCAGGAAGCCGTCACAAATTCAAACACTCTACGCTTCAAATAAAACACATCTGTCGGAAGTTAAACTGGGAGAGGTGGAAGAAATCTGGTACAAATCGGTGGACGATTTTCGTATCCAGGGATGGATCGTGAAGCCACCCGACTTTACCCCCTCAAAAAAATATCCTCTGATTTTGAGAATTCACGGCGGACCTCACGGCATGTATAATGGGGGATTCGATTTCAAAAATCAGGATCATGCTGCAAATGGCTATGTGGTTCTCTACACAAATCCCCGTGGAAGCTCCGGTTACGGAAGTGCTTTTGGTAACGCAATAAAGAACGCATATCCAGACAAAGACTTTGATGACCTTATGGCAGGTGTGGATGAAGTCCTTTCGCGCGGATACATCGATGAGAGAAATCTCTTTGTCTATGGCGGGAGTGGGGGGGGAGTCTTGACAGCCTGGATAGTTGGACATACGGACAGGTTTACCGCTGCTGTCTCTAAGGCACCTGTTATCAACTGGATAAGCTTCGTTGGAACGACGGATGGCTCATCCTGGTACTACAACTTCGAAAAATTGCCCTGGGAAGATCCCAGCGAGCATCTGAGGCGTTCACCCCTCATGTACGTGGGCAACGTCACTACTCCTACCATGCTCATGACAGGAGAGAAGGATCTCCGAACCCCAATGGAGCAAACGGAACAGTATTACAAAGCCTTGAAACTTCGGAAAGTGCCTACAGCCATGATCCGGCTCACCGATGGTTGGCACAGCAGAAGCAGACCACCGACCAATTTCATCCGCGTGCAGCTTTATCTGAGGAACTGGTTCGAACGCTTCTCAGTTGAATGACCTTTGATTATTAGGCCGCTGGTCTATTATTCGGAATAGTCAGTATCGGTGCTATCTGGTGATTTCTACCAGATCGAACATGAAAGCATATTCCAGCGCTACTTCACGGTAACGGCGAAAGCGTCCCGATTTCCCTCCGTGTCCCGCCTCCATATTGGCATGGAGATACAGTATGTTCTCCCCGGTCTTGATAGATCTCAGCTTTGCCACCCACTTCAACGGCTCCCAGTACTGCACTTGTGAATCGAAGTAACCGGTAGTCACCAGCATGTTGGGATACTCCTTTGCCTCCACATTGTCGTAAGGTGAGTAGGAAAGCATGTAATCGTAATACTCCTTCTTTCTGGGATCGCCCCATTCGTCCCACTCGTTGGAGGTGAGCGGGATGGAAGGATCGAGCATGGTGGTGATCACATCCACAAAAGGGACGGCCGCTACCACACCTTTGAAAAGGTCCGGCTGCATGTTCACGATGGCGCCCATAAGCAGTCCACCGGCGCTGCCGCCCATGGCAAATAGATGATCGGGACTGGTATATTTTTCATTAATGAGAAACTGAGCGCAGTCGACAAAGTCAGTGAAAGTATTTTTTTTGTTGAACAACTTACCGTCTTCATACCACTGGCGGCCGTATATCTGTCCACCACGGATGTGCGCGATGGCATAGACGAATCCTCGATCGAGAAGGCTCAGACGTGATGATCCGAAGGAAGGATCCCGTGTGCTGCCGTAAGAGCCGTAGGCGTAG
>MPLV02033978.1_pt1 | contig 11671 bp, 9 predicted proteins | sample 1617331 | NCBI WGS metagenome assembly MPLV02 (sample SAMN05944802, study PRJNA350692) | marine metagenome | biome: marine; feature: ODZ; material: water; isolation source: 100 m water sample filtered on 0.2 um supor filter | place: Pacific Ocean | collected 2012-04-08 | depth 100m m | reverse complement strand
TATAATTTTTACGGAGTCTTCCTCCAGTGGATTAAAATGATAATCAGAAAGTTCATAGGTGTATTTAGAAATAATCAACTGACATTTGAATTCTTTGGTTAAAGATTCAAGCCTTGAAGCAGTGTTCACAGCATCTCCCACTGCAGTCAAATTCTTGGCATGTTTATATCCCATTTTACCGAAGATAACATCTCCAGAATGAATTCCAATTCCCATTTTCAATGGAAATGGAAGATCATGGATTAACCTTTCATTTAGTTTTTTCAATTGAACATTCATTTGTCGTGCCGCCAGTATTGCATTCCGACTACCCTCCTTAGGCCCTTCTTCTATACCAAAAAGTGCCATGGTTCCATCTCCAATGAACTTATCCAGGTAGCCACCATGATTTTCAATGATTTCTCCCATTAATTTAAAATACTGATTCAGAATGAAAACCACATCATAAGGCAGCTTTTTTTCTGACATTTTTGTGAAGGCTCTCAAATCAGTAAACATAATACATAATTCTCTATCACTTCCGTGAATGTATTTCTCCTCAGAAGCGGTTTCCTTAAAGTTTGCATCTGGAGCGAGTAGAGGAGAAACATTTAAATCTATTTTAGGAAATGCCTGGCAAGCCAGACGGATATTTTCGGGAGCACCTATTCCTCTTAAAACTCTTTTTTCATTTTGTCTTGGAGGCTCCAACTGATCTAATCCCTGATCAACTCTTATTCTGCAAGTGGAACATCTGCCACGTCCACCACATACATGAGCATGGGGGATCCCCGCATCCAAGCTTGCTTCAAGAATGCTCATCCCTGGAAAAATTTTTGAAACTATACCTTCAGGATAGCTGATTTGAATTGAGTTGTTACGGCGTTTAATTTTGAAGTAAATGAAACGGCCTGTAAATAGTAGTAGGATCAAGAAAAGGTAGGGAATTACAAAGTACATGAATGTATCATCTGTGAGCTTATCCAGGTCTACATTTTCAGGATTTGAGACTGTAAGTACTTTTTCCTTGTATCTTGGATCTATTAATAGATTTAAATTTGATTCTCTAAATATACTTATCACTCCCACCAAAGATAGTATTGGAAGGATAAAAAAGAACATTCCCATTTTACTTAAATATCTTTGATATTTAGTATTTACTTTCATCCAATATTTAACCCCTATATATCCATGAATCCATACAAGCAGCATCAATAAATTAAATATAATAATATCAGTATAATCTCCTAAATCTGAGCCTAAGAAAGTATAAGTATCATTAATACCATAAAAAATGTGTGCTATTTTTGTCCCTGAAACATGAAGTGCCAATGCAGGAACTGTTAATATTCCTGCAATTAACTGGAACCATTCATGCCTTTTAAAACCCCTGAAAGAAGCTAGCCTTATTACCCTCGACAAAGATAAATAAATGTGGATCACGGCTACGCCAGGTAGGAAAAAATTCATAACAGGATTCCTCCAAAAAAACAGGAAGATACTTCTTATATAATCAACGGCATTTAAACCAAAAATACCCATTGAATGATTCAAATAATGGGTGACACAATAAAACATTAGAAACATTCCTGTCCACAGTTTTAGTTTTGATGCAAAGTATTCTTGAGTGGCTGTCATTGTTTAAGATAATAATTTAAGGTTTTGTCATTTTTGAATGATGAAACTTCATCACCAATAGTCCATCGCTTATTAGTTGGTTTCAGGTAATACCCCGAGCACGAACAACTCTACTTCATAATTGAAATTACTACTACCCAATTCGATCAAAAGTTTTTATTCTTGAAAGAAGGCGGCTGGCTTGGTTTAAATACTGGAGTTTTTAGGGGTGGGGAGGGAACTCCCTAGCCCCTACTATCAATACAGAAAGTAGTTTGTCTCATTTCTACCTAGATCCTTTTTCTGATGGCGTCAGCAGAATGGCACGGGTATAGAATCTTGTCTTTGTTTGAACGGAAACTTAAGACAATGGCAAAGAAATAAAAAATTATTTTTTACTTTGAAGTTTTTTATATTTCTGTTTAATGTACTATATTTTGGAAGACGTGTGTTCTTTTGATCTACACGCATTTTAAACATTGATGGAATGGCCCATTATGGTTACGCGCCAACCGGATAGAGGTACTTCACTTTTTTCATAATTATCATACCAATTTAGGAGCTAAAATGGCATACGCTGTTATGACAACATGGAAACACAAGAATCCAATCGATTGGAAGGAAATGGCCTCAGAAGATTTTTCTAAGATGCCCAAAGGGACAACCATTCAATGGTTTGCGATTGATGAATACAATCATGGTTCTTTTGCAACCTATACAAGTAAAGAAGTTTACGACGGCTTTAAAGCTGAACTGAATGCATATAGGGAAGAAGCATCTTCTTCAAGGGAGATTGAAAAAACTCTCGATGTAGTTGGACCTATCAATGTGGATGTTGGTTGAATAATCATTTACACAAGAATTGGGATCTTATTTTGGAGGTCGTTTAAGCGGGGTGAAGTGGCCCCCAAGTCAAGGACAGTTTTTCTTATGAGTTAAGGTGTATTTTTTCTGCCAATTCTGTACCTCCTTTTTTAATTGAAAATACAACTTAGCACATGGCCTCATTTATGGGGGCCATTATACAAAGCATTGCTCTGAAGAATGTATAAAATGATGTTAGTTATTCAGAGTAATTTCTTGCAATTATCATGGAGTACAATTACAAGTATTCTTCAACTTCAGCAGGGACAACAGATATGAGCGAAATCACTCGAATAAAGACAGGGAACCGTATGAGTCAAATTGTGATTCATAATGATATTATTTATCTGGCAGGCCAGGTAGGCAATCCCGGAGATGGGGTGGCGGAACAAACTAAAACCAGCCTTAAGAGTGTAGAGTCACTGCTGAATGAGGCGGGCTCAGATAAAACACGTATTCTGCAAGCTACAATCTGGCTTGATAATATGGCTGATTTTGCCGAAATGAATGAAATCTGGGATGCCTGGATAACACCTGGGACCGCGCCAACTCGTGCGTGTGGTGAAGCTAAGCTTGCTACACCGGAATACAAAGTTGAGGTGATAATTGTAGCAGCACGTGATTGAAAGTATTCTGTTTTACGGACTTAAGCAACTTTAGTGAAATAACACTGTCGCCCGCACTACCAAAAATAATTCCCTGATACTCAGCAATCACACTGTCTATTACTTCTCTTCTCTCACCCAAAATCTGCAGGGTCTTTTCCTCGTCATTACCCATCATTTTACTGAAACCAACAACGTCCGATGCAAATATGGTGCTGAGTTTTCGTTCCATTATTTTACTCTTTTTTTAGTGTAAGTTGAGTCATGAGTTTTCGTAATTAACTGCAATTATTTATCATTGCTTCGTCATCCAGACTTTAGAGATAATTCGGGTAAAGTACTGCTATCCCGAAAGATTTCTCACTTGTATTCGGGATGACGAGATAAAATTCGTGTATTTCAAGCATATGGTGTAAATATCTGACTAAGAGATTCACCTTTGTGCCCAATTAACAGCATCCTCAAGTCGGTCATCGCCCCAGAACAGTTCATCGTCAACTATAAAACTGGGGCTGCCGAAAATGTTTTTTGACTGAGCCTGTTCTGTTTGTTTGAGATAGGCTTTTTGAATTTTATCATCTGCCGCCAGTTTCAGTACATTTCCAGGTTTCAGGCCTATTTCCCTAAGACTTTCGCTAACATTCGGTTCGCTTCCGGGTTCAAGACCATCAACAAACCAGCGTCGGTATGTAGCTGACACATATTCTGCACACCAGCCCTCCTGCACTCCAAGCACCGCAACACTGTTGGCGAGGTCAAATTTTTTCAACGGATAAGGAGCGGGAACTTTAGCCTCGAATCCGTAACTGTATGCCCGTCGCTCAATGTCTCGCCACATGTAATCTGCTTTTACCTGTTTTGTTGGAGGAAAAGGAACGTTGTCCATCTCGAGCATGATTTTTCGCACACTGAAAGGTTGCCATGAAAACTTCACTCCAAATTTTTCTTCAACTTCTTTGAGGCGTATAACTGAAAGATAGGTGTATGTACTCCCAATTGAAAACCAGAATTCTATTTCTTTCATGGATTTAATTTTATGGAAGTTTATGATCTACATTTAGTCAGTTCAAAGAAGTAATTTCTGAGCGAATCTTAACATTCAAATTTTGAAGTGTCAACAAATTAACAATCAGTATTTTGAGCTCTTTACAAGCTGTTACTCCAACACTGTTCCCACTATTTGTGCTTGTCCGCGTAAAAATGAATCTGCGTCCATTTCCTGTTTCCCTTCCGGTTTGAGGCGCAAGATTTTTAAACCTCCAGAAAGAGTTCCCACGATCAATTCCGGATAAATTCTTCCCGGTTCAAAATTCCCGTTTACAACCTCTGCTATTGTAAACTGAAGTCTGCGCTTATTTGTGGAATTTCCCTCAAGGCGGTAAAAACCGAATATTCCCGGCCATGGTGAAAAAGCCCGCAATTTCCTTTCTATTTCAGCAGCACTTTCTTTATCCCAGCGAATGTGCCCTTCCTCTTTTTTGATGATCCTGCAATATGTCGCATCCGCATCTTTCTGTTCAGTTTCAGTAAAATCACCCGAGAGCAATTTTGGCAAATTATCATGAATTAATTTTCCGCCAATTTCCGCCATTCTACTGCCGAGCAACGGTGTTGTGTCATCCGGAAGAATCGTTTCTTTTTCGGAGGCAGCAACTAGCGGTCCCGCGTCAAGCCGCAAGACCATCTTTTGTAAAGAAACTCCGCTGGTATCAAATCCGGAGGCAATCGCGGCCTGTATCGGAGACGCACCACGCAATTTCGGTAAAAAGGAAAAATGCAGATTGAAACATCCGCCTTTCGGAATATCCAAAAACGGCTGTTCCAAAATTTGACCATAAGCGCAAACTAAAATAAGTTCAGGATTCAGAGAACTTACCAAATCCAGGGTTTCCGGACTTCTCGCTTTTTCTGGAGTGTAAACGGTCAAATTTTGCTCTAAGGAATATTGTTTTATCGGCGAGGGCTTCAATTGACGTTTACGACCAAACGGACGATCTGGTTGAGTAAAAACCGCGCTGATTTCACATCCGCTGTCAATGACTGCTTTTAAAGAAGGAATCGACCACTCAGGTGTTCCCATGAATATTATACTCATTATTTTATTCAGTAGAATTGATGATTATGTAAAAAGCTCTGAAATCGTGTTATGTCGAACAAAGCGACCCCGCACCTTTAAACCTCCTGATTATTTTTGTTTCCGGATGGCTGATATATGTGCAGGTGAAATTTGGATTTTTTTCGAAACAATCAGTGATGAAAATTTATAATTTCACTGACTCACTATAGTTTAACTTGCTTTGCGAGCAATTTGGGATTAAAGTTCTTTTTATCTCATTTTTTTTAGAATGTCTAATTTTACCGGAGTATTGCCCGTGGGAGAGCTGAGTCTAGGAAATCCATTTTCCCCTGAAAACACTGAAGAAGATTCTGTTAAAGATAGTCCGGAACTGCTTTATGACCAGATGCTGGCACGTGGTGAAGAGTTGCTAAAAAAGCCTTTGCACGGCGGAGGGGAATCACGTGTTCGTGCACAGCATAGCAAGGGGCGGATGACAGTTTGGGAGCGCATCAAAGTTTTGACTTCCTCAGAACCGCACATAACTTTTCAAAACTGGGGTTCGGAACTTGACGGTGACGGTATTGTTACAGGAATCCTCAACATTGACGGACGTGATGTTGCCGTTTACGGTCATGATTTTACGGTACGTGCCGGTTCGATAGACTCTACAAACGGGAGTAAAATCGCGCGCCAGATTTTAATGGCGGGGGAACACGGAATTCCGCTGATCGGAATGAACGATTCCGCAGGAGCTTATGTTCCTGCCGGAGTAGGAGGACTTGACGGATATTCCGAAGCTTTTGCGGCGATGCGGAAAATCAGCGGTGTTGTTCCGTCAATTATGATGATGTTCGGTTATAACGCTGGAGGAGGAGCATACCTTCCTCGGCAAGGTTCTTTTGTGATTCAGCCGGAGGATACGTTTTTTGGCTTAACCGGACCGGATGTAGTTCGTGAAGCGCTGGGAGAAAACATTAGCGCGGATGATTTGGGTGGGCCGAAAGTTCACAGTAAGAGTGGTGTGGTTGATCTGATTGCTCCTGATGAATTGGGAGCATTACGTTCGACTTTGCGGCTTTTACAATATCTTCCGGATAATAACCACTCTGCACCACCTGCCCTTTCCTCCTCATCATCACTCGACAATTACATTGAAGAGGAAGCAATTCTGCTCCACAAGACATTCACCAATCCAGTTACTGGTTTCAATACGCCTTTTGATATGCGTTTGTTTTTACAGCAGTTGGTGGATTATGGAGATTATTTCGAAATTCAACAGGTCAGGGCAAAACAGTTAACCACAGCATTTGGTCGAATGGGTGGAAATGTAGTGGGTTTTATTGCCAATAACAGTGCTTATGCGTCAGGAAATATTGATACAGAAGCTTCCAGAAAAGGGGCGAAATTTATTCGTTTCTGTAACCTGTACAATATTCCAGTTATCTTCCTTGAAGACGTCAGTGGTTATGCTCCGGGCTCTGAACAGGAACGCATGGGTGTCGTTCAGGCAGGACGAGAATTGCTTGATGCAATTGTAGATTTGCGTGTGCCTCGGCTGACTTTGATTGTTCGAAATGCTTTTGGCGGTGCGTATTGTGCGTGGAACAGTTATCATGTTGGTGGTGATTTTGTTTTTGCTTTGCCTAGTGCTAGAATTGCTGTGATGGGTCCAGCAGGGAGGCAATTCGTTTACAAGGATGAATTCCGCGAAATTCTACAGAATTATCAGCAGGAGCTTGATTCCGGAACCGAAGAACCTAAAGCTGCGGTTGATCGTGATGAGGCAATGGCAAAATTGACCACACGTTATGAAAGGGAATTACTCAATCCTGAAGAAGCCCTGCGGCTCGGTTCTGTTTCCAGGATTGTGATGCCGGGGCACAGCAGGAAAGTTTTAGGCAATACCCTTTGTTATCTGTTACGTCATTATCAGCCAAGTGCCATGGACGGACCACAGAGGGAATAGCTGAAACAGCTTGAAAAATATACTAAAAAGTCTATCCTGAGTAGTCTATTCCCAGCCACTCAACGGCTGGAAAATCTCACAAAAATTTAAAATGCTTAAATTTCTAGGTCACCGCGGCCGAACACTTGTTATTCTTATTTTACTTGCCACTATGCTGGGGATAGTTTTGTTTTTAAACAAAATTCTCTTTCCCTTCCTGTTGGCCAGCTTTCTGGCTTATGTGCTTGCTCCTGTAATTGAAAATCTTCACCAGAGAAAAATTCGCTCGCATAGCATTTCACGGGGACTCGCAGTATTGCTAGTTTATTTCGTGATTCTGATCGTACTGATCGGCGGAGGCAGTTATGTTGTGCCAAATGTTTCTGCTGAAATGGGACATATGATTCAGGAACTTCCGAAAGCAGTTACGAAGGTTTCTAAGGAGTGGGGCCCTGTTTTTGATGAAAAAATTCGGGACATTACTTCTCTGTTTCCTGAACCAGAAATTATAGAACCTTTGCCCGTAATTGAAAATAATGAACCGCAGTCTAAGACCACTGTGATACAAAAGGAAAACGGTGAATTAGTTAAAATTCTGGACGGTTATACTTATGAAATACGCGGGTTGGATTCAGACAGGATCGAGATTGTGCCCCATCGAAAGATCGGTAGAGAAAGTGGAGTTGAAGAAAATGAGCAGGTTCCTCTTGATATAAACACGCAGATTTCCATCCTTGCGGAAGAGGGAATGAACCGCTTAAAAGCGGACATGGTTCGTTTTCTGGGATTTGGGCGTCAACTGATCACGAAAGTTGTCGGTTCTGTGTTTACTTTGTTTTTAACCTTTATGGTCGCAGCATTTATTCTGGTTGATACAGAAAGAATCTTATCTTTCTGGCGCTCACTTGTGCCGAAAAAATATCATTTGCGATATAACGATTTGCTGAAAAGCCTGGATAGAGGTTTGAATGGGGTGGTGCGTGGCCAATTGATGATTTGTTTGATAAACGGGATTTTAACCTTTATCGGCTTGTTGATGATTGGCGTTCCCTTCGCCTTTACTCTTGGTCTGGTAGCCATGGTTTTTTCATTGATACCGATCTTTGGTACGATCCTTTCGAGCATACCAATCGTGATTATGGGACTTACTATTTCCTTGGGCACCGGACTGCTAGCGCTGGCTTGGATTTTATTGATTCACTTTATTGAAGGAAATTTCCTTAATCCAAATATAATGGGAACTTCGGCACAAATCCATCCCGCCATAATTGTGTTTGTCCTTGTAACAGGAGAACATATGGCTGGAATTGCTGGTGCGCTGCTAGCGGTGCCAGTCTATTCCATTCTGCAAACTTTTTTCTTCTTCCTTAAAACTATGGTTGATGAACTGGAAAAAGATGCAGCCTCAGTAGTGTAGAACACTTACAAAGATTAATTCTCATTTTACTCAAAGCTAAAACTGATGTCAGAATTTGAGCTATTTTCCCACGAACTGGCAGATGCGTCTGGAAAAGTGATTCGAAAATATTTTCGTTCAAAAATGACGGTTGAGGACAAAGCGGATGAGAGTCCGGTCACGATCGCGGATCGGCAGACCGAAACTGTTATGCGGGAGATGATCTCAGTAAAATATCCGGATCATGATATTCTTGGAGAAGAACACGGATACGAGGCAACCGGAAGCAGATGGAAATGGGTGCTAGATCCGATTGACGGAACAAGGAGTTTTGTGGCCGGGATGCCAATTTTTGGAACACTGATTTCCCTGTTGGATAATGATGTTCCGCAATTTGGGATTATAGATATTCCAATTATGCGTGAACGCTGGTTAGGAATACGTAACCAGGAAAGTTTGTACTATCCGGATCAGCAAGGAGGAACACCGCAGCTCTGCAAAGTATCCGGTAAGAAAAAAATCGAGCAGTCAATTCTTTATAGTGCGGATCCCGCAATGTTCAACATTTCGCAAAAACCTCACTTTGACCGGATTGTCGCTCAAGTAAAAATGGTGCGATACGGCGGAGATTGTTATAGCTATGGTCTGTTGGCATCCGGACACATAGATTTGGTGGTTGAGGCTGATCTGAAAATTTATGATGTAATGGCACTTGTTCCAGTTGTTGAAAATGCAGGCGGCGTTATCACAGACTGGCTGGGCAATAACTCCTTTGATGACGATTGGGATGGATGTCTGCTAGCAGCCGCGTCCTCCGAACTCCACGCGCAAGCTCTTAGCCTGTTGCAGAATGATTAACTTATTATTCTATAAATATTATGCACCTCTCACGCTTCCCACGACTCCATTTTTCTCATCTGCCGACTCCACTGGAACCTCTTGAAAATTTAACTAAACTGCTTGGGGGACCAAAGATTTTTATCAAACGAGACGACTGTACTGGACTTGCCACAGGAGGGAACAAAACACGTAAACTTGAATTTCTGATGGGCGAGGCACAGCAGAAAAAGGCTGACACAATTATCACACAGGGTGCTACGCAATCGAATCATGTGCGGCAGACAGTTGCGATTTCGTCCAAGTTGGGATTACGCTGTGAAGTTCTCCTGGAACATCGCACAGGCAGCGAAGATCCGGATTATCTGGAAAATGGTAATGTTTTGCTGGACAGGCTGTTTGGTGCGAATATTCATTCAGTTCCCGCTGGAACTGATATGGATGCGGCAATGCAGGATGTAGCCGATGATTTTCGCAAAAACGGTGCTAACCCATACATTATTCCAGGAGGAGGCTCCAATCCCACAGGTGCGCTGGGTTATGTGAATTGTGCCATGGAACTGGTGGGACAACTCAATGACCGCAGTTTGAAAATCGATCATCTGGTAACTGCAACCGGAAGTGCAGGGACACAGTCCGGGCTTGTTGTTGGTCTGGAAGGAACTCGCAGCGGAATTCCCGTTTTGGGAATTTGTGTGAACGCGGATAAAGAAAAGCAGGAGGAAAAAGTATTTGTGCTGGCAGAAAAAACAACCGAATTTATCGGAATCCCAGGCATAGTCAAACGCGAGTCAGTCGTTGCCAACGGTGACTACGTAGGACCGGGTTATGGACTGCCGACAGAGGGTATGATAGAGGCGATAGAACTACTGGCCAAAGAAGAAGGTATCCTGCTGGATCCTGTTTATTCCGGAAAAGGAATGGCTGGTTTGATAGACCTCATCCGCAAAGGTAAATTCGAAAAAGATCAAAACATCGTCTTTTTGCACACCGGTGGTTCCGCGGGTTTGTTTGCCTATCGTAAAACTTTTACTGCTTGAAGAAGTTATTTCTACTTCATAAGATCGTATTGAGGGAGTGAAGAAATAAGCCTGGTTGCTCTATATTGCAGTGAATCTGGAGGTTTGAGGCAGGAGAATAACAGGAAGTGGATTCAAAGGGATTCGTGATCGAGGCGGTTCATTCCGTTAAAAGCAGCAACACGGTATGCTTCGTCGAGAGTTGGGGAGTTAAAAACTGTGTTCAAGAAATATTTGATAGTTCCGTCAAAAAACATCACTGAATGTCCTAGATGAATCAATTCTGAAGCACGCGGTCCAATGATGTGAATACCCAGAATTTTGAGTGTTTCCGGATCAAACAGAAGTTTGAGAATCCCTTCATCCTCGCCCATGATGTGCGCACGTGAAATTTCTTTAAAATGCGCAATGCCGATTTCGTATGGAATGCAGGCATCAGTCAATTCTTCTTCCGTTTTTCCAACCATCGAAACTGCCGGAATTGTCCAGATTCCAAGCGGTAAATCTTTTGGCATAGTTTCAGATTCCAATTCATTAAAGACGTGCAGAACCGCAATCCTCGCCTGCGACATTGATGTTGACGCCAATCCTGGAAAACCGATCACATCGCCAACCGCATAAATATTTGCTTGCGCAGTCTGGAAATTTTTATCAGTTTTAATCAAGCCGTTATTACCCAATTCCACACCAATATCTTCCAGATTTAAGCCCGTCGAATTTGCACAACGTCCAGCCGCAACCATTACAGTTGAACAAGGCAGAACTTTCTGACTTTCCAGTTTTACGTGAATTTCATCGGAATTTATTTTTTCAATATCTTCAACATTTTCTCCCAGCCGCAGGGTAACGCGTTGGTTACGCATCTGGTACATCAAGTTTTCGGCAATTTGACGGTCAACAAAAGGCAGAACGTTGCGGTCACGAGCGATCAGATTTACACGGATTCCCATTTTTGAAAAAATAGAAGCATATTCGCAGCCGATCACACCGGCACCGATGATGGTTACTTTTTTGGGCAGATGTTTGATGTTCAGGATTGTGTCTGAATCAAATACGCATTCGTTGTCAAAAGGTGCCCAACTTGGTCTGCGTGGAGATGAACCTGTGGCGACTATAAAATAATCTGCGGTAATAACAAAAGCTTCTCCATCATCAGCAGGAGTGATTTCCAGAGTTGTGGTCGACTGGAAGCGGGGTGTTCCCTGTATGACTGTAATACCGTTTTTTTCAAAATTTCGACGCAGGGAATTTTCCTGATCCTGGATCACGATTTCTTTCCGGTACATCAACTCCTGGGTTGTTAGATTTTCTTTAAAGTTAAATTCAATTCCGTGAGTTTGCTGACGCAGG
>MPLV02006660.1_pt1 | contig 11735 bp, 10 predicted proteins | sample 1617331 | NCBI WGS metagenome assembly MPLV02 (sample SAMN05944802, study PRJNA350692) | marine metagenome | biome: marine; feature: ODZ; material: water; isolation source: 100 m water sample filtered on 0.2 um supor filter | place: Pacific Ocean | collected 2012-04-08 | depth 100m m | reverse complement strand
CCATGTTATTGAATGGAAATCAAGGAGCATTATGGGCGCAACGGAGTCCTACCCAGAAATCTTCTGTATTGTCCGCCATTCCTGGATAACGGATAGTGCTACGAACAAATTGTTTATCGTCAATCCAGGAGCCTCCTCTGATAACATGCCAACTTAGGATATCTGATGGGCCTTTTGGATTGTTTATGGGGCTGTCTTTGTAATAAAATTCCCCATACCAGTCTTCCGTCCACTCCCAAACCCCTCCAAACATATCGTACAATCCCCATGGATTAGGTTTCCGGGTTCCCACCGGATGGTGTGTATGCCCGGAATTACCACCGTACCAGACATAGGCTCGGCTCATTTTTTCTCCCCAGGGGTATTCGGTGGTGGTGCCGGCACGGGCGGCGTATTCCCACTCAGCTTCAGTAGGAAGTCGGTGGCCCATCTTGGTGCAATAGTCGCGTGCTTCTTTCCATTCTAATTGGTTGACCGCTATGTTGGGGTCTTTATGAACGGAATTATTATATGGGAATATTTTCCCCCATTTTTCCTGAGTGACTTCATGTGTATCCAGATAAAACGAATCCAGGCAGACTTTGTGAACCGGACGCTCACGATCATTGGGGCGCTCTCGGACATTGGGACGAAGAGCCAGATAGTCATGTATTTTATCAGTACCCATCATAAAACAGCCTTTCTTGATGAGAACCATGCCCTCGGGGGCTTTATCTGCCCATACTGAAGAGGCCGATATCAGGATAAAACTTGTCAGTAGCAGGAATATCTGATTTTTCATAGCGGACAATTGTACTTTTCACGAGCCACAAGGTCAAGACCCGTATTTGGGAATTAATTACAGTGAGACAGATAAGGAGATAAAGAGGGTCGAATAAGCGATAAATACAAAAATAACTGGATTGGATCTTGCTCCGGGTGACGTGATTAGTCCAAAATCCAGGAAATCTGTGACCTTTGGGAAAAAAGACCGATCCATGAAAAAGGAACTAATTTTGGGGCTTTTAAAGGTTTATCTTCCTTAGTCTTACTAGAATCTGTCTACTGATCACATTCCATATTCCTGAAGAGGAGTTACTTTCATACTATTTTGCTTGAGGGCGCGTAATGCTTTCAGTAAAGCAAATGAGCCTGCTATGGTGGTGTAATAGGGGATATTGATCGTTAAAGAAGCCCTTCTTAATGAGAGTGAATCTTTAATCGATTGCTCGCCAAATGTAGTATTGACCACAAATTGTATATTTCCATTATCAATGCTGTCTACAATATGTGGCGATCCCTCCTTGACTTTGTTTATCTGAACCGTTTGCAGGTCATGTTCGTTCAAATATTGAGCGGTTCCTTTGGTTGCAATGATTTCATAGCCCAATTCATAAAATTCTCTGGCGATTTTCAAGGCATCGGGCTTATCCGGGTCTTTGACGCTGATGAATACGGTACCCTTGTCCAATAAAACAATTCCCGTTGCCAGTTGGGCTTTGGCGAATGCCATTCCAAAAGACAGATCAATTCCCATCACTTCTCCGGTAGATTTCATTTCAGGACCTAAAAGAGTATCTACATTTTCGAATTTGTTAAATGGGAAAACGGATTCCTTAACCGCAATGTGGGCGACGATGGTTTTCTCTACTGCCCCAAGTTCTTTTAAAGTTTTACCCGCCATTACCAATGCCGCCAGTTTTGCAAGTGGAACCCCCGTGGTCTTGCTCACAAAGGGAACCGTTCGCGATGCTCTGGGATTAACTTCAATAATAAAAACCTCACCCCCTTTGACAGCAAATTGAATATTGAGAAGTCCTATCACATTCAATTCACGGGCAAGGCTACAGGCTTGTTCTTCAATCTTAGAGATGGTCTCAGGATCCAGAGAATAGGGCGGCAGGGAACAGGCGCTGTCTCCTGAATGGATACCTGCTTCCTCAATATGCTCCATAACGCCACCTATGAGAATATCCGTCCCATCAGATATGGCATCCACATCAACTTCTGTGGCATTTTCAAGGAAATCATCGATCAGAATAGGGTGTTCGGGGGAAGCTTCGACAGCATGGCTCATATAATATTTGAGACGATCCTGGTTATATACAATTTCCATGGCACGTCCTCCCAGAACATATGAAGGACGTACAACTACAGGATATCCAATTTCCCTCGCTATATCCCTAGCTTCTTCAAATGAGGTGGCTGTTCCGTTGACGGGTTGTTTGAGCTTGAGAGTTTTCATCACCTCAGCAAATCGTTCACGGTCTTCGGCGCGGTCAATATTGTCAGGATTGGTTCCAATGATAGGAACTCCCGCTTTCAATAATGGGATAGCTAGTTTTAGCGGAGTTTGACCGCCAAACTGGACAATCACGCCAAGAGGTTTTTCAACTTCCACAATGTGCAATACATCTTCAAAAGTAACAGGCTCGAAATAGAGGCGATCAGAAGTATCATAATCAGTGCTGACTGTTTCCGGGTTACAATTAACCATAATTGTTTCGAATCCAGCTTCTTTGAGGGCAAATGAGGCATGGACACAGCAATAGTCAAATTCTATTCCCTGTCCTATACGGTTGGGTCCGCCTCCCAAAATGATAATTTTTTTATTGTCCGTATGATTAGCCTCGCATTCCTCTTCATAGGTTGAATACAAATAAGGCGTGTGTGCTTCAAATTCAGCGCCACAGGTATCAACTGTCTAGTACACAGGTTTTAAACCATAAGAATTTCGTTTATTGGCAATATCTTCCGGTTTGCAATTGAGAAGACCGGCAATATAAATATCAGAGTATCCGGTTTCCTTGGCTTTTTTAAGAAGCTCTTTGGTTAATCCACCAACAGTTTTTGTCAAAATAATTTCTGACTCTATATCTAATAGCTCTTTGAGGTTATGAAGAAACCAGGGGTCAACAAATGTGGTCTTGTATATTTCTTCAATGGATATTCCACGACGTAGAGCCGCGGCAATGCACCATAAACGATCCCAAAAAGGTTTCTTCAGGATATCAATAAGTCGGTCTTTCAGGGTTTCAATCGGCAGTTCAGATTGCCCAGGGATATGTTTAAAGTTTTCACTTAATCCATAAACACCGATTTCCAAAGAGCGTAGAGCTTTGTTCAGTGACTCCTTGAAAGTCCGGCCAATAGCCATTACTTCGCCGACTGATTTCATTTGAGTGGAGAGAACAGGATTCGATACAGAAAATTTTTCAAAGGTAAATCGTGGAATTTTTACAACGCAATAATCTATCGTAGGTTCAAAAGAAGCTGGAGTGACTTGTGTTATATCATTATCTATTTCATCGAGAGTGTAGCCGACCGCAAGTTTAGCTGCTATTTTTGCGATGGGGAATCCGGTTGCTTTTGATGCAAGTGCCGAACTGCGAGAGACCCGTGGATTCATTTCGATTACTATCATGTCCCCGGTTTTTGGGTCTAACGCAAATTGAATATTTGAGCCCCCTGTTTCAACACCAATTTCGCGGATGATATCAATTGCCGCATTACGCATTATTTGATATTCTCTGTCGGTCAACGTTTGAACCGGAGCAACAGTGATACTGTCTCCCGTATGCACCCCCATCGGATCAAGGTTTTCAATAGAGCAAATAATAACGACATTATCCCGATGGTCTCGCATCACCTCAAGTTCATATTCTTTCCAGCCGATCAGCGACTTTTCAATAAGGACCTCATGAGTTGGGCTGATATTAAGGGCAATTTCAACGAGAGATTCAAATTCTTTTTCATTGAGGGCAATACTTCCACCTGTGCCACCCAAGGTGAATGACGGTCTAATGATTGCGGGAAATTTCGTCTCTTTGGAAATCTTCCGGGCCTCATCCAGATTTTTAGCAAGGCCACTGGGAGGAACTTGTTGTCCAATACTTAGCATTGCTTCTTTAAAAAGCTGGCGATTCTCAGCTTTGCGAATTGCGTTCATATTGGCACCAATCATTTTAACGCCGTACAAATCAAGTATTCCTTTTTCAGCAACAGCAAGTGCTGTATTGAGACCTGTCTGTCCTCCCATTGTAGGTAGTATTGCGTCTGGACGATCTTTTTTAATGATCATCTCAACGACTTCCGGAGTCACCGGTTCTACATAGGTTTTGTCGGCAAAATTAGGATCGGTCATGATGGTGGCAGGATTGCTGTTGACCAGAATGACCTCGTAGCCTTCCTCTTTGAGGGCTTTGCATGCCTGGGTTCCGGAGTAGTCAAATTCGCATGCCTGACCGATAATAATAGGTCCAGCACCAATCAATAGTATTTTTTTTATGTCAGTTCGTTTGGGCATTAAGTACGATAAATATCTTCAAGATCGATTTGGCGGGAACGTTCCCATATCAAATGCATGTATGAAAGCTTTTGTAAAAGTAAATTGTAAGTGACCTTTCCCTCGCGAACTATCTTTTCATGAGTAAATAATTTGATTTCATTTTTCAGGTGGGAAACTTTTGTTTCCAGGTCAGTTCGCTTTGTTTCAACTTCGGCTATTTCCATTTTTAGTTTGCTTGTTTTGCTTTCAGAAGTTGACTTTAAAAGTTTTCTTTTTAGTTTTTCAATTTTTACGTTTATTTTATGGAGCATTTTGTTGTCATCGGCCAATTGAGAATTCTTTATTATTAGTTCTTTTTTATAGGCAATTTGATTGATGCATAACTGGTCTATTTGCTTTCTGATAAATTTTTCTGCCTTCCCCGGATGGAAACAGAAATTACCTGTAAAATGATAGGCATTTTGATAGGGAACAAGGCGTCCTTCAAAAAGATCGTTTTTGTTAAAGTGAAGCTTCGCGTCAGGCTCAACCACGTCATATTTTTCATTATCAAATAAGTTGACCACAGAAACTGATTCGTTTCGTATCTTCTTGATGTAAAACAATCCGTGTACGTTGGCTGTGAATCCTTCATATATTTCTAGAGGAAATTGAGGCCATGTTTCTCTATTCTCATTAATTATAGATTCAAGTATGGTTAAGTCTTTGCCAGGGTCAACTCGATCAAAAACGTACCATTCAAGAAACATGGCCATTCGGCTCTCGTACGACTTATCGTCTTCATATATTTCACCCGAGAGTTTTTGATATTCCTTACGGGCAGCATAAATATTCTCTGAATAAGGGGTGCTTGTTCCCATCGCTATTACTTGTTCAAGGTTCTCCTTCAACATTTTATCTGCCTCATAAGATCGATGAACTCTTTAAATAAATATGATGAGTCGTGCGGCCCGGGAGAGGCTTCTGGATGGTACTGTACAGACATTATGGGCAGGGATTTATGACGTATTCCTTCTACCGTATTGTCATTTAAATTGATGGATGTAATATCGATGTCGCTTTTCACTGAATTGGCTTCCACTGCGAACCCATGATTTTGTGCGGTTATTTCAACTCTGCGGTTCTCGTTGTTCATGACAGGTTGATTTCCTCCATGATGCCCAAATCTTAGTTTATAGGTGCTCGCTCCCAAGGCTAGTGTGAGGATTTGATGGCCCAGGCATATACCGAATAATGGAACTTTGCCTATGAGCTGTTTTACATTTTCTGCGGCATAGGTTACCGCCGATGGGTCTCCAGGTCCATTGGACAAAAATATACCATCTGGATTCATAGCAAGAACCTCTTGCGCCGGCATTGAAGCTGGGACAACTTTTACCCGGCAACCTGCTTGCGTAAGCATGCGGAGAATATTCTTTTTGATTCCAAAATCATATGCAATAACAAAGTGAGTTTTTTCATCAATTGTCGGATTCTGAAAGCCCGATATACCGTTTTTTAATTTCCACTCGCCTTCGTTCCAATCATAAGATTTATGGCACGTTACTTCTTTAACTAGGTCACGCCCTTCAAGGCCGGGCAAATTACGTGCTCGTTCAATCAGCTTCACAGGATCAGATTCCGTGGTAGACAATAACGCTTGTTGTGCCCCGGCCTCTCTTATGTGGCGAGTTAATGCTCTCGTATCAATTCCTTGAATTCCAACAACACCGTATTTTGTAAGAAAATCGTGTAATGTCCCCTGGGATCGCCAGTTGCTTGGGGCGGCGCACAATTCCTTTATAATGAATGCGGAAAGGTGAGGGCGTTCGGACTCAAAATCTTCCTGATTAATACCATAATTACCAATGAGTGGGTAGGTCATGACCACCATTTGCCCGCAATATGATGGATCGGTTATAACTTCCTGGTACCCAGTCATACTGGTATTAAAGACAACTTCACCATCAACTTCACCCTGGGCGCCGAAGGCTTTTCCTCTAAATATTCGGCCATCGGCCAAAGCTAAAACTGCATTCATATTTTCTACTTTACGGGTATTTAAGAGCTAAATTAAGGCTTCGGATTATTATTAAATAACGGAGTATACCACCTTGCCGGCGACAAGGGTGTGGAGGACTTTTCCTTTTACCCTCCAACCATTAAAGGGGCTGTTTTTACTTTTGGAATGAAACTTTGCCACATCGATTTCATATTCACATTCTGGGTCAAAGATAACTATATCTGCCTGTTTTCCTGTGGAAAAATTTCCAGAATCCAGTTTGAATATTTCAGCAGGAGCAGAAGTTAGTTTTTTGATCGCATCGCTCAAGGATAAAATATTTTCTTCCACCAATTTAAGGGTCAAAGGTAGGGCTGTTTCAAGGCCAACAATACCAAAACAGGCATTTTGATACTCAGTCTGTTTGTCGGTTAGATCATGAGGGGCATGATCAGTAGCTATGATATCGATTGTTCCATCTTTCAGCCCCTTTTTGATTCGATCTACATCACTTGCAGAGCGCAGGGGAGGACTCATTTTCGTATTAGTGTCATATCCACGAACGGCTTCATCAGTCAAAATGAAATGGTGCGGAGCCACTTCACAGGTGACAGGTAACCCCTGAGCTTTGGCTTGCCGAACCAGTTCAACGGAATTGCCACTGCTTATATGTGCCACGTGGAGTCTTCCGCCTGTTTTTTCAAGGAGAGCGATATCTCTATAGACCATGATATCTTCTGCTTCTACCGGCATACCTCTTAATCCCAATTCGGTGGATACGGCACCCTCGTTCATACACCCACCTTCAGTGAGATCAAGCATTTCGCTGTGTTGGATCAGTGGAAGTTTGAACATTTTACTGTATTCAAATGCCCTGCGCATGAGTTCATTATTCATGACGGGTCGCCCGTCATCAGAAAACGCGATGGCTCCGGCATCTTTCAAATCACCCATTTCTGAAAGGCGTTCTCCGGCAAGTCCCTGCGTGATGGCGGCAATGGCGTACACATTGACTATTCCCTTAGCTTTTGCCTGCGACAGCATGAGTTCTGTAACAGAGCGAGTGTCATTCACAGGGTTCGTGTTGGGCATGACCGCTACAGACGTGAAACCACCTGCCGCCGCCGATTGGCATCCAGATTCAATGGTTTCTTTATACTCAAACCCAGGTTCGCGGAAATGGACATGCATGTCTATGAACCCAGGACAAACTACGCATCCCTTGGCGTCTATTATTGAAGCTTTCTCTGCCTCAGTGATACTGATTTTGCCGGGGGGTTCAATGGCCTTTATACTTCCCCTGGCAATCAATATATCTTTGGGAGCGTCCAGATGGTTTGCGGGATCAATGACCCGACCATTTTTAATTAATATTGTCATCACTGCCTCCCAACAGGAGATACATTAACGCCATTCGTACGGCGACACCGTTTGTTACCTGATTGAGTATGAGTGAGTGTTCACTTTCCATGACATCAAGAGCGATTTCGACTCCTCTATTAACTGGTCCCGGATGAATGATAATTACATCGTCTTTGGCTTTCTCAAGAATTTTTGAGGTCAGACAAAATAAATTGGAATACTCACGAAGACTTGGTAATAAATATCGATTTTGCCTCTCTGTCTGTATACGGAGCATCATAATCACATCAACATCCTTTATCGCTTCTTCTAGAAAATAATCTACACTCACTCCGAAACTTTGTATGTCAACCGGAATCATAGTTGCCGGCCCCACCAATCGTACCTCCATACCCATGGTTTTCATTGCGTATATATTGGACCTAACTACCCGGCTATGTGCAATATCCCCAACAATTGCGACTTTTAAGCCCTCTAGTGAACCTTTAGCCTCTCTTATCGTCTGAAGGTCCAGAAGCGCTTGAGAGGGGTGTTCATGAAAACCATCACCCGCGTTGATGACTGGGCATTCAATGGATCTGGAAATCATTTCGGCGGTGCCAGAGTGGGAGTGACGAATAACAAGAATATCTGGGTTCATCGCTTCAAGATTTTGTGCCATATCGATCAGGTTTTCACCTTTAACCGTGCTACTGGTTGAACCAGAAATATTGATAACATCTGCACTTAGTCTTTTGCCAGCAATTTCAAAGGAAGTTCGGGTTCGCGTACTAGGCTCAAAAAAAAGATTAATAATGGTTTTTCCTCGCAGGGTAGGAACTTTTTTAATGGAGCGTGTGGAAATTTCTTTAAAAGTATCCGCTGTGTCCAAAATAGTTAATATATTTTCCTTCGTGAGATCATTAGTTCCTAAAATACTTTTGAGTTTGAACATCAGAAATTATTTGCGGTTGAAGAATCTATTATTTGAACTTCATCAATGCCATCGTCTTCGATCATTTTGACCATCACTCGATTGGTCTTTGATGTCGGAATATTTTTGCCTACATAATCTGGGCGGATTGGTAGTTCTCTATGTCCTCTGTCTATAAGAACACCTAATTGAACGGCGGAAGGCCTGCCAAAATCAATCAGCGCATCAATTGCGGCTCTGATAGTTCTTCCTGTAAAAAGGACATCGTCAATTAATACAACTTGTTTTTCCTCAAGAGGAAATGGGATGTTGGTTTGTTCTATTGTAGGATTTTGTTTTCCCGATGCCAGGTCGTCTCGATATAGGGTTATGTCGAGAATTCCAAAATCGATTTCGGTATTTTCAATTTCATTAATCTTACTTCTGATGCGTTGCGCCAGTGTCACACCTCGAGTACGGATACCGATTATAGCGAGGTTGGCGGCTCCTTTGTTCTTTTCCAGTATTTCGTAGGCAATACGAGTGATTGCACGAGAAATGTCATTGGCATCAAATACAACCGAGGTCAATTTAGACTCCAAAGGCAGGCAAAAAAATACCCCCTTGGGAAAATCCCGCAAGGAGGACGATTGTATTTATAGGTCATTATCATAGGAGCCCTTAACGGTCTCTCGGTACCGATTTAAAGAGTTCAAAAAATTGCTTGTTTAATATTATAAAAAGAACAAGCTTAAGTCAAGAATGAAAATTTAAGCCATTTGATTATTAAAGAAAACTGTAGAAATTCATTTTAAACGATTCCCACCAATTGGATGATATTGGCCTGACTCCCTAGATCTATGCCAAATGTTAAACTTATAAAAACTATTTGATAAGGGAGGGGTATGGGTAGGAAGCGATTTAGCCCGGTCAAATCATTGTAAAGCTTCGAGAAGCAGAGGTTTTTGAATCCAAAGGCTTGCCCCAGTTGGAGACAGCAAAAAAGCTGGGTATAGCAGAACAAACATTGATCCGCTGGCGCAAAGAATATGGTGGATTGCAGGTAGATCAAGTCAAGCGGTTCAAGGAGTTGGAGAAGGAGAATATTCGGTTAAAGAGCGATTGGTGGCAGATTCAAGCTTGGGTAAGGCGATATTGAAGGATGCTGCTTCGGGAAACCTGTAAGCCCGGCACGTTGTAGAGAAATGATAGAGAATACCATGGAGTATTATGGGGTATCAGAGCGGAAAGCGTGTCGAGTTCTGGGCCAGTGCCGGGTGACGCAGAGGTGCGAACCGAAGCAGATAGATGATGAAGAGTTATTACGCAATAGTGTAACTCGTCTTGCCAGTAAGTATGGAAGGCCTATATCTGTAAACGCTTTTCTCTACTTACCCATGTTATCCCTCCATGTGATGGTCACCTCTCCCTTGCGAATCTTTAGCTGACACCCCAGACGCATTCCTTTTTGTAAATCCTCTGGTAACAAATAATCTTTTTCTTCTTCTGTAATTTTTGATACGTTTTTATTCCCCTCAGTGACAGTGATTTCACAAACACCGCAAGTTCCTTCTGTGCATCCAAATGATAGCGAGATGCTTGCTTCCTCACAAATGTCTATTAATGGAGTCCCGTCTTCAACTACATGTGTCAGGTTGTCGGGTTTAAAATGTACGCGTGCCATAGGATCTTAAAACGTTTTCTATTGTTTGTGTGATTAACCGCTGGCTTATAGCCCTTCTGCCTTCAATTTATGGATCAAATCAAGTTGTGTTTCAGTAAGATCTTTTTGGTATTTTATGATCACGCGGACCAACTGATCTCCTTTTTCTTTGCCACGACTGCGCGGAATTCCCATCCCCTTAAGGCGCAGTTTAGAATGACTTTGGGTGCCGGGTGGAATTTTAACCATCTTTGATTCTGTCAGAGTAGGGACTTCCACAGTTGTTCCCAATATTGCATCTGATAGACATATTTCCTTGTCCAGTAGAATATCATCTCCTTCTCTTTTGAAAAGGGGATGCGCATTGACGCGCACTTTAAGATACAAATCTCCAGGAGGTCCTCCGTTAACTCCAGCTTGACCTTTACCGACAAGCCTCAATCGGCGTCCATCCTTGGAGCCAGGAGGAACTTTAAAGCTGGTTTCAACTTTTTTTCCATTTTGCTCGAAAGTCACAGTTCGTATTGTTCCAAGTGTCGCATCTTGAAAAGATAAATAAAAACTTTGCCGCACATCTTTTCCTTTACGGGCGCGTGACCCTCTAAAACCATCCCCGGAAAGGAAACTTTCAAGATCTGGCACATTACCGCTCCCGCCAAAGGGCGAATTTGAAGCAAAACCACCATATATATCACCGAAATCAAAATCTCTAAATATATCTTCTCTTGAAAAGCGTTTATGGAATCCTTCACTGCCAAATTGGTCATATTGAGCGCGTTTTTTTTTGTCACTCAATACAGCATATGCTTCGTTGATTTCTTTAAACTTTTCTTCAGCTTGAGGATTGTCCTTGTTCCTATCGGGGTGAAACTCCTTGGCCTTTTTCCGGTATGCTTTTTTTAAGTCCCCGCCTGATGTTCCAGGAGTTACTCCAAGTAAGGAATAATAATCTGTCATTTTATATAACCGCTTGAAATAAAAGGTGTTTTGTTATAAAACAGAGTTGTTTCTTTAGTTATTATAATGCAATTATTGAGAAATCATGATTAAAAAAAGCATTAGGCTATCATTTTTTTATCTCTATGTGCCTGTGCGATGGGTCCACAAAGTAATGTGGTTGACCCCTCGACCAATCCTGCCGACCGCCATGTTTGGTTACCAGCGGATGCGGAGGAGCTTGAGAACCCGCGTAGTCGTCAGGTTGAACTGGATCGCATTGCCTTTGATATTGAAAATCTTTTTTTGAGATTTGAGACTGTTATACCCAGCGAAAGTAATCTGTGCGAAGCAACAAGAGATTTTATTCCCGAAATTAGTTCTTTGTACTCAGGTATATCAGGTCAGATTTCTGATGAGCAAAAACTCTGGGGAGCTCTGGGGCAGGAATTGGCAGGAGTCCGTTCATCTAAAGAAAATATAGATAAACAGGTTGCAAAGTTAAATGAGATAGAAGTGGTTCCTGTTTTTCCCAGAAAAAAATATATCAATACTTTTCATCATTTCAGGAAGGGGCAATTTGACAAAAGTGCTCTTTCATTTAAAAAATCTCCGCAATTGAATCCACCTTATT
>MPLV02083256.1_pt1 | contig 11737 bp, 10 predicted proteins | sample 1617331 | NCBI WGS metagenome assembly MPLV02 (sample SAMN05944802, study PRJNA350692) | marine metagenome | biome: marine; feature: ODZ; material: water; isolation source: 100 m water sample filtered on 0.2 um supor filter | place: Pacific Ocean | collected 2012-04-08 | depth 100m m | reverse complement strand
ATTTGAAAACCGATAATGTTGATCTGATGTATCTGCATCACTGCAATTTTGGGAAAAACAAAGAATATTTTGATAGTGCACTTGAAGTTGTCAACCGGTTCAAAGAAGAGGGAAAAACAAAATTTATTGGACTATCTGATTGGTCATTAAAAAAAATAATGGAATTTATAGAGCCCTGTAATCCTGATGTGATTCAACCTTATAGAAACGTTATGGATGATACCTATAGCCAGACTGGCCTTAAAGACTTTATTGATTCGAATGATTTGGGTGTTTGTTTCTTTTCTCCAATCAAACATGGTTTGTTAACTGGAAAATATAACGAGCCTACAGTTTTTGAAGCTGGAGACTTTAGAACAAGAATAAAAGATTTTGTTGATCAAGATATTATTAATCAAATGAAACATAATAAGTCCGAATTGGAGTCAAAATTTTCTAATCATTTGCAGCCTGTAATGCACGGCTTAATTGATGCACTATTAACTGATTCACCAACAGGCTGCGTTTTACTTGGTCAGCGAAATACGAAACAAGTCGAATCTGCATCATCATTGGGTTTTGCTTTGTCTGAAGAAGACGCGAGTTGGGTAAAAAAGTTATATCAAAACTGATTTGATGATACGATACGCTTTTATATAGCTTGTAGGAGAAGGGCTAAAAGGAAAATTCGTTCAATTCATTACGCGATTATATTCTTCAATAACTAGTTTTTCAATAGGATTAGAAATTTTAAGTATTGTTTCATATAAAACTTATTTTTGTGCGGCTTCCTCCACAGCTGACCAAACACGCCAAATATTCTTGTAACATATTTTCTCAATATCTTCTTCTGAATAACCTCGTTTTAAAAGATGATAAATGAGATTAGGATAAGAAGCTACATCTTTCAAGCCATATGGTAGAGAGTCACCAACCCCATCATAATCTGAGCCAATTGCTACATGATCTATACCTGCTAATTCAACCACACGATCAAAATGATCAACAACCTCTGTGATGTCTGCATACATTGGGTTTTGTTTATTCACCTTTTTGGCGTAATCCTCTAATGCTTCGTCCTCATCAGATAAACCATTTTCTTCAGCGTAAGCTTTTATTTTTTCTGCATTTGCAGCTCTTTTATCTTGTGAAGCTTGTGTGACAAATGATGACCCATAATTTATTTGAATGACTCCTCCATTATCTTTGAGTCTACGAATTTCATCATCCCCCATGTTTCGTTCCCAACCAGGAGTAAAATATCGGCATGATGAATGAGAAGCAATCACGGGAACATCTGTCATGTCCATAACTTGATTAATAACTTCATCAGTTACGTGTGAGATGTCTACCATGATACCTACTCGATTCATTTCTTTTACTACTTCACGCCCGAAAGGGCTAAGACCGCCCCAGGTACGAGTAGTGTCATAGGACGAATCACAGATGAGGTTATCTTTCCCGTGTGTAAGAGTTATATACCGGATTCCCCTATCATAAAAATATTGTACGTTGCTTAAGTCATCCAAAAGTGGTGCTCCGTTTTCCATACCCATAGGTAAAGCAATTTTACTATCGGCAAAAATCCGGTTTACATCAGCAACGCTAGTAGCAACTTCAAATTTATCTGGATGATCATCAGCAATACGATTTACTAGATCAATTAAAGAATCTGCTTTTTCTTTTGCCCCACCCGTTTCCTGATATGAAGAAGGAACATAAATTGACATAAAAGGAGCATCTAATCCGCCATCTTTCGCACGTATATAATCAAAATCGCCGCCCTCTGTACGAACTGAGAGATCTTCATAACCATCATTTAATCTCCATGGAACATCAATATGACCATCAGTTATTATATACTTGTGGGCAAGCTCATAGGCTTGTTTTTTTAGTGCAGCGTCATTGCTACACCCTATAATCATGATTCCAATTATACTAATTAATACTGTTTTTATTTTTTTCATTATGTCTCCTTTTAAGGAATTGTTTATCTATGAGTCTGAACTGATAAATAGTTTGTAGTTCCTTCAATCCCCATAGGAACTCCACCGGTAATAATAAACTTATCTCCTTTATTTATCAATTTCAATTTATGTAAAACATTGTTGCAGAGATCTGGGATGGCCTCAATATTATTATAAGAATCAACTTTTATTGGCGTAATTCCCCAAATTAATTCAAGTTGACGCGCAATATTCTCAAATGGCGTTAATGCAAAAATCTTAGACTGCGGTCTGTATCTAGAAATCATACGAGCAGTACTCCCAGTATGTGTCATAGACATTAAAATATTAATGTCTAAGTCATTAGAAATTTCACAAACAGCATGACTAATTGCTTCTGGAGTTTTATTAACATTTTCAGGAATAGACTCTCGTTGAAAAGTAGTTGCCTCTTCTGTCTCAGAAATAACTTGAGCCAATATCTTTATTACATCAATTGGATATTTTCCGATTGCAGTTTCACCTGTAACAAGCAGTGCATCAACACTATCAAAAATTGCGTTCGCAATATCGCTTACTTCTGCTCTAGTTGGCGTTTTATTATTTATCATTGATTCTAGGAGTTGCGTAGCAATTACAACAGGTTTCCCTAAAGCACCCGCTATCTCAATGACTTTTTTCTGAGCAAGCGGCACCCTTGCTACATCTATCTCTACGCCCAAATCTCCACGGGCAACCATTAACCCATCAAAAGTATCTGCGATTTCCTCAAGATTATCTAAGGCTTCCCACTTTTCTATTTTTGCCATAACTGGTATTCGTTTCCCAACATCATCCATTATTTTGTGAACTGACAAAACATCATCAGCACGTCTAACAAAAGAAAGAGCAATCCAATCTGCACCTTGATCTAATGCCATTTTTAAATCAACAATATCTTGATCAGTTAATGATGGTGTGTCTAGTGTAACCCCAGGGAAATTCACCCCTTTTCTTGCCTGTACCTTTCCACCAATCAATGTGGTGCATCTTAATATATTAGGGGATGGATTATCGATGACTTTAAGCTGGACACGACCATCATCAATTAGAATTTTTGTACCCTTTGAAATATGTGATAATTCAAATTCATTTGAAACTTTAATATGTTTTTCTTTAAGCGTTTTTTCATTTGAGATGATAACATTTTCTTTTTCATTAAGTGAAAACCCCTTGTCAATCTTAGTAATTCTTATCTTTGGTCCTGCAAGGTCAGTTAAAATAGTTGGACGGGTATTATTATATTTTAAAGATTTTACTAATTGATAAAGTTTTCTTTTTGCACCCTCATCACCATGTGACATATTTAATCGGAATACGTTTACGCCAGCATCAACCATTGATTGAAGCGTTTTTTTATTATCACAACCAGGGCCAACAGTTGCAATTATTTTAGTTTTATTGTTCATTAAAATCAATTCACGGAGTGAGGGATTGTTAATCTAAAGGGTTGAATGTTTGCATTAAATTTTTTCCCGGTTTCACATATCATTTCAAAATGTCCATACATTACACCGAATTCAGTAGATAATGGACAAAAACTAGTATATTCAAATCGCTCTCCCTTTTTTAAATACGGCTGATTTCCAACGACACCGGGGCCACGAATCTCTTCAATATCTCCATTACCATCAGTGATGTGCCAATACCTATTTTTTAACTGAACTGTATCTATTCCCTGATTTACTATTTTAATATGATATGAAAAAAAATATATTGGTTTAGATGGATTAGATCTTTCTGGTAAATACTTTGGTTGTACACTAATATAAATATTATCTGTTATAGTTTTTTTCATTAGGCTTTCTAGGTGTAAAATTACAATCCATTTAATACCAGATTCATATTGATTGTTAGTAATTTTATTGCGTTTTTAACGGGGAAATCAGACATGAAATATCATATATACATATTGATTATAATAACTACGGTTATCAGTTGTACACAACCACCTAATAATAAAAATATAAAAAATAGAGATCTAGAAATATCAACAAAAGATATATTAGATCACATAAAGTATTTGTCAGCAGATGAGCGATATGGAAGATTCCCAGGCACAAAAGGATCTAAAGAAACAATAAAATATATAATTGATGAATTTAAGAGTGTAGGTATTCAACCTGCAGGGCCCCAAGGATATACTCAGCCGTTTAATTTTATAACTGGGGTTAATTTAGGTAAGCAAAACACTTTAGAGTCTAAAGGTTCATTATTAGAGATATATTGGACTAACTATCAAGTTGGTTCGGATTATATTCCTTTAGAATTTTCTTCAAATGGTAGATTTTCTGGAGGCGTAACATTTGTGGGGTATGGTTACACCATTAATGATTCTATAGATTGGGATGATTACAATAATATAAATGTAGAAAATCGCTGGGTTATGATCCTTCGTGGTGGACCCGATGGTGATCATCCTCATTCTAAATTTGTCACCCATAACCCACTGCGTAAAAAGGCTATGCTTGCAAGAGACAATCAAGCAGCTGGGGTTCTTTTTGTCGATTTTGAAGATGGTGGACAATTAATTCCTTTAAAACATACTCCAAATTCTACAGCTATTGGTATTCCCGTTATTCAAATATCTCGTTCATTAGCTAATTCATTGTTAAATGATAGTCTAGAAGCAGTGCAGACAAAAATCAATGAATCCGAATCTCCTTATTCAATGGAAATTGCAACTAATATAAATGCTGTTATATCGCTAGAAAAAGAAAAAGTATCTATACCTAATGTTTTAGGAATCTTACCCGGGTCTCACGCTACATTGAAAAATGAATATATAATTTTAGGTGCCCACTTTGATCATTTAGGTTATGGTGGTAAAGGTTCGGGATCACTTTCTACCGATATTAATGCAATTCATAATGGAGCTGATGATAATGCTTCTGGTACAGCAGGGATTTTGGAGTTGGCTGCAAAATTATCATCTAAACCAGGTAACCTTAAGCGCTCGATTATTTTTATGGCATACAATGCAGAAGAAGAAGGGCTTCTGGGGTCAAAATATTTTGTTGAAAACCCTACAGTTGATCTTTCAAAAGTTACGGCTATGATTAATATGGATATGATTGGTCGGATGTCCGATAACAAGGTAACTATAGGAGGGACAGGAACGTCACCAAGCTTTAAATCAATATTAGATGAAATTGAATCAGATCATGACATCATATTGCGCCGTAGCGCAGAAGGATATGGCCCCAGTGACCACGCGAGCTTTTATGTAAATGATATACCGGTATTATTTTTCTTTACAGGAACTCATACAGACTATCATAAACCAAGCGATGACTGGAATCATATTAATGCAGTTGGTGAAAAACAAATTTTACACATGGTACATGATATTATATATAAAATTGATTCATTTGATGAACAACTAATTTTTGCAAAGTCAGGGCCACAAGCACCAACTCAAACACGGCGCAGCTTTAAGGTCACTTTAGGCATTATCCCATCTTATGGCAGTGAAGTTGAAGGATTAGAAATTGATGGAGCGAGAGCTGATGGGCCAGGAAGTAAAGCAGGTCTTAAAAAAGGAGATATTATTATTGAGATTGGTGGAAAAGATATCAAAAATATTTATGATTACATGTATCGTCTTGGAGAGCTAAATCCGGGTGAAAATATCAATATTAAAGTACGCAGAGGTGATAGAATAATTGATTTAAAGGTTAATTTGTAAGAATTCTTTTTTTGAGTTCATCTCGAAGTTCTAAAACGGCTTTAACATAGTTATCTGCATGGTTATAAGCGTATACAGCTTTATAGACTTGTTCCTTATTTGAGGGATTTGAAACAGGATAACCATTCTTTACAAGATAATTCCCAACACTCGCAAAAACATCTGCCCAAATATAAGGTTGCCTTATCCCGTCACTATTTCCATCGATTGCATAGGTATTAAAACTTGAAGGTATAAACTGACCATAACCAAACGCACCAGCATATGAACCTTTAATGGAATGTGGTGGTATATTATCTTTGTAACAGAACGCTAGGTATGCAACGAGCTCTTTTTGCGCCCATTTTGAACGCCGAGGCATTTTTGTAATTTGCGTATATAGTGAATTGAAAACTGTAAATTTCCCTTTATGTCGGCCAAAATTACTTTCTACTCCAACAATACTTAATATTAAGAAAGCATCAACTTTTATATTATTTGAAATATCTTCTAAGATTTTTTGATGTTTTTTATAAAAAACATCTCCTTCATTTATTCTAGACTCTTTTACAAACAGTTTTCGATATTCTGGCCAACTTTTCTTTTCATATGGTTTAGCAAAACGTTCTAATATTTTATCATGTACTGTTATTCCTGAATGAGAAAATGTCTTATTTAAATATTCTTCAGGAATACCCATTTTTAATGCATCAGGTCGGATAGATGAAAGTACAGGATCATCTTTACCTAAAAGTAAACCAAATATTAATAATGGAATTAATTTACCCATTCAGCAATAAAGATATTAGTATCCCCATTTTTTTTCTGGTTACGATTTGACGCAAAAACAAAGTATTTACCGTTTGGACTAAACATTGGGAAACCATCAAAACCATCAAAAAATGTAATTCTTTCCAAGTTAGTTCCATCTGTGTTTACAGCCCATAAATCAAAATCGCGCCCGTTTGGGTCAGCCATATTTGAGCAAAAAACGATTCTTTCATCATTGGGGAAAAAATATGGGGCAAAATTGGCAGCATCATTAAACGTTATTTGTTTTTTATTTGTACCATCAGAATTCATAATTCTAATTTGTAGGTTCATTGGTCTTATCATGCTTTCGGCAATTAAATTATTATAATCTATAATCTCTTTATCAGACTCTGGATAATAAGCACGCCAAACAATTTTTTTACCATTATGACTAAAGAATGGTCCACCATCATAACCCAACTTATTTGTTAGCATACGCTTATCTGTCCCATCAAGATTCATAGTCCAAACTTCAAGATCACCAGAAATTATAGATGTATAAACTAATTTACTTCCATCTTGTGCGATAGTTGCTTCTGCGTCATAGCCTGGAGTTTGGGTTAATTGTTCCATATCTGAACCATCAATGTTGCTCCGAAAGATATCATACCCCTCATAAAGTTTCCAGACATATCCTCTGCTAAAATCAGGTGGAGGAGGACAAGACGTATTATCGTGATGGGTAGAAGCATAAACTATTTTATTATTATTTGGATATTGAAAATACCCGCAGGTTGTAACACCATCGCCTGTGGAGGCTAATTCAATCTCTCCTGATTTAATGTCCATAATATAAATTTGGTCACAAAGGCCATCGCCATCATGAGATTGAAAAATCAGTTTTTTACTGTCTGAACTAAAATATGCTTCAGCATTTTCACCACTAAATGTAAGTTGACGAAGATTTTTAAAATGCAGTTCGTTCTCAACAATATGCTCATTTGCAGTACCATCAACTAAAGATGTGTTTTGATTAATGGCATTCCATCTCATCAAACCTAAAAATCCAACAGCAATTACGATAACCACTGCATATTCTTGTAATGATTTAGACATTTATTAAGTCCCCGCTAGTTTTATTAAATATGAATTTACAAATTATTTTCTAATCTATATTTTTTTACATTAGGATTATTTTTGTATTTACCATGGCATTCTTCTGGTAATAGCGCTGCAATTCTACACATCATCTCATCACCTATATATTTCAACTCTTTTTCTTTTTGCGAACGATCCTTTGGAAGTTCAAACGGGCCAAAAGGTTTCCCAACTCGGATAGAAATTTTTGGGCGGATTCCACTAAAAATATAATCCCACAAACCTTTCTTTAGCCCGTATATACTCATTGGCACTATTGGCACTTGCCCTAAGGTTGATAAAAAAACCGCACCTGGTTTTGCCGATCTTAATTCATCACTTAAAGTGTCACCTTCTGGGAAAACCCCCAAGATTTCTTTGTTGGCAAACACCTTCTTTGCCATTTTTATAGTTGATGGGGCAAGATGAGCTCGGTTTGTTGGGATAAAGCCATATAGCCAAACTGCCCAATAATTGTACCATTCGATTACCTGGTCACTTGCAACTAGAAAGTTAATTGGTCGCTGGAGTGCAAAAAGAAAAAATGGAGGTTCAGAAACATTAAAATGATTTGCTACAACTATAAATGGTCCTTCCTTTGGAATATAATCACGACCCTTTACTTTAATTTTCCCAACTATTATTCCCAAAAACAAGGCTGCGTATCCCAGTGTGTAACGAACCCACGTAGGTCTGGGCTTAAATAGGTCTAATTTTGTTCGGGCAGTCAAGATGGGAATTGATTAAGAATATACCCAATACAGGCACTTAGTTTTTTCCCAAAAGGAATATGTAAAAACTCATTTGGGCCATGCGCATTAGACTCAGGCCCCAATACCCCAGTAATAACAAACTGAGCATTGGGAAATTTTTCACCTAACATTGCCATAAAAGGTATTGTGCCACCCTCGCCCATCGATAGGGCAGGTTTGTTATAGAAAGTATTAGACGCATCTTGAATGGCCGTATCTAACCAAGAAGACAACTTAGGTGCGTTCCACCCATTTGCAGGCTCTTCCCAATCAACATTAATTGAAGAATTATAAGGAGGATTTTTTGTTAAAACTGTATTGACTTCATCCATAGCGTTGTTACAATCAATATCAGGCGGAAGACGGAATGAGAGTTTTAACGTTGTGTAAGGTCTAAGAACATTGCCACCATCTTTAACAGCAGGTATCCCATCAGCACCAACAATTGACAAGGTAGGACCCCAAGTTCGTTGAATTTCACCCGCCATTGAATCTTGTGTCATCGGTTCCATTTTGTTATGCCATGGGAAAGAATCTGTTTCCCCTTGCAGTTGGTCAATCTTTTTTTGTATTTCTTCCAAACGATGTTTGGGGACATTAGTATGTAGAGCCTCCACTTTAATTTTGCCTGTTGATTCATCCTCTAAACGTGAAAGAAGTTGCCTAGCTATTCTAAATGATGATGGGACTATTCCACTAGCACTCCCAGAATGGACGCCTTCATTAAGAACATCAACACGGAGCTCACACGCAATCATACCCCTAAGTGAAACTGTAGTCCAGAACTGATCATAATTACCAGCTCCGGAATCAAGACATACAACCAGATCAACCGCACCAATAATATCTTGATATTCATCAATATAGTATGGCAAGTCTGGGGATCCACTTTCCTCACAAAACTCGATTAATATAACTATTCTTGGCAATACAACATCTTGGTCAATTAATGCATTTACAATACCCAAAGATGCAAATAAGGCATAACCATCATCTGCGCCACCACGTCCATACAATTTTTCATCTTCAATTTTAGGTGTCCAAGGTCCATATCCTTCATCCCAGCCAGTCATTTCAGGTTGTTTATCTAAATGACCATACATGAGAATATTTCCATCCCTTTTCCCAGGGATATCAAGAATAATGAGAGGAGTTCTCCCTTTTAATCTCTTTATATGTAATGTGCTATTTTTAGGACGGTGTTGTTCAACCCATTCCTCTGCTAACTTAAGCACTTTATCCATGTGGCCAGCACTTTCCCAATTTGGGTCGAAAGCAGGTGATTTATTTGGGATTTTAATATATTTTTCCAAGGTAGGAACAATTTCTTCATCCCAAAATAAATTTAAATTATTTTGTAATTTTTCAGGGTTCATTTATTTTGTTAAGGCCTTTATATGTTAAGGCAATAGTATCGAATTAGATAACAGTTAAAAGGGTAGGTCGTCCTCTTCGTCTCCGCTTGAAGCGGGTTCGGCAGCTTGGGGGCCATCATTTTCCATCTTACGACCTAGCATGGTGAACATATCACAAACCACTTCTGTTGTATAACGTTTTATTCCATCCTTATCTTCCCAATTTCTTGTTTGTAACTTTCCTTCCGTGTAAACCAATTGACCCTTTTTCAAAAGATCCCCAGCTAATTCAGCAGTCTTACCAAACATGACACAACGATGCCATTCAGTTTTATCTTGGAGTTCTCCATTGGAATCTTTCCAAGATTCATTTGTCGCTACATTGAAATTAGCTACGGCTGCCCCCGACGGCGTGAACCGAGTTTCTGGGTCGCCACCCAAATGCCCAACTAATACAACTTTATTGACGCTTCCTTTTTGCATAACTTACTCCTAACTTATTTTTCGTGTTACTTACGCGTGTGTTTTATACTACAATTCAAATTTAATTTGTAGCAAATACTTTTTACCATATTTTTGGTATCAAAATTTTTCTGTCTTTAGGATATTCCTCAAAATATTTGATATACCACCGATGATTTGATTGCGATCGTGGCACAAGATTTGCAAGGGCCCACACTGCAAAAGATAGCCCCGCTAGAGACCAGGTTGCTATTGCCCAACCTATCCACTCTATAATTTCCCCAAAATAATTGGGACACGATATCCATTTAAATAAACCCCCATATGGTATTTTATAATCAAGATTCCCTTTTTGTCGGAGACTAAATAATATGTTATCTGAATGTATATTTATTCCCATCCCTGTTATAAAAATAGCTACGCCAATAATAAATTGTGGACTATAAAGCCATTCTATTGGATAGGGATAGTGAAGACTGTATACCAACTCTGCATTTATCCAAGAATTGATAGAATTAAAGCCAACAGCAAAAAGTGCAATGCTTATTGGCATTTTTTTACTAGTAATATGTGCTCTTGCTGGCCATACCCAACTGCGATGGATATAGTGTGTAATCCAAATGATATAAAATGTAATACCAACTGGATCTATTGCCTCCCAACGACTTACTCCAATCCCAAAAAATATTGTCATGACAATAATACAGGGAGATTCCATAATTACCCAACCTAGACGTGCTGGTATACGAAGTCCCCACCCAGGACGTTCATGCCGACCATATGGAGCACGGATGAACATTAGGAGAATAAATGTACAAGCTGCAATCCCTAGCCATATCCATATTGTCAATTCGTATTGGGCTTGATTAATTAACATTATTTTTCATCCAATCAATTGTATCATTTATTGTTTTTTCTAATGCTCGCGGATTATGTCCCAATATTTTTTGCGCTAATTCATTTGATATAACTTTAGACTGCACAGCTAAAGCATGAAGCCCCCCTCTACTTAGCGAAGATCGTTTGCCAGTTATTTTTGATTTAATCCATGATAAAGGTATGCCAGCATAAGCTGCCCAGAGAGGGAATGTTGCATAAGTTGTTCGAATTTTCAATTTACTTGAAATAATTTCTGCTATTTGAGGAAATGATGCCCATTTGCCCGACAAAATATAATTTTGACCAGCTTTCCCACGATTAACACAATTTATTGCTGATTTTGCCACATCTTGGGCATCAACCCAGTTATACCCTGCTTTAATTGTTAATAGCATTTTTCTATTCATAATATCCATTAGCACTTGTCCCATTCGGCTGGGCTTGTAGTCGTAAGGACCCAGGACACCTGTCGGGTGTAAAATACTTGCGTTTAATCCGCGCTTGCAAGCATCGTAAACTATTTTTTGAGCTAGCGCTTTACTTTGGTCATAAGGTGCGGCATTGGACCCGTATGCCAAAGGGCGATCTTCATTGAGAGGCAGTTTAATGGGATGCTGTTCAAAGGCATGAATACTGGAAAAATGAATAAATCGAGAAACATTTGAGTTTAAAGCAGCATCACACATATTTTGAGTCCCCTCAACATTGATTTTTTTCATACGAGCCAGATCAACATCTTCTACAGCAACATAAGCAGCCAAATGAAAT
>MPLV02057980.1_pt1 | contig 11777 bp, 8 predicted proteins | sample 1617331 | NCBI WGS metagenome assembly MPLV02 (sample SAMN05944802, study PRJNA350692) | marine metagenome | biome: marine; feature: ODZ; material: water; isolation source: 100 m water sample filtered on 0.2 um supor filter | place: Pacific Ocean | collected 2012-04-08 | depth 100m m | reverse complement strand
AGTGAATGGTAGGTGGTGCAGATCAGAATCTTCTTGACAGGCAAATTGGCAGACTTCCTTTAGCTCAAAAATACTCACTTTAGATAGGCCTAGATCTTCAAGACTTACTGGTAATTCGAGTTTTTGTAGGAATGGAAGTAGTTGTCGCCTGGCTTGGCCGGCTAGTTGATTGCCTCCAATCATCTCCTCAAGACGCAATTGGACAAGAATGCCGTAACCCACTTTTTCCCCATGAAGCATTTCATGGCAGGCTTCTAATTGGGTGAGTCCGTTGTGCACTGCATGGGCTGCGACAGTTCGGCAGCGTGCACCGCCAATTCCCCCAATTAGTCCTGCAGTAAGTGCACATGCTTCTGCAACTCTGATCCAGGCATGACTGTTTTGATCTTGTAGAGCCTTAGGCCCATCGATTAATAGTTGATCCCTTAATACCCTTGCCATCTGTACAGCTTGCTGAATCAATCCATCTTTGCTAGAGCCACTACTAACAGAAGCTTCGTACCACTTGGCGAGTGCATCTGCGATGCCGCTGGCGAGAGTGCGAGGAGGGGCCTGACGCACGAAACTATGGTCAAAGATGATTAGTTCTGGGCATTTATTTAGAACTTCATCGCGTTGAAAGGCTCCTGCAGATGAATAGATATTGGCCAGGGCGGTCCAACCTGCACAGGTGGCAGCACTAAGGGGAACTGTGATACATGGGATTTCTAGCCTATGGGCTAAAAGTTTTCCAGCATCGAGCACCTTGCCCCCACCGGCGGCGATTACGCCGTCGCAGCTGTTGTTACAGGCGATGGTTTTAAGTCGTTTTAGATCTGCTTCACAACAATCGTGCTTGAGCTCAGCAGATACGTTTTTCAGCCCAATTTCCTGGAGCTTGTGTGCTAGTCCTTGGCGAAGCTCAGCAGTAGTGTTACTGCGACCAAGAAGCAACGGTCTGCGGCAAATCGTGGGAATGAGTTGATAGCTTTCTTCCCAAGCGTGCTCACCTCTAACAACCTTGCTAGGTGCGATGGAGTGAGATGAGAGAAAGTCCATCGGCGGCAAAATGTTTGAGTTGTTTTATATGCTGAGGCGTCAGACGCCTGCTCCGGCAAGTTCAGGTGTGGCAGCATTTTTATTGATATGGCGTACAACTATCTGTTTGTTGTCATCTACGTCAACCATCGCAGCATCTCCGTCCTTAATGCGGCCAGTGAGAACTTCCTCGGCAAGACTGTCTTCTAGAAGTCGCATAACAGCTCTACGTAGTGGCCTGGCTCCGTAGGAGGGGTTGTATCCCTCTTCTACTAGTCGTTCTTTGAAGGCATCAGAAACTGTGAGGCTGATGCCCTTATCTTCCATACGAGAGAAGACTTCTTTGAGCAAAATCTCTGCAATATCTTTGACTTCATCTCTGCTGAGTTGACGGAAGACGATGATTTCATCGAGACGGTTGAGAAATTCAGGGCGGAAGTATTGCTTGAGTTCCTCATTTACCAGAGATTTGATTCTGTTGTATTGATTCTCTTCTGCATTCTCACCAGAGAATTCAAAGCCAAGCCCACCTCCTCCTTTCTCAATGACTTTTGAACCGATATTTGATGTCATGATTATCAAGGTATTCTTGAAGTCAACTGTTCTTCCTTTCGAGTCAGTTAGACGCCCCTCTTCAAGTAACTGAAGCAGAAGGTTGAATACATCTGGGTGTGCTTTTTCTATTTCATCAAATAGCACGACGGTATAAGGCTTACGTCGCACTGCTTCGGTGAGTTGTCCCCCTTCATTGAATCCCACATAACCTGGAGGTGAGCCGATTAGTTTGCTAACCGTGTGTCGCTCCATGAATTCTGACATGTCGAGTCGGATCATCGCTTCTTCGCTGCCAAAGAAGTAGGTGGCGAGTGCTTTAGTGAGCTCTGTTTTGCCGACGCCGGTGGGTCCAGAGAAGATGAAGCTGGCAATTGGGCGATTGGGGTTCTTGAGCCCAACCCTGGCCCGACGTATGGCTTTCGATACCGCTTTGACAGCTTCGTCTTGGCCAATCAGCCTTTGATGGAGAGTATCTTCCATATTGAGAAGCTTCACTGATTCACTTTCTGTGAGTTTCTGTACTGGTACTCCAGTCCAGGAAGCAACGATGTTGGCAATATCTTCTTCTGTTACTAGCGGTGTTGTGAGCTCAATCGTTGTTGATGTTGTTTCGTCTTTCTCGGTTTGTTGAGTTGGATTTTCCTGGCTTGAGTCATCAACAGCGACTGTTTCTGTCGGGGATTGCTCCTCACTATTTTGGCGACTGCTTTGAAGCAGAGTGCGGATCTTCTCTCGGAGCTCCACTTCTTTTTCACGTAACTCTCCAGCCTTGCTGAAGTCCTGGTCGCGAACTGCGTCTTCTTTTTCCTTTTGAATTTTGCGCAACTCTTTGTCAACTTCCTTTGCAGCAGGGGGAAGTTTGGAATTAAGTAATCGAACTCTGCTGCCGGCTTCATCAATTAAGTCGATGGCTTTATCTGGCAGGAAGCGGTCAGAGATGTAGCGATCACCCAAAGTGGCAGCAGCCTTAAGGGCATCGTCTGTGATCTTTAGGCGGTGATGCTGCTCATAGCGCTCGCGCAGTCCTTGCAGAATCTCAATCGTTTCTGAGATTGATGGCTCGCCGACCATTACTGGTTGGAAGCGACGTTCTAGGGCGGCATCACGCTCTATGTGCTTTCGGTATTCATCCAGGGTGGTGGCACCAATGCATTGCAGTTCTCCTCTGGCTAGGGCCGGCTTGAGAATGTTGGCGGCATCGATGGCACCCTCTGCTGCTCCCGCTCCGATCAAGGTATGTACTTCGTCGATCACCAGGATCACGTTGCCTGCGGACTTGATTTCTTCCATGATCTTCTTGAGGCGTTCTTCAAATTCACCTCGGTATTTGGTTCCGGCAACCAGCAGGCCAATATCGAGAGTGAGAACTCTTTTCTCCTCAAGAATGTCGGGAATGTCACCTTGTTGGATGCGTTGAGCTAGGCCCTCAGCTATTGCTGTTTTGCCAACTCCAGGCTCTCCAATTAGTACAGGGTTGTTCTTGGTACGTCTTCCGAGGATCTGAATAACGCGTTCGATTTCGTTTTGTCGGCCGACAACGGGATCAAGCTTGGATTCGCTTGCTAGCTGGGTAAGGTTGCTGCCGAATTCATCAAGTGTGGCTGTCTTGGTTGAGCCTTTGCCGCCCCCTCCGCCTGCTGAAACTTCGGCGGTTTCACCAAGCATGCGGATGACTTGGGTGCGAACCTTTGTTAGGTCTACGCCAAGGTTTTCCAGTACCCGGGCGGCCACACCTTCACCCTCACGGATCAGGCCAAGCAGTAGATGTTCTGTACCGATGTAGTTGTGGCCAAGTTGTCGGGCTTCTTCTAGAGAGAGTTCCAGTACACGCTTTGCTCTTGGTGTGAAGGGGATTTCTACGGCAACGAAGCCTGAGCCACGGCCAATAATCTTCTCAACTTCAACACGTGCGTCCTTAAGGTTTACACCCATTGACTTGAGCACTTTTGCTGCGACGCCAGTGCCTTCTCCGATTAAACCCAGAAGAATCTGCTCGGTGCCAACAAAGTTGTGACCAAGACGGCGGGCCTCTTCTTGGGCCAGCATGATCACCTTGATGGCCTTCTCGGTAAACCGCTCGAACATGGTCCGGGGCACTTGATATTGATCTCTAACTTATCAGGATTGGTGTGAAAATGTGGTACACATGATTATTAGGTCTTTTCCTTGGCAGGCAAAGGGGTTTAAACCCTAAATTGTTATAATGAAGTCGCGAAAATGTGTTTATTTATTGTGTTTTTTGGGCGGTTACCCGCACCAGTTCAGATTGTTTTTCTTTGCTCGCTCTGATCTTTCAGGCTTCGCCACTGAATCAGGGCATCTTGGCCGTCGCTGTAATAGTGATGACGACATCCTGCAGTCTTGAAGCCGCAGCTCTTATAAAGCTCCCTGGCTGCCGAATTAGTACTGGCAACCTCCAGTGTTGCGTGTGCAGCACCAGCCCGCCTGGCTTCATCAAGCAACTTGGATAGCACCAGGCGGGCGTGACCCTGCCGGCGATGCTGAGGATGAACAGCTATCGCGGTTACATGTAGTTCGTCCACCACTAACCATCCACAGGCTAAAGCCAGCAGCTTTGAGGATCTGAGCACTCCCATGCACAGGCGGCGGGAATCGAAAAGTTCCTGATGCCATTGCTGTTTGCTCCATAGTCCATTCAGTGCGAGTTGATCTAGCTCCAGGCATTCATATATTTGTTCCGGTCCGAGGCGGATTACTTGTTCCCTTGGGATGTCTTGTTCAAGCATGTATTTGGGGGACTGATCTCTACATTGATCCCTCTAGATGGTCTCTTCTTTCACCACCATGGTCACATCTAGCCTCTATGAGCTTGGGCGGGATCCTTTTAGTCCCAATCTCAACCTCGCGCCGATCACAGCTGAGCTTGATGCTCAAGGAGGTTTGGTTGTAGGAGGTTGTCGGCTGACGGAATTGGCTGAGTGCTATGGCACTCCTCTTTATGTGCTTGATGAAGTCACTTTGAGGGTTGCTTGTAAGGCCTACCGGGAGGCTTTGCAGCATCACTATCCGGGGCCATCTCTTCCTATTTATGCCTCGAAGGCTAATAGCTCATTGATGATGAGTAGCTTGGTGGCTTCAGAGGGATTTGGTCTTGATGCGGTATCAGCCGGTGAGTTGCTTACGGCTCTGAGGGGAGGAGTTCCTGCTGATCGAATTGTGCTTCATGGCAACAACAAATCTGACGAGGAGTTGTTATTAGCCTATAGCAATAGCGTTACAATCGTTGTTGATAATCAGCATGATCTTGACCGCCTCGCGGAATTGGTGCCGATTGGAGGAGAGCCTGCAGAATTGATGTTGCGCTTCACTCCGGGAATCGAATGCCATACCCACGAGTACATCCGCACAGGACATCTCGATAGCAAGTTTGGGTTTGATCCAGACCAGCTAGAACCAGTGTTAAAAAACTTGCTCGGCTGTCGATGGGCAAGGTTGACAGGACTTCACGCACATATTGGATCGCAGATTTTTGAATTAGATCCTCATCAGGATTTAGCGAATGTGATGGTTGATGTTCTGCAAATTGCTAGGAGTATGGGACACCCTGTTGAGAACCTCAATGTTGGCGGTGGCCTTGGTGTTCGATATGTCAGTTCTGACGATCCACCGTCAATTGATAATTGGGTCAAGGTGGTAGCTCAGGCAGTTAATCAAGCCTGTCTTTCTCGCAAGCTGGACTTGCCTAGATTGATGTGTGAGCCTGGTCGCTCCCTTGTTGCTGCCGCCGGAGTCACTCTTTATCGGGTGGGATCTCGCAAGATCATCCCAGGGCTACGTACTTATCTTTCTATCGATGGGGGTATGAGTGACAACCCTCGCCCCATTACATATCAATCTCTCTATACAGCCTGTCTCGCCGATAGGCCGTTGGCTTCGCTTGAAGAGACGATTACTTTGGCTGGCAAGCATTGTGAATCTGGGGATGTGCTGCTTAAGGACATTGAACTGCCTCGTGTCAGCACTGGAGACGTTTTGGTTGTCTTTGCTACAGGGGCTTACAACGCTTCGATGAGTTCCAATTACAACCGCATTCCTCGGCCTGCAGCAGTGCTTGTTCACTCAGGTCACTCTGAGTTGGTTCAACGAAGGGAACAGCCAGAAGACCTTCTTCGATATGACGTTATGCCGGAACGGTTTGTAGCGTTAGGCTAGGAGGACTAAGAGAGGGGAGTAGGCGTGAATTTGTGGGGGGTCCAGCTGGATCCGCGCCTGCTTGATATTTTGTTTGCTTCGGCTCTTGGCGTCCTCCTCTTTTCTAGGGTTAAGGAACGTCGAACCCTCTGGTTGTTGAGGGGTTACCTAGTTCTGGTCGCCCTGGCTTGGTTTGTGGAGCGGTTTGAAAAAAGTGTTCCGCTCACTACAAAGTTGCTGGATGCGATGGTCATTGCTTGTTCTTTGTCGTTAGCAATCCTTTGGCAGGGAGAATTAAGGCGGCTAATGGAATTGCTTGGCACTGGTCGTCTAGCTGTGCTCCTCGGTAATCCTCGCAATGAGCTCAGAGCAACTGCTAGTACGGTTGCTCAGCTCACTGAGGCTGCCGGCCGTTTGTCTCAGAGCCGACGCGGAGCATTAGTCGTTGTGGATATGGGAAGTGATCTGCGACCGGAAGATTTTCTCAACCCCGGAGTGTTGATTGATGCCCAGCTGAGTAGCGAGTTGCTGCTAAATCTGTTTGCATCAGATACGCCCCTTCATGACGGGGCGGTATTGGTGAAGGGCAATCGAATTGTTTCTGCTGGTGTGATTCTGCCCCTGTCGCGGCAGGGTGTTGGCCGTTACGGCACGCGCCATTTAGCAGCACTTGGCATAACGGAACGTTTTGATCGTTGTATTTGTGTTGTGGTTTCTGAAGAGACCGGAACTTTGTCTCTTGCAAACCAGGGTCGGCTTGAACGGCCCATAACCAGTAGTCGGCTCCAGGATTTGTTAAAGGAGTTAATCGGCGTCTCAATGGGAGCACCATCTGCAAAGGGGGCCTCTAGCTCAGCTAAATCTTCGGCTACTGCTGCACAACCTCCATCCAGGCTTAGCGTGAGCAGCTCAATCGAGGACCCACTTCCGTGAGCCGCCGTTCGGCCACCAGATCGGGCCAGCAAATGGTCTGTGCTTTTCCTTCGGGAATTGATCCACATCGGCTGCCTGACCATGTGGCGGTGATAATGGACGGAAATGGTCGTTGGGCAAAGGCCAGGGGTTTGCCCAGAATGATGGGCCATCGTGCTGGTGTTGAGGCTCTCAAGAGAACGCTTCGTATCTGCAGTGACTGGGGCATTGGTGCCCTTACTGCCTACGCCTTTTCAACGGAGAATTGGTCTCGGCCTGGCGATGAGGTGAACTTTTTAATGACTTTGTTTGAGCGAGTGTTGCAGAGGGAGTTGGAGGCACTCGAGCGAGAACAGGTGAGGATTCGCTTTCTCGGAGATCTGGAGGCTTTGCCGGCAGGCCTGCAGGAGTTGATTTCTGATGCAACCGAGCTCACTGCTGGTAACAACGGTATTCATTTCAATGTTTGCACCAATTACGGTGGCAGACGTGAACTGGTGCTTGCAGCGCAGAAGCTTGCGCAACGTGCTGCACGGGGTGATCTGGATCCGGCCTTGATTGATGAGAACACTTTCGCGGCTGAGCTTTTCACTGCTGGTGAGGTGGACCCGGATCTGTTGATTCGCACCAGTGGTGAGCGACGAATCAGTAATTTTTTACTCTGGCAATTGGCCTATGCCGAAATTCATGTCACTGATGTGTGCTGGCCAGATTTCGATGAAGTAGCTTTTAAGCAGGCTCTCGTTGATTACCAGTCACGCTGTCGACGTTTCGGTGGTTTGGATCCAATCGCAGTTAACCACCTGGGATCCTGATAGTTGGCTGCCGTCGTTCTATGCCCGTGCTTGTTGCTAAGGATTTGAACTCTAAAACTGTTGTCCTTCGATATGACTGGACAGTGGATCAGGTGAGGGATCTTTTGGAGAGACCACTGATGGATTTGCTGTGGCAGGCCCAGCTTGTCCATCGGGCGGCAAATCCTGGCTATCGGGTCCAGTTGGCCTCTTTGCTTAGCGTCAAGACGGGTGGATGCCAAGAGGACTGTGCTTATTGCCCCCAGTCCATGCATAACAGTAGTGATGTTGAAGGGCAGCCTGAGCTTGTAGTTCAGGTACAGGCAGTTTTAGAGCGCGCGCGTGCCGCCAAAGAAGCTGGTGCAGATCGCTTTTGCATGGGATGGGCCTGGAGGGAGATCCGAGATGGGGTCCAGTTTGAGGCCATGCTTGCCATGGTCAGTGGGGTACGTGCGTTAGGGCTTGAGGCTTGTGTAACTGCTGGCATGCTCACCGATAAGCAGGCTTCTCAGCTTGCAAAGGTGGGACTGACTGCTTACAACCACAATCTCGATACCAGCCCGGAGCATTACGACCAGATAATTACAACGCGCACTTACCAGGAGCGGCTAGAAACCCTTCAGAGGGTTCGTTCTGCTGGGATCAGTCTTTGCTGCGGCGGGATAATCGGGATGGGCGAATCGATCGAGGACCGATCCTCTCTTCTTTGTGTGTTGGCCAATATCAACCCACATCCTGAGAGCGTGCCGATCAATGCTCTGGTGGCGGTGGAAGGTACCCCCCTGGAGGATCTTCCTGAGGTGGACCCTCTAGAGATGGTGCGTATGGTTGCCACTGCGCGGATTCTGATGCCTAGGAGCAGGGTTCGTCTTAGTGCAGGCCGGGAGCAGCTTGGTCGAGAGGCTCAGATCCTTTGTCTCCAGGCGGGAGCCGATTCGATCTTTTATGGCGATACGTTGTTGACCACCAGTAATCCTCATGTAGAAGCTGATCGTGAATTGCTCGCCCAGGCAGGGGTTCATGCTAGTTGGGAGGTGAGTGACTAATGACTTTGCAAAATGATCAGGATTCTGTAGAGCTCTTTCAGGTTGCTGCTTTTTACTCTTTTGTCTCTTGGCCGGAGGCAACTGTCACCTCCTTGCTGCAAAATCTGTCGATCATCGGGGCTGAACATCAACTAAAAGGAACTGTCCTGCTCGCACAGGAAGGGGTGAATGGAACGATCTGTGGATCGAAGGAGGGTGTGACTGCCTTGTTGGCGAGGTTGCAAAGCGACCTGCCAAATGGCTTTTTTGAGGTGAAAGTTAGCTGGACTCCTGAGCAGGCTTTTCGCCGCTTTAAGGTTCGCCGTAAGGTGGAGATTGTGACTATGGGCATTGCCGGAGTTGATCCCTGTAAGACGGTGGGGATTTATGTGGACCCTGCTGAGTGGAATGCCCTAATTGATGATCCAGACACCATTTTGATCGATACGCGTAACGATTATGAAATTGCAATTGGTTGTTTTAAAGGAGCATTAAATCCCCAAACAAAGTGTTTTCGTGACTTTCCTACTTGGGTTGAACAGCAGTTGCGTCCAATGCTTAAGGAACAACCTTCAAAACGAGTTGCTATGTATTGCACTGGTGGCATTCGCTGCGAGAAGGCTACTTCTTATTTGCTTCAGCAGGGTTTCGGCGATGTCCATCATTTGCGCGGTGGCATTCTTCGTTATTTCGAGGAGGTGTCTCAGACTGAAAGCCGCTGGCAAGGAGAGTGTTTCGTTTTTGATCAGCGGGTAGCTTTGAACCATCAGCTTTTGCCAGGTGTTCACAGTCTTTGTTATGCCTGTGGCTTGCCACTTACCCCAGAGGATCAGAGCCTGCACAGTTACATCCCTGGCATTCAGTGTCGTCACTGTCTTGATCGCTTCAGTGATCAAGACAGGGTGCGCTTTACCGAAAGGCAACGGCAGATGGAATCTGCCTCTAAGGAGTAGTAAGAAGCATCATGGCGAATTTGGCATCGTGCAGTGATTATGTCGTTTATTTATCGGCTTAGAATTGAAAAATATATTTATTGATGACCTGTCGCATCATTATTTTAGTTGTTTGCTGATGCCTTGGCTTCCGCCTTATATGCAGTCTCAAGATTGAAAATCAACAAAACAAGTGAGCCTAATCGAGGCTTTTGTAAGAGCCAAATTTACAAGATCTAATTGGCCACTGTTAGCCTGCTATTACGGATATCTGGCTGGGAATCTAGCTCTTTTGCTCAGGCTAGCTTGGTTGATTAGGCAACCTCTTCTCTCCGCTTCTCTGGATTATTAAAGGTTTGGAGAGAAAAAGTTGATTTATTTATAGCAGGACTAAGAAGTAATTACTAAATCTTGGCATCTTTAGGCTTGATCTGGGTTGCATTTAGGGCCAAGTCTATGCCTGTTGTCATTGCCTTTGCCATGACGATGCCTAAGTTGTGATGGCATGGCCTCTAACCCTAGACTATTCAGTTTGGCATTGATCTTTCTTCGGCGTTGCTCTTTTAATGCTCCATGGGATTTCCTTGCATTTCGCTTACAGCTGCGAAAAGCTTCTAGTGTTTGGGCAGCATCAATGCAGCTCCTGGCATCATTGATGATAGCAATTCGATTGCTTGTATTACTTAGTTCCCATGCCTTGCGAGTTTCAAAAAGCTCCTGTTGCTGAGTGGTGTTCAGTAACGCCTTTAAGTTTTGCCTGCCTTCCTTGGCTTCCGTATTGCTGATCATGAAAGCTGAACCAGCAAGGGCAAAACTAGGAATGAGCAAAAGGGCTTTTTTGCCTATGGAAAGGGTCATTTACTTATTGAGAAGTTGGCCTGCTAATCCTGTGACGGCAATAGGGAAAAAGTCTGTCTAGAAGTTCCGCAAACTATTACTAAATCTGACCCATGCCGTTCGCTAGAGCCGATTTGAGAAAGCGGTTTGATTAAATGAGCGCCGATCTAAGCCATAGACATGATGCGCGGCGTTTGAGTGATCGTTTGTCGATGTGGGACATATAGGAATAGGTAATGATTGGGTGTGCTCGTTTTCGCTCTTTCCTCTGCTTTGGGCCTCGCTTAGCAAGCTGCTTGGGTAGGTCTATCTTCAAGTCAGCGTGGAGTTGGTACAAATTCACGCCTTGCCAAAGCTTGTCTTTGCCTGAAACTCCTTTCATGCAAAGAAACCCGTCATCTTCTAATCACACCTTGCTTGCCAAGAGGTTTTGGTGGTTCCCCTCCTTCTGGAGAGCATTAGCGGTTGCGTTGTTGATTGGCGCTCAACCTCGAATGATTTCGGCTCAGACGTCACCTTTGCCACCGAGAGTCACAACAGGCTTACTAAATTCAAGTGATCAATTACCAACGGTCGGTGTTTGGATCACCAATAGTCCGAGCCCCCTTTATTACAGCCGCACCTTGATGCGCAATGCCGTGAATGATTTAGATGCAGCCGGCTTCACAGCGTTATATCTCAATGTTTGGAGTAGGGGTGCCACCTTTCACCGCAGTAACTATGCACCAGTGGAAGTGCCTCTGCAGAAAGCAGGTTTGGGTATCGATCCCATTTGCACACTCAGCCGGGAAGGCCATGCCCGCGAGATGAAGGTGGTGCCGTGGTTTGAATACGGGTTAATGGAGCCACATGATGCGGAGGTGGTCAAACACCATCCTGACTGGGTTCTTACTCGAGCTAATGGCGACCCAGTGATGAAGATGCATGGGAACCATAAGAGGGTATGGCTTAATCCAGCCCATCCCGAGGTACGCACTCGCTTCATTGGCTTAGTCATTGAGGTCATCAAGCGCTGCCAGATGGATGGCTTGCAACTTGATGATCATTTCGCTTGGCCGGTGGAGCTTGGGTATGACCCTTACACCGTGGCACTTTATAAACAAGAGACCGGCGCATCACCGCCTTTGGACTACAGCAATCGCTTCTGGATGAAATGGAGAAGGCGGCAACTCACCGCTTTGCTGCGAGAACTGAGGCAGGCATTAGTCAAGGAAAAGTTGCCTGTGCACATCAGCCTTGCTCCTGGGCCGTTCAGATTTGCTTACAACAACTGGCTTCAAGATTGGGAGCTTTGGACCGTTGGCAAGCTGATAGACGAGTTGGTTGTGCAGAACTACGCCTACTCGCTTAGGGGCTTTGCAAAAGACCTCGATCAACCGGCCTTACGTAAAGCAAGACAATGGGGTTTGCCGGTGCATATAGGCGTACTGGCGGGCTTCGGTAAACGCACCACGCCAATGCCGGTTTTGGTTGAAAAGGTTCGCCTGGCAGCTGAGCGCGGTAATGGAGTGATTTATTTCTATTGGGAAGGACTCTGGGGGCAGCATGCTGGT
>MPLV02000145.1_pt1 | contig 11803 bp, 11 predicted proteins | sample 1617331 | NCBI WGS metagenome assembly MPLV02 (sample SAMN05944802, study PRJNA350692) | marine metagenome | biome: marine; feature: ODZ; material: water; isolation source: 100 m water sample filtered on 0.2 um supor filter | place: Pacific Ocean | collected 2012-04-08 | depth 100m m | reverse complement strand
TCTCCGTCCGGCGCCAGGAGAGTGAAGCGAACGCCCGCCCACGACTCGTCCACATCGACGATCCGCCATCCGGCATCCACCGCCGTACCTACGCCCACGCCTGCACCTTCGGACTCGGCCACCAGTCGCGCCCCGTCCGGGTCATCGACCCCGACGACCACGGGACCGTCGGTCTCCTCGACGAAGCGTGCGAATGCGGAAAGGAGTTCCCCGTAGTCCCCATGGTGGTCGAGATGGTCAGGTTCCACATTGGTCACGATGGCTGCGGTACGGGGCAGGCGAACGAAGGTTCCATCGCTCTCATCGGCCTCGACGACCATGAGGTCGCCACTGTCCCAGGCGGCACCGGTACCGATCTCGTTCACGTCGCCACCGATGATGAACGACGGCCGAACTCCGGCCTGCCTGAGGACAAGGGCCAGCATCGAGGCTGTCGTCGTCTTGCCATGGGTTCCTGCGACGGCAATGGTGTTTCGCTGCCCACAGATGGCGGTCAGGACATCGGCACGACTCAGTACCGGAATCCCGGCCTCCAGTGCGGCACGGCACTCCGGGTTCCGGTCGGGAACAGCCGTCGAGCGGGTCAGGATCTCGGCCCGCCCGAGGTTCGTCCCTGCATGGCCCACGGTCACCGTGATCCCCACTGCCTCCAGGCGATCCAGGCCGGCGGAAGCCTTCAGGTCGGAACCGGTCACCTCATGCCCCATCGCCGCAAGCACCTCGGCAATGGCGCTCATTCCTGCACCACCGACGCCTACGACATGTACACGACGAGGCACCGACAGGTCGATGGGACCCTCAGGCATCGGCGTGCTCCCGGATCAGGTCGACAACCCGGTCGGCGGCATCCGGGATGCCCACGCCTGCGGCGGCCTCGGCCATGGCCTGCCGACAATCCACGTCGCCGAGGAGTCCCACCAGTTCGACCCGGAGCCGACGACCGTCGACCTCCTCATCGGCGAGGACTCGGGCCCCGCCGGCATCGGCCAGGAGGTGGGCGTTGGCGACCTGGTGGTCGTCCGGAGCCCCCGGGAGCGGCACCAGGAGGGAGGGCACGCCGATCACTCCGAGCTCGGCCACCGTCGTGGCTCCCGACCTGGCGAGGACCAGATCGGCGGCAACGAGGGCCGTGGGCAGGTCGTGCTCGTACTCGACGACACGATGCTCGACGGTGGCCGATGCAGCATGTCGAACGAAGTCGGGGGCCTTCCAGTCCCTGCTGCCCAGGACATGGTGGACGACGATCTCGCCACCATCCCAGTCCCGCATCGCCTCGAACACGGCCCGGTTGATGCGGCGCGCCCCCAACGAGCCGCCGAACACCACGACGAAGGGCCGATCGTCGAGCCCGTGGGTCCGACGCGCTGCCTCACGCCCGACACCGGCCGCGCGCTCGCGGATCTCCTGTCGGACGGGGTTCCCCGTCACGACCGCCCGTGGCAGCCCCGTGCCATCCGCAGGTACGGCGCACGCCCTGGCGAATCGGCCGAGGAGGCGATTGGCCGCCCCGGGGACTGCGTTCTGCTCGGCGACGACGATCGGAATCCGGAGGAGGGCGGCAGCCAGCCCACAAGGAACGCTGGCGTAGCCGCCCAGCGCAACGACGACCCGGGGTCGCCGGCGCAGCAGGAACACCACGGCACGCACGCAGGCCAGGCCCAGCCCGAGGAGGGCACCGACGTTGGCCAACGCCAGGCGACGCTGGATGCCACGGCCCGGCAGGAGGGTGAGCGGGAAGCCGGCCGCTGGAACGAGGGTGCGCTCGATGCCGCGCCGGCTACCGACGAGGAGCACCGAGTCGGGCCCTTCGACCACGCAACGGTCGACGAGGGCCTGCGCTATGGCCAGGCCCGGGAGGACATGCCCCGCAGTACCACCCCCTGCAATCACCACCCCACGCCGAGGCCGTACGGTCACGGCGTCTGACGGGCGATGTTTAGCAGGATGCCGAATGCGGCCATCGTGACGATCAAGGCCGAGCCGCCGAACGAGACGAACGGCAACGGGACACCGGTGATCGGAAGCCTCCCGAGCACGGCGGCGATGTTTACGAACGCCTGGATCATGATCCAGGTGGTGATCCCCGCCGCCAGGAGTTGGCCGAAGGGGTCCGGGGCGTGCAGCGCCGTGGACAGTCCGACCAGGCCGATGACCAGGAAGCCCACGATCACGAGCCCGGCCCCGACGAATCCGAACTCCTCGGCGATGATCGCGTAGATGAAGTCGGTGTGTGCGAACGGCAGGAATCCCCACTTGGCACGGCTTGCGCCCAGCCCGATCCCGAACAGGCCGCCGTTGGAGATGGCCACACCGGACTGGATGGTCTGCCAACCGGTGTTGAGTGGATCCGTCCAGGGGTCCAGCATGCCCAACAGCCGCTGTCGTCGATAGCCGGCGCTCATCGTCAGGCCGAACGCACCGAGGGCACCGCCCCCGACGAGCATGGCCAGTAGCCGCAGGCGCAGGCCGGCGAAGAAGAGCATCGCCACGGCGATGGCACCCACGATCATCGAGGTACCCAGGTCCGGCTCCAGCATCAGGAGCCCACCGATGACGCCAACCAGGCCGACGATGGGATACAGCGTGAGCTTCTTCTCTGTGAGCGGACGATTGCTCCGTGACAAGAGGTCGGCGCAGTAGAGGACCAACGCCAACTTGAGGAACTCGGATGGCTGCAGCGAAACCGCCCCGAGGTCCAGCCAGCGGGCCGATCCGTTCGTTCGCAGCCCCAGGCCCGGGATGAGGACGAGTACCAACAGGACGATGCAACCGAAGAGGCCCGGCGTGGCGAGGGGGCGCAATCGCCGGTAGTCGATCCGGATCATCGTCGACATCGCGACCAGACCGAGCAGGAACCAGAGCACCTGGCGCTTCAGGTGGTGCCAGGCATCGCCGTATGAGCGCAGGTCGTTGACCGACGAGGCGGACAGCACCATGACGACCCCCAACAGGCACAGGATGAGCGCCACGACGAGGAGCACCATGAAGCGAAGGGATCGCTTGCCGGGAGGCCGGCGTGGACCCCTAGCGGCTTGCGCCCTTCCGGCCTTCGCCTGTCCCTCGGACCTCCCGCCCCTGGTCGCCACCGGGCTCATCGAGCCACCTCCTGTTCGGTGGCCACACGGGCGAAGTCGTCACCACGCTCGACATAGGACGAGTACCAGTCGAAGGAACTGCAGCCCGGCGAGAGCAGCACCACCCCACCCTCGTCGACCTCCCGGCGGGCCTGGGCGACAGCCGACTCCATCGAGTCGGCAATCGACACCGGGCAGCGGCCCCTGAACGCTGCTGCGACCTCGTCGGCGGCCTCACCGATGGCGACCACCGCCCGGGGAGCGGAGGCACCCAACGGGGTGAGGTCGAGGCCCTTGTTCCGGCCACCTGCGATGAGGACGGCACCGGGCAGTGCGTTCAGCGCAGACACGGTGGCATGCGGCGTGGTCGCCTTGCTGTCGTCCACGAAGCGGGTTCCGCCCACCTCACAGACCAGCTGCATGCGATGTGGGAGGCCGCTGAAGCAACGAAGGACATCGGCGCACCCGGCGGCTGACGCTCCGACCCGGACAGCAAGCGCCGTTGCAGCCTGTGCATTGAGCAGATCGTGGGGCATACGACGCGAGATCTCCTCGACGGCCAGGACCACGTGTCCGTCCAGCAGCAGTTCTCCGTCCTCGATGCGGCAGGCTGCGTCGGCACTGCCGAATCCGGTGGCCCCCTCGGGTGCATGGGACCGGACCACGGGGTCGGAGAGGTTTGCGACCGCATCGGCCGGGTCGTCGATCGACTCCCAGATCCGCGCCTTGGCGGCCTCGTAGGCGCCGAGGTCGGCATGGATGTCGAGGTGGTCGGGTGCGAAGTTGAGCCATACGGCAGGTCCGAGACGGACCGAATGTGCGTGCCCCAACCGGAAAGAGGAGGCTTCGACCACGAACACCTCAGCCTCTGCATCGTCGATGGCGGCGACCATGGGGGTCTCGTTGTTGCCCGCAGACAGGGCACGGATCCCGGACCGTTCGAGCATTTCGGCGACCAGCGTCACGACGGTGGTCTTGCCGTCAGTGCCGGTCACCGCACAGCGGGGACGTGCATCCCAGTCGGCGGCCAGGTCCGACTCGTCGAACAGCACCACGCCTGCCAGCCGGGCTGCTTCGAAGATCGGATGCGCATCGGGCACTCCGGGGCTGACCACGACGCGGTCACAGCCGTCGAGGAGCCCCGGCCAATCCTCCGCTCCCGGGGCAACGACCAGATCGAGGCCCAACTCCGACACGGCGGCCCGGACCGCCCCTTCGGGGCGATCGTCGACGGGGCGCACTTCCTCGCCCCGCCGGATGAGCGCCTCTGCCACCGCACGCCCTGTCAGACCGAGGCCGAGTACAAGGACCGTGCCGCTCATCGACCCAACTCCGTGACGCCCGCTGCGATCGAGTCGGCATAGAACAATCCCAGGCCCACGGCGGTGCAGAGCCCCGAAATGATCCAGAAGCGCACGATGACCGTGGTCTCCGGCCATCCGCCCAATTCGAAGTGGTGGTGGATGGGCGCCATTCGGAAGACGCGGCGGCCACCGAAGAGACGGAAGGCGCCGATCTGGAGGATCACCGAGACGGTCTCCATCACGAACAGGCCTGCCACGATCGGGAGCAACAGGTGGGTGTTCGTGGCGAGGGCGAGCGCTGCAAGGCCGGTGCCGATCGCCAGCGAACCGGTGTCGCCCATGAAGATCTGTGCCGGTGCGGCGTTCCACCACAGGAAGCCGAGGCACGCACCTGCCATCGAGGCGGCGACCACCGCCAGGTCGAGTGCGTGGGGCACCTCATAGGCCAGCGGGTACCGGAACTGCCAGAAGGCGATGAAGGTGAACGCGGCAAAGCAGAAGGTGCCGGCACCGGCCGCCAGGCCGTCGAGGCCGTCGGTGAGGTTGACAGCGTTCGAGGAGCCGATGATGAGGAGCACGGCCCAGACGGTCCAGAGCGTGTCGCCCAGGTCTATTCCCGGCTGGGCGATACGGGTGAAGGACAACTCGGTGTGGGCGCTGGTGAAGCCGAGCATCAGCACCGAGAAGCCAACGGCTACCAGGAGGAGGCCGAGCAGCTTGGCCCGCTTGTTGAGCCCCAGGCTCCGCTCCCGTACGACCTTGATCCAGTCGTCGATGAGGCCGACGATCCCACCACCGATGATCGCCAGCATCACGAAGATGCCGGTGCGCGTGTAGATGCCGTGGTACAGGTCGCTCAGGACATAGCCGAGGACGGCACCGATCACGACCGCCAGGCCACCCATCGTCGGGGTGCCGGCCTTGGTTGCGTGGCCCTCGGGCCCGTCGTCTCGGATGGGCTGGCCGATGCGCAGGCGGGACAGCCAGCGGATCAGGATCTTCGTACCGATGAGCGAGGACGACATCGCCACTGCCGCCGCGATCAGCAGGCGGATCACGAACTCAGCCCCAGTATCTCTGCGGCGACCACGCGATCGTCGAACGGCACGAGTTCGGTACCGACATGCTGCATCGCCTCATGGCCCTTGCCGGCAACCAGGACCAGGTCGCCGGACCGGGCGATCCCGATCGCCGTCGCGATTGCAGCGCGTCGATCCGATTCGACGATCACCTCCGAGGCATCCATACCCGAAAGAATGTCCGCAATGACCCCCTCGGGTGGTTCATCCCTCGGATTGTCCGACGTCACCACGACCACATCGGCTCCCGACTGGGCGACTCCACCCATTTCGGGCCGCTTGCCACGGTCCCGTCCTCCACCGCACCCGAAGACACACAGGACCCGGCCGTCCGACACTTCCCGGGCAGCGGCCAGGGCGGCCGTGAGCGCATCGGGGGTGTGCGCATAGTCGATGACCACACGTATGCCGGCCACCTCGGGAAGGGACTCGAAACGGCCGGGTACCGACTGGAGCAGGCCAAGTGCCGCACGGACATCCGCAACCGGCATGCCGACGAGGACAGCAAGCTCGGCGACCACCAGTGCATTCGTCACGGCGAAGCCACCGGGAAGCGCAAGGTCGACCTCCCCGTTCCGCCATGTGAACCGGGATCCGTCCCTGCCGACAACGGCCGATGCTTCTGACGTCGCCACCTCCACTACCTCGAGGCCCGAGCGCCTTCCCGCCGCCGCACGCTGTCTGCCGGAAGCATCGTCCACGACGACAACCGCACGGCTGGAGAACTCCCGTTCGAGGAGGCGCTTCTTGGCCGACGCATAGGCGCCCATCGACCCGTGGTAGTCGAGGTGGTCCCGTGTCAGGTTCGTGTACGCCACAGCGGAGAACCCGATGCCGTCAACCCGGTGCTGCGCCAGGGCATGGGATGAAACCTCCATGCACACGACGTCCACGCCCTCGTCCGCCCAGGCCGCCAAGCGGGCCTGCAGGTCCGGCGCCTCGGGGGTGGTCCGGTCTCCGGTGAGCGTCCCCGACTCTGCAACGTGTCGACCGCTCTGGCGGAGGACCCCGGCGAGCATGCGTACGACGCTGGTCTTCCCGTTGTTCCCGTCACCCCGACCACTGCCAGCCGACGGGACGGGAAGTCGTGGAGGACGGTGGCGAGCAGCGCCATGGACCGGCGGGCGTCGGGCACGACCACCTGGTCGACCTTCAGGTCGAGTTGGCGTTCGACGAGGAGCGCAGCGGCACCGGCGGCCACCGCCTCCTGTGCGTGGTCGTGTCCGTCGGCAAGGGTGCCCGTCAGACAGCAGAACAGGTCCCCTGGAACAACCCGACGTGAGTCATAGGCGATGCCCGTGACATCGATCCCGGGGGCGCCGATCCCATCGGCACCGAACCCGTCGCCCCACACGTGGCGCGCTGCCTCGAGGAGCTCGCCCAGGTCCATGTCAGTCCCCGGTCGACGCCGCGGCGACCTGGTCGGAACTCCGCTCGGCTTCCTCGCGTGCCAATGCCTCCGCTGCCTCGAGGGCCGCAACCTGGGCAGGCGTCGCCGCCATCACCCGGCCTGTCTCCTCGAGGCCGATGCGCTCGGCTTCGGATGGAATACGGCGTTGCCGGACCGCGAACTGTGCGAACTCGGCGAAGATCGGCGCCGCGGCCCTGCCACCGGAATAGGCGCTCAGCGCTGGCTCGTCGACGACCACCAGCACCACGAGTTCCGGATCCTCTGCGGGAAGCATCCCCACGAAGCTTGCGACGTAGTCGATGTTTCCGGTGCCCTCCCCGTATCCGCCCTCGGGACGAGGCTTCCAGGCTGTGCCGGTCTTGCCCGCCACCCGGTAGCCGGGCACCTGGCCCCTCGTACCGGTACCCGACTCGACCACCCGCTCGAGCATCCCGAGGAGTTGTAGGGCCGACTCCGGATCGATGACCTGCTCTGTGGTGGCGCGATCAGCGGGTTGGAACACACCCGTAGTATCCCGCGTTCCGAGGATCAGGGTGGGCGCGGGTCGGTGCCCCCCGTTGGCGATCGTCGAGAACGCCGTGACCATCTGGACCGGTGTCACGGCGACCCCCTGTCCGATGGCGATGGTCGGGAGGGAGGTACCCGACCACTTGCCGACGGCGGCCAGGATGCCGGATGCTTCTCCGGGGAAGTCCAGTTCAGTGGACCGGCCCAGTCCGAAGTCGAGCAGGCGCTCGTAGAGGCGGTCTTCGCCGAGGTCGACCGCCCAGAGGATCGTTCCGACGTTCGAGGACCGGTGGAGGATGTCGGCTATCGACCACTGTTCCTCCTCGTGTGGGAAGGAATCCCGGAAGTCGCTGTCATGGACGTGGACCCAACCCGGCACCTCACGCACTGAGGACGGTGCGCCGAGACCGCTGTCGAGTACGGCGGAGAAGGTGAGCGGCTTCATGATCGAACCGGGCTCGTAGCTCCAGGTGGCGGCACGGTGTTCGCTGGACGGGCGCACCTCCCCCTCTTCCCGCACGACTGCAGCCGAGGCCAGGATCTCGCCGGTCTTCGGGTCCATGGCGACGAGGATCCCCGCCTCGCCTCCTGCCGTCTCGACTCCTTCGGCAAGGAGGCGTTCTGCCTCGAACTGCAGCGACCGGTCGATCGACAGGACGAGGTCGTTGCCGAGGGCCGCCTGCTCGATCTGGTACTCACCACCAGGGATGGTGGAGCCTCGTGCCCCCGTTTCCACGATCAGCTCGCCCGGGGTACCGGAGAGCACTTCCTCGAAGACGTACTCGAGCCCGCTGACCCCGACGTCGTCGATGTCTGTGCGGCCGAGGAGAGCGATCGCCGAGTCCTCCCCCGGTCGCACCCTGGCCCGTTCCTGGATGGAGAAGACGCCGTTGAGGTCCAGGGCCAGTGCCGATTCAGCCACGTCCTCGGATACCTGTCGCTCGACGTAGACGAAGGCCTTGCCGTTGCCGAGCCGCTGCTCGAGGGTCTCAACGTCGGTGTCCACGATCTGGGCGAGGGCCCGGGCGGCGCGGATCGGGTCTTCGATGAGCCTGGGGTTGGCGGCGACGGTCTGGAGTGGCACCGAGAGTGCGAGGTCCACACCGTTCCGGTCGAGGATGGCACCCCGGGCCGCCGGAAGTTCGATCGTGCTGATGCGCTGCCTGGCCCCGTGGGCGAGGTACCGGTCGGGCTCGAGGATCTGGAGTGACACGAGGCGCCAGACGAGCGCTCCGGCGATCAGCACGAAGGTGAGGCCGGTGACGGTGCAGCGCCACCAGAGGCTGCGGGCCGTCTTGCGGAGGGGGACGACGCGCCGCGACCCCCGACCACGAGTGGCGACGGGATCCGGGCGTCGGCTCATCGGTGGAGTGTCCCGAACGGGTTCCCGACGGGTGCCGGGATCGGATGAGCCGGGTCACCGGGAAGGACGGTGGGGAGGTAGACCCGCTCGGGTGGTGGCACCATTCCGAGACGCCCCTGGGCGACGTGGAGGATCCGTTCAGGGCTCTCGAGGCGGGCTACCTCCATGCGGAGTACCTGGGACTGCTCCCGTCCGTCGTCAAGTCGACGCTGGAGGCGGTCGACCTCGAACTGGGTGTCGACGAGGACGCTGTGGAAGCCCGCGAGCAGCAGGGCTGCCATGAAGACTGCGACGACGCTGAAGATCGCCAACGGCCCGATCACTGCACGGGCATCGGTGGCGATGCCCGCATCAGGAATGGACGTCGGGGTCGAGACGGGCGTTCCGGATCGCGGGGAGGGCGCCTGACGGCGGAGCGGGCGGGGCAGGCGCAGGACGGCGGTCATGGTCGCTTCTCCGGATTCGTCCGCTCGAGTACTCGGAGGCGGGCACTCGCTGCCCGTGGATTGCGGACCTGTTCCGCCTCGGAGGGCCTACGGGCACCACGTCGGAGGGTCCGGGCGGTCGCCAAGGCCCCACATCCGCAGGGCAGTCGGGCTGGACACGTGCATCCACCGGTTGCCGCCTGGTCGAAGCGCTCCTTGACGATCCGGTCCTCGCCGGAGTGGTAGGCGAGTACCACTCCCCGACCACCGGGAACCAGGCATTCGATGGCGACATCGAGGGCGTCGGGCAGTTGGGACAGTTCACCGTTGACCTCGATGCGCAGGGCCTGGAACGTGCGCTTGGCCGGATGGCCGCCGCGGCGTCGGGCCGGTGCCGGGATCGCTTCACGGACAAGGTCCGCCAGTTGGAGTGTGTCGGTGATGGGGCGGGATGCGACCAGCACCGCTGCGATCCGGCGGGCGTACCGCTCGTCTCCGTGGGTCCGAAGCGCCGCTGCGAGGTCGGATTCTGTGTAGCCGTTGACGACGTCGGCTGCGGTCATGGCCTGACGGCGGTCCATCCGCATGTCGAGCGGACCGGGCTGCCGGTAGCTGAACCCCCGATCCGGACGGTCGACCTGGGGCGAGGAGACACCGAGGTCGAACAGGAAGCCGGCAAGGGGTTCGCCGTCGAGACCATCGTCGAGGAGGCCAACGAGGTCACCGAAGGCTGCGTGTACGAGTTGGACCCGGTCACCGAAGGAGGTCAGGCGGCGGCCGGCAGATTCGAGGGCGGTGGCGTCGCGGTCGATGCCGAGCAGTCGGCAGTCGGGTCGGGCCTCCAGGAGGGCGACGGCATGGCCACCGCCTCCCAGTGTGGCGTCGAGCAGGGTCCCGGCCGGGGCCGGTGCGAGGGCAGAGACGACCTCGTCGAGCATGACCGGAAGGTGCGAGAACCCGTCGTCCGGGGTTTCGCCGGCGTTCTCTTCGGGAGTGGACATGTTCATGATCTCGGCGTTGCAGGAGTGGCGATGCCCCCTCCGTCCCTCGACAGTCCCCCGATCAGCGGGCGCACGCCGGGATTTCTCTCCCGGGCGGGCTGGATGGCAAGCGGGCGGAGTAGGGACCTCCCATCCTGCCGATCGGGGGACTGTCGAAGGACGGCAGGGTTCGCCGTTCCTCGTCCTCGTGGTCGAGTTGCGCCGTGCCACCTCCTCTTCCCTCTGGCTCAGATTCCGATGCCCTGGCGGTACGCCTCGGCGACGACGGTGGCGCTTGCCTGTTCCACCTCGCGCCAGGTCGATGCCGCATAGATCTGGATCGTGTCGAAGGCTCCGATGAGGACGACCTCCCGCTCGAGGGAGGCAAGCCCCTGGAGACGTGCCGTCAGGGTGATGCGGCCCTGGGCATCCGGTTGCACGTGGACGGATTCCGACCCCAACGCCACCCTCACCTTGGGGTCGACCTCGCCGGAGCGCACCTCCGCCTGTACGCGTTCGACCATTCCCTCGAACTCCGCTCGCGTCCGTAGCACCACGCAGCCGTCGGCAGGCGCGAGGTACGCTCCGTCGGCGAAATGGGACCGGAACTTGGCGGGCAGCACGATGCGTCCCTTGTCGTCAAGCGTGTGCTCGAAGGTTCCGACGAAGAAGTCGAAGGCCATGTCGCTCTCCCCTCCTCTCCGGATCGTGGTGTCGGCTTGTCGGCTCGAGGTGGAAGACAGGGGACAATCGATTCCCCCTTTCACCCCACTATCCACCACTCTATGGGTAATCGCCCCCCAGACACAAGTCAATGCCCCACAGGGCGCGATCGTTCGTAGATCCCCCGGTCGAAATGCCAGGGCCCGGACGGATCAGGTGGTTTCCAACAGGGCAGCCACGAAGGCCGAGGCCAGGGCATCAGCGCTCGGCGAATCCCCCGCCAGGAGGTCGACCAGGCCGACGGCACATGCCTCCAGTTCCGCAGTCACCTGATCCACCGGTTCGAGGCCGAGCAGGTCGACCATCTCCCGGGGTCGCCATTCCAGGAGAACCGCACACTGGAACCAGGCGCCCTCCCGGGTGCGGCGCTGGCTGGTGCCAACCAGCTTGCGACCACCGACTGACACCTCGCCCGGACCACGGCCGGCGAAGCACACCGCCTCGGACCAGGCACCTTCGACGAGGTGTCCCCGGTGCACCTCGGCGTCGAGGCCGAAGCCGCCCAACACAGCCGCCCAGACGTCGCCCAGCCACAGGCCCGAACGGGCCACATCGTCGTCCCAGAGGTCGTCGCCACGCGGAAGGATGACATCCACCCAGAGCACATGGCCCGGACGGAGGAGGACACCACCGCCACCGGAACGGCGCCTGACCAGGTTGCATCCGGTGGCCCGGAGTCGACCTTCGTCCGGTACCCACCGTCCGTCCCTCTTGGCGCTGCCGAGCACCAGCGTCGGATGATCGACCTCATGGATGAGAACCCGCCGGGTGGCGAAGCGGGGATCCCGGAGAAGGCGCTCGGCGACATCTCCGAGGGGCCGATCGCACTCCCAGTCGTTCACGCCGTCTGGCCGGCCACCAGGTCCAGATAGGGCTCCCAGGACCGGGGGACGGAACCGGCCATCATCACGAACCAGGTCGAGAGGCGGGGCACCCG
>MPLV02098565.1_pt1 | contig 11857 bp, 13 predicted proteins | sample 1617331 | NCBI WGS metagenome assembly MPLV02 (sample SAMN05944802, study PRJNA350692) | marine metagenome | biome: marine; feature: ODZ; material: water; isolation source: 100 m water sample filtered on 0.2 um supor filter | place: Pacific Ocean | collected 2012-04-08 | depth 100m m | reverse complement strand
CAGGTTGCACATGAAACGGTCATTGTTATAGGATCTATAGAAGCACTAGAAACACAACTCTGCTACCGCGAACTAGTATTTAAAGATCGAGCCAGTATTTATGGGCCAGCATCGTGAGCCAGCTACCGGCACCCTCACCTCACTAATCAGCGGGGCCGTTTTAGGCGCTGCAGGACTTGCATGGTGGCTTATCTCTGAAGCCGAACGAAGACAACGCAGCCGCCAACAGAGAGCAATGCTGCATGCCCCTCGCATGCAGGACGGATCAGAAGCTCTGGAGTCCTTCTCTGATACTGAGAACAAAGGCCAACACCTCGAGCACCGTGTTGAAGAGCTCAACGCAGCCATTGCAGATGTGCGTAGACAGCTTGAAGATCTAGGAGCTCGGACCTAGGGAGTCGGTAAGTTGGCGGCTGCGTCCTCAAGTCGCCACCATGCTTAGATCCACCGCCATTACCCAGGGGATCCAGCGCTCTCCTAACCGAGCCATGCTGAGAGCTGTGGGTTTTGGTGATGGGGATTTCAACAAACCGATCATTGGCATAGCCAATGGCTACAGCACGATCACACCATGCAATATCGGTCTCAATGACCTAGCTCGTCGGTCAGAAGAGGCAGCGCGTCAGGCCGGCGCCATGCCTCAGATGTTTGGCACCATCACTGTTAGCGATGGCATATCAATGGGCACCGAAGGGATGAAGTATTCCCTTGTTAGCCGGGAGGTAATTGCCGATGCAATCGAAACAGCCTGCAATGGCCAAAGCATGGATGGAGTACTAGCTATAGGTGGCTGCGACAAAAACATGCCGGGCGCCATGATCGCCATGGCTCGGATGAACATCCCAGCAGTATTTGTCTATGGCGGCACGATCAAACCGGGAAAATTAGCTGGCAGCGACCTTACGGTGGTGAGCGCCTTTGAAGCAGTCGGCCAGCATGCCAGCGGCAAGATCAACGAAGAGCAGCTAACCGCTATCGAGAAGAACGCCTGCCCAGGAGCAGGCAGCTGTGGTGGCATGTTCACGGCCAACACGATGTCAGCTGTGATTGAAACATTGGGTTTAAGTCTCCCTCACAGCTCAACAATGGCGGCAGAGGATGAAGAAAAAGCGAACAACGCAGCACGCAGTGCTGAAGTTCTTGTAGATGCCATTAAGGCAAACATCCGTCCCCTCGACCTACTAACCAAGGAGGCATTTGAAAACGCCATCAGCGTAATCATGGCTGTAGGTGGCTCTACCAATGCAGTTCTACATCTGCTGGCCATTGCTCGCACCGCAGGTATAGATCTTTGCATCGACGACTTTGAGCGCATCCGCGAGCAAGTACCTGTGATTTGTGATCTAAAACCCAGCGGCCGCTACGTGACTGTTGATCTGCACAAAGCTGGCGGCATTCCACAAGTAATGAAACTCTTACTAGAGGCAGGCCTAATCAATGGCGAGTGCCGCAATGTGGAAGGCAAAACCATCAGCGAGTTACTCAAGGATGTGCCATCAGAACCTTCGAGAGAACAAGATGTGATCCGGCCACTATCAAATCCTCTATATGCAAAGGGGCACCTAGCAATCCTCAAAGGGAATCTGGCCAGCGAAGGTGGCGTTGCCAAGATCAGCGGCGTAAAAACACCTGTGCTCACAGGTCCAGCCAAGGTCTTTGAAAGTGAAGAAGCATGCCTTGCCGCCATCCTCGACAACAAAGTAAAGGCTGGAGATGTAGTTGTCGTGCGCTATGAGGGGCCGGTTGGCGGTCCTGGAATGCGCGAAATGCTTGCACCAACAGCCGCTATCGTCGGCGAAGATCTCGGTGACAAGGTGGCCCTAATAACCGATGGGCGCTTTAGCGGAGGCACCTACGGTCTAGTGGTTGGACACGTAGCACCAGAAGCGGCAGTAGGAGGCACAATCGCTCTTGTGCAAGAAGGCGACAGCATCACCGTAGATGCCGAACAGCGACTGCTTCAACTGAACATTGACGACGCTGAATTAGAACGTCGCCGTATCGCATGGGTGAAGCCACAACCGCGCTATACAACCGGCATCCTCGGCAAATATGCACGTCTGGTAAGTAGTTCGAGCAATGGTGCTCTCACCGACCAGCCTTAAACAAAATCAGCTAGCTCTGCTGAGGCAATGCCAACAATGCTCGCAACCTGCGGGCAAAAGACTCCAATGGGGCTCCGTCCTCAGGGGGCTGACAGCGCTGACCACTTCTGCCATCCATCCATACAGGATGCTGACCTTGCCAAAGCATTGGGCTATCAGGCTGATCACACCGACTCAACATCAGGTTTAGGTCCTTGCCGCTGCGGTAGATCTCAAGCTCAAGGTCATGTTCTGGATGCCTATCACCATCACGATTTCGACACTCAATGCGAACAGTGAGATCAACTGCTCCAGCAGCGATTAATTCCAAAAAAGATTCGGCTTCCTGATCGACATCAGCAATATCGATGAGCACAACAGCATGAAGCCAGGGCTTCAAACAAACATCAGCCGCTGAGGCCACGAGAACCGACAAATTCTGCGGTGCCTGTTGAATGTCATTTCCTGGCAAGAATCTCAGCTCAATTAAGGACACAAAGAAAATTCAGGACAATCACGAAGGAAAACTTGATTTTGGGATCTAAGTCTATCGCCAAGGCGTATTAATACTCTATTCCCTATGAATGAGAACATAAGTTTTATCAGATAAGCAGATCTAATTACAGGAACTACGCTGGTAATCAGAAGCGTGTGGTCAAATAGGAAATCATAGAAATTCTACATTGAATTAGTGAACTACTCAGATAGAGCGAACTAGGAATCGTATCGGCCAAGAATAATTTCCTCGTTTCAACTCTCCTGGTTAACCAAACGCAGAATAGTCCAACTATTACAGGCAGCTGTTCAAAACAACCAGGCGTGGAGAATACTTTTAAATGGACAATCAGCGCAGATATCCTTAACGCTGATTCTTAACCAGCTACTCAGCAGTCATGGAAACTGGCAGGCACAGGTAATAAGTCAACAGGCTGGTGGCTGATGTCAGCTTTAAAGATACTTTCTCTAGCGCGTTGACATAAAAAAAGCTCCGACTTGCGGAGCTCAAGAAAAGCATTGAGTGGAATTATTCCCAACAACTACTTGGTGTAATGGATGCCTCGATAATTCAACTCAGGATGAAGATCGCGCCTGGCCGATGTTCTACATGTGTTGTAGTGCTCATGGCGATAGGTCAACTCAACGCACTTTGATTGAGTAGCTGGCTCCTTGTGCTGGACATAGTCATGTCCGCGATAGAGAAGTGTGCTCATAATTCAGAGTCCGATTAGCGGCCCAAGTCCCCGTTCCATGGCTTGGGTCGAACTGCGCCTCACTTTGTAGCGAGGTGAACGTTTTGTAGCGGTTGCTACAGAAGTATCCTGCATCTAAATAGGGACGATGTCATCCAATTCGACATAAACCTTTCTTTTTTGAGACAAAGATCGTCGCTAACTACCTAGGTAGGAATACGGACAGAAAGAACCACCAACCTCTCTTGCAGAGTGGGACTTAGTAATTCAAGTGATTGATCGAATCAAGGACGAGGTCTATAAACACCTAAAGATACCTTCGATCTTTCACTGTTCATGCCGCTTTAGGCACATCTTGCAGGGGTAGCAGTAAGCAGTGTTCTGCCAGCATTGCAATACAAGCAGAACACTACGGTTTTAGTGAGTTCTCAGGCTGCAGCAACTCCCAATTTGTTTCGCCAACCGGGATAAAGAGCATCGGCGTCCTGTGGGAATGATTCAAAAGCGCGGGCAAACTCTCGGTGATCGCAGGCCCAATCGATGGGGTCAGCTCCAGCAACCCAACACTCGTAGGCCTGGCGCAGTGAGATGGCACCGGCTGCCGGACTATCGAGGTGCCCGTAACTCCCGCCTCCTGCGGTATTGATCAGATTGCCATGACCCAGGTTGTTGAGAAATCCTGGCAGGCGCAGCGCGTTCATGCCGCCTGAGATTATTGGTGTTGTCGGCTTCATTCCAAGCCATTCCTGGTGGTAGGCCGGGCCGGTATAGCTATCGCGCTCGATGATGTAAGCAATGGCACGGTCGTCACGCTCACCCTCCATCTTGCCGTAGCCCATGGTGCCGACGTGAATACCGGAAGCACCCTGTAGCCGCGACATTTTGGCCAGCACGTAACCGGTGTAACCGCGCTTAGCGGAAGGCGAGGTGATCGCGCCGTGTCCGGCACGATGGTAATGCAAGTACTGATTAGGGAACCAGCGCCGGGCAGTGGTAACCATGCCTGGTCCACCGACATAACCGTCAACTAGAAAGGCGCAATGTGTGGCGAACTCACCGAACTCTCCGAGGATATATTCGCCACGAGCAACCATCTCGTCGTGGGAATCCGCGGTGATATTGGCAGAGAACAATTTAGCGGTGCCAGTTTCATCCTGTGCGCGCCTCATGGCGTCTACCACTAAAGGGATGACCTCTTTCATTGGGGCAAAAGTCTGATTGCCTTGGGGCTCATCATTTTTGATGAAATCTCCACCCAACCAAAACTGATAGGCGGCCTCGGCAAACGGCTGTGGTCGCAAACCCAGTTTGGGCTTGATTATGGTGCCAGCGATGTAACCCCCATCAACGACCGGCCGGCCCAGGACACGCCATAGATCGGAAATATCCTTTGCCGGTCCATCGAACAATTGGACCGCTTTTGGTGGTACGAAAAAGTCGTACATCTTGGCGTGCTCGATATCTCCCATGCCCTGGTTATTGCCAATCGTCAGGGTCAAGAAAGATACGAGCATCATCTTGCCGTCGGTCATATTGCGGTCAAATAGTTCCAGTGGATAGGCGATGCGCATATCCTCGCTGGCTTCATCGATGCTGTAGACGATTGCATCGAAGCGTTTAGTGAAATCGTCAGTGGTACAGACTTCTACGTTGGTACCGGTAGAGGATTCAGCGGCGAAGTGGGCGGCACCCTCAAGGTAGCCGGTGCCTGACTTGGGCTTCATCCGATAGGCACAGAGGATGTGTCGACCTTCATTGATGAGGGTCTGCTCATCGAGGTTGAGGTCGGCGTACCGACTGGATTGATTTAAAGCCACTACTTTTTACTCCAAGGGTTACCCCGGCCTGACAGCATCTCGGGTCTGTCCCTGAGCGCAGCCGAATCGAGGGCATGTTGCTAAGGAAGCGAACCATAAACCTGAGTGAAATAGTCGGATAGTGACATATAAGATAAAGATCTAAATGTGAGAAAATACTTATATGTATTTTCAAAAACCAAGTGTCGATGCAGGGCAAAGCGAAAATGTCGCCGGTTTTCCTGACTCCAGGATCCAGATCACGCCGGCTTTTCTTAGCGAGCGATGACTAGGCCATTTTTCAATAGTTTCGCGCTAGCGGTAGGTTGGAATCAAACAACAGCGGCTCGACTGGGCTGTCAAAAGGTTGATGACTTGTGGGTCGCTGACAGTGCTCCTCAATCAACATGGCGGCATCGGGGAGCGACAACTGACAAAACCACCGCCCTGCTCAACTAGCTCACCTTCGAGAATCATGCCCTCAGGGCTGACACGACAGCCAGCTTGACTTGATCCTCCCATGATCGAGTCATTGAGACTCTTCCAACCGGAGAAATTACTCAAGCGATTTTGAACTGATGATTCAGGTGGAGGCATGTCGATGGTCATCTCTGATGAAGCTATGGGCAACTATTTATTTTTAAGCAGCGATCGACTTCACCGCAAACTGTAGAGAAGATGTTGCTTAAGCGTTTTTGATCCAATGCCGAAAAAACGGCTTACGCAGGAGGCATGCCATTTACGCTTCCTTGGAATGATCTCAACTACCAATAATCCTGCGATATTCCTAATAACTGCGGATTAAATCAAAGCCAGAGCAGCATCACATGAATCTCGTAACTTTAACTGGCCTATACAATAAATATCGTGAGGATCTAGATAAAAAAGGCAAGGGGCTTATTGCTTCTAGCCAAACATTACTTATCTCTTTTTTGACCAGGGATATTGCCTTAGTGAAATTGAACAGAGAAGAATAAAATAAAACGGTGGTTAAATTCTACATAAAGGCAGCTAAATAGCCTCCTCCCTTCATACAAGAGACATGGGTTCAGCCTTGTGGCGAGCTTTACTAAATTGCCTAATTTAAAAACAAGAATGCACTGAACAAGGATCTTAATACTTTAGCCAGTATTCAGATTCAATCGATTACAAGCCGAACTTTCGTGAAACCTCAAATGAGAGCAGGCCAAGGGAAAGGCCTTATCGTTTACCAAAAGCCAGCCACTAATGTCTTAGTGAGAGCATCTACCGCCAGCAAGATATCCACTTTTGCATGCCTGGTGCATGCAGCAACAACTCGAGTGAGCTCAGCCACAACAGCCAGGAGGTGGGCTGCCGCATGACTTCCACCAGGCATCGGCGGGAAATGACATGCCATTCTGGGTGAGGAACTGGATGTGATATTGAGTTCTAGAAGTGTGCCGCTTGCGATCGCTTGGCGTATCACAGCTCCAAAGCTGACCGCGCTTTGAGGCTATAAGGATGGCCTCGTAGAGATAGTTCTTTCTGGTTTTGAGCTGTGTGGCTTTCATGCTGATGCTCCTGATAGTTGAAGAAAGGCCCCTGGGGCGCAGACCAGGGGGATGGGTTCGTCTCCGTTCTACGGTATAACGATATCATAGTTATTGATTGACTGTCAACGCCTTAGGCCTTCCTGCAGCTTTATCGCCTCAAAGCTGGGCGCTCCAATGAGTAAGGCGCCCAGGCCACCTGGGCATAGACCATCTAGGTCCAGCAACTAGGCAGGTTGTTGAGGACCATGCGGCACTTATTTATACCTAGACAAGAAGCTAAAGACTGCCTAAAAATGTCCCTTGACTGAGCCAGATAATGGACTAGTAGCAAAACCAACTGTGATCGGAGTCATCACCGGGAGCATATCTCTCTGCCTGCATCTGTTCTGGAAGTTCAAAACAGCTAATAGCGAAAGGTCGAAATGGTCAACATTGTTGCTAGCTGCATGGCTACCTCGTCAACGTAGATTTTCTTAAACTGCATCCATGTTTTCAAGAAACCTCAATCCTTATAGTAACAATTAACTCCTATTTCTTCATTAGTGAAGCCTAGCCGCTTGCTAGCAAAACTACATAGAAAGCCTGCTTTGTCTCAATCTAGCTTTGCAATTAAATCAAAAACTTTCGTTTAAGTGGATACATTATTTCACTAACATGCCTGTTGAATCAGCTCTAACCCAAGCACCATTTTTTAATATTTCTGTGATTTCCTAAAATAGTAAGCAGCCTCACTCTTTATCTCTCTACGATCTCATGCTTAGTCAAGGATCTACACTCTTCGCCTCGATTGTGCCCTCACTATTCGTTTCTAGTTTACCTTCTAAAGTTACTTCGGGCTCGCTAGTTGGCTTAGCCGCTGTAACGGGTGAACTCTTGACTTCAGCAGGTAAAACCTTTTCCTCCGCCATCGCTTCAGACTTGGCTTCAGAATTTACAACTGAATCTCCTGCCAATCTTGATTCTCTTCTCCTCAAAGCATCTAGACGATAACCAAAACTAAATGGGGCAATCTTGCCATCATCCCCACGGTACATAAATGCTTTGGCTAGGTAGAATACCCCAATAGCAATAGGAATATGTGCGAAACCGCCGAGGACTACCGCAGTTTGGCTATAAGCCATGAGGTTATGCATAATCGTTTTGACATCTCTAATATTAGACACAATTAAGCAAAAAAGTCATGAGTGTAATGACCTCATATAAATGATCACATAATTCGGCGAAGTGTCAGGGCTGATATTTCAAGGTGACAATATGACGTAGGACAGTCGTCGTATTCATCATAGGTCGATTTGAAGTGCATCGCTATGGCTGAAACCACTGATTGATATGGGAATTGGATGGGACTAGAAAGTAGACATACCAATCAAAAGGACTATGAAATTCAGTCCTTTCTGTAGTTCAAAGAATCATTTTCGCATGATCTTATTAGCATTGACATGCGGAGCCCTTCCTCTGCTAACTGCATGTGGTAGGAATGAGATAGTGGGGATATATGAAATCCATCCCAATCGTGTTGGCAGGTCAATTGGTTTTATCAAGCTTAAAGATACAAATGCAGGCTTGTTGATTGAACCAAACATTAAAGGTTTAACCCCCGGTGAACACGCATTTCACATTCATGAAGGCAATACATGCGAAGCGGGAATTAAAGATGGAACAGCCATCGCTGGGTTCGGTGCTGAAGGCCATTGGGATACAGATGAGAACGATTCCCATGAAGGACCTGATGGCGACGGACATCGAGGCGATCTAGCTAATCTAATAGTATCAGAATATAACACTGCAACTACACAACAAACTGCTTCGAGGATTAAGCTCTCGGAAATCAGAAATAAGGCTCTGGTGATTCATTCAGGAAAGGACAACTACTTAGATACTCCTTCCTCAGGAGGTAGTGGAGAACGAATAGCTTGTGGTGTTATTAAATAGGTAGAACAAGTGAAGGGTATACAGACAGGAATGCTGACCAGCATGGTTTTAAAAACCATAAAACTGCTTAAGCACTAAATACAGGTATTCAACAAGCCTCAAAGATTTACAAGAGGAAGTCTTTGAGGCTTGTAATGAATAAAGTTAACCGTATGGATCACCAAGCGAAAAAAGCTCTTCCTCAAGGCCAGCTACAAACTTTAGATTGGATCGAGGGTAAGCGACGCAAAGAAGAATGAAACCCTTTTGATGACACTCAGGGGCGCAAACACTTCCCTCGCCAAGTTCAACCTTACCTTCAGATAGCTTTGCTGCACATGTCGTGCACATACCAACACCACATGAATTCGGCAAAGGCACTCCGGCCTCTTCTGAAGCGCTTAGGACTGTCTGAGTAGATTTGCATGGAAAATCATAGTGATCAGAACCAAGAAGAATGTGGACATTAAACGTGTGATCTGAAGACATTGATTCCATCTGGATATCCTCTGCTAGGACCACCGTGAGCGATCTAGTTACTATAACATGTTAGCAGAATATGCTTGCAACGGGTTAGGCGAGGGGCGTCAAGTCAACTTCTCTGCACGGAATGCCAGCAAGCAATTGGTTCCATGCCATGGATTGTCTCAGTTTCAAGCTGCCTTTAGGGCAAGCGATTAGGCCAATCACTCCTCTCACCAAAACGAGATAGCATCCGCTGTGTTGTATAGGTTGCAAGCACAGGTCATCGAAAGTGAAAGATTCATCCATGCTCACAATAAGCACTTGTATTATCCGAAGCATATTCTTCAGCGACCTAGATTTCGGCTGAACAGATTGTCTAAATAGGATTTATTAAAAACTAATTTGACTTTCAATGAAGACTATATTGCACAGGAGCTGATAGCACTACCACATGCTAGCATAATAATGTGATTAACGCAATGCTGGGCAGGCTTGGGCCGCAAGATGATCACCAAAAATCTGCAGATACGTCAAGAACGCAGCTGAACGTTGCTATATCGACTGAACTGTTAAAGGAAGCCAAGATACATGCAAGGAAAGCTGGCTTAACCCTCACAGAATTCGTTACTACATTGCTGACTGAAGCCGTGGCTACTGAGAAGAGCGAAACTTTATCTGATCGGCTCCATGAGATTGAAGGCAAGCTTCAATGTCTCGTGGCTTATCAGGTTTCATCCAACACTGCTAAAAGCATAAAAGGCAAAATCTGGAAGTTCAGCGATAAAGGTGCCCAAGAATATAGTGAGGTGGCTATACAAGAGTTTGAAAGATATGCCTTGATTTACAAACTTAGTTCTGAGCAGGCATTGGAGCAGATAAAAGAGCTTGCTTATAACTATGGTAGTGAAGAAGCCGAGATTATAATAAATATCCTAAGTAGAAAAGTAGTTGCAAACGCCACCATATGGGATGCGTTGTTAATGCGACTGGAAGCTGCCCAATTTCACGAATCCTTCAAGAGTGGAGTGGTGATCCCCTACATGTACTTGGCCATGCCTTTGTAAATGCACTTGATGTATAAGCAATTATTTAGTTTACAGATCAAACCTGGGCTGAAAGAAAGCGTCGATGAATACTCGATCTATTGCCCATACAACCTCTAAAGAATCCAACTATTTACTTAGCCTTATGATTAGCGCTACGCAAATCCATTAAAAGCACTAAACGTTAAGCATGTATCTAAAATACAAGATATTTGATGTAATTAAATCAGAATCTAGAGCCCTGAGACAGATTTGATTATATGGAAAGACTTCATTTGCTATTGAATTAGGAATTCTAAAATACGCTTACAAGGCAAACAGGAAGCTATAAGTATATTATCAGAGAGTGATGGAGCTGGAACTTTATTATTTCATGGCTGCTTAGAGTTATTAATGGTAACTAGATTTAACTATAATTTCACCATGTTGTTCAGAGAAGAGGTTTCATCAAATGCGCAGAAATGGGAATCGTAAATCACAAGAGATAGTTTTCCCTAATATCGTTGAGAAGTTGCATGCCACTAACGGCCTGCCAAAAAAACAGCGCAAACATCAGCAGATTAAGGCTGACATGAATCCTGCGAGCAATTAATTTCCCTTGTTGAATTAATGGAATAAGCGCTACAGACATGATCACAAGGCAGCTCATGCCTATGCCAACCACAAGATGGGGCTTGATTAGCAACTTGTCGTTATCGAGGTAGGTAACGAGCATGCCAACGAATGTGCCCAAAACCATCAACGCAACAATTATGCGGCCAACCTGAAAATGACGCGCGGAAAAATGCCCCTTAGTTAGCTGTTTATGGGTTTCGGGGTCTGCGCTGCGCAACTGCGTAACCTTGTAGCCCAAGAAAAGGGCATAGCCACTTAGGCCTAACAGCAGCCACATCAGCGCTGGGTGCAAGTAATTGACGAAATAAAGAGCTTCCGACATTGAAGCGGATATATATGTTTTATATGTATAGCATAATAATGCTATTATGCTATACTCGCTATATTGGGTATATGCGCACCTCCCGTCGCAGCCGTACTTATACGTTGCCTTCCAGCTCCTCTAGCTATGTCAACCATCAACACAGTCTGTGCTGCTGTTGGTTTCTGGCACTCTTGTTTGATGCCGATTTAGGGTTACTGCCCCCTCTTCCATGAGCTCTCGGTTGAGATTGAGACCCATGTAGCTGAGATACATATATGTCTAGGTTTATGGCCAATGTTGCTTTATTTCTTTTTTCCACCTTGTTGTCTATGCAAGCATCGCCTACCTAGAAACAAGTGTTTCAGGTCAAACCGTTGGCGATGGCTACATCTAGGGCTAAGCCTTGTCTATACAGTCACTAACATCGCTTATATAGTCGCAGACATACTGATTTCAGATGCCCGTGCTGATCAAGTGTTGCTTATGGCAGTGATGGTAGTAATCGGTGTATTAATAAACCGTGAAAGCTGGCTCTGCTGCCAAGCGCTATGAAACACCTGCCATAGCTCAAATCAAGCGATAATTGGGCCCTTTGAAACTTTGAGCCAATCATGATCAAGCTTTAATTAAGACTGCTCTTAAGCCCATGCCTGCTCAACAGGCATTTGAGTAGTTATCACCTTGAGGAAGGTGGCCTAATTGGATATAAGCTCAAACGCAAGCGGCCTCCACTTCAACGCATCCAGCAAATAACGATATGAGAGTATTGAGGAATATTTAAACCATGATTCATTTGATTACATTAAATGTAAAAGCCCATAAAAATAAGCTATAAACTTAAGGTACATCACCTGTAATTGAGCTTGTGATCCCTCCACTTGAGTGGCATAAGTCAAGAGTCGAATGGGCTCAGCAAAAGTTTAAGGTCAGCGACT
>MPLV02139845.1_pt1 | contig 11934 bp, 7 predicted proteins | sample 1617331 | NCBI WGS metagenome assembly MPLV02 (sample SAMN05944802, study PRJNA350692) | marine metagenome | biome: marine; feature: ODZ; material: water; isolation source: 100 m water sample filtered on 0.2 um supor filter | place: Pacific Ocean | collected 2012-04-08 | depth 100m m | reverse complement strand
CGATGCCCGGATCAACTAACTGCTTGAGAGCCGCCTGCAATAGATGAGTTGCGGTGTGATGCGACTGAACACTGCGGCGGCAAGCCCGGTCCACCTGAGCATTAACCAATTCGCCCACGGCCAACGTGCCACGCTCAATGCGACCAAAATGCACAAAAACACTGCGATTACGACTCACATCGTCAACAGCAACAATCACTCCATCACCACCAAATCCTTCCCCCAAGAGCACACCTCGATCACCCACCTGACCGCCGCTTTCTCCGTAAAAAGGCGTTGTATCCAACACGATCTGCACACTGTCACCAGCACTAGCTCGCTCAGCCGACTCCCCATTCACCACTAAGGCCAAGACACAACTGGGATGCTCCAAAGCCAAGTAACCCTTGAAACTAGTCGCCTCCAAATCAGCGGCCATTTGCTCGATAGCCCCTTGCAATGTGAGGTCAATGCTCACAGCAGCGGCCTTGGCCCGCTGACGTTGCTGGTCCATCGCCTGCTCAAAGCCTTGGAGGTCCACAGTCAGACCATGCTCCTGAGCAATTTCCTGGGTGAGTTCCAAAGGAAAGCCATAGGTGTCATACAACTCAAAGGCCTGAGCACCAGAAATCATTTTGGGCTTAGCAAGCAAAACATCGGCCAATAGCTTTTCGCCACGTTCCAACGTTTCAAGAAAACGAGCCTCCTCCCTTTCCAGTTCCGCCAGAATCACCTCCCTGCGTACCTCGAGCTGGGGGTAAGCCTCCGCCATCAAGGCAATCGCAGCTTCCCCCATTACCTGCAGAAAAGGCTTCTCGATGCCGAGCAGACGCCCATGACGCACCACCCGACGCAGCAAACGCCTCATGATGTAGCCACGACCCAGATTGCTAGCAGTCACGCCATCACAGATCAAATGTGTAATCGCGCGGCTGTGATCGCCGATCACTTTGAGACTTGTCTTCTCCTTTTCACCTAGCTTTTGATAATCAAGCCCTGCTAAATCAGCAGCTGTTTCAATCAGCGGATAAATAATGTCAGTTTCATAGTTATTAGGAACGTCCTGAAGAATCTGAGCCATTCGCTCTAGGCCCATACCGGTATCAATGTTGCGATTAGCGAGCGGAGTTAATTTGCCCTCTGCATCGCGGTTGTATTGCATAAACACCAGGTTGTAGAACTCGATGAAACGGCTGTCGTTCTCCAGATCGATCTCTTCATCACCGAGCGTGGGATTGAAGTCGTAATAAATCTCCGAGCATGGTCCACAGGGACCTGTCGGCCCTGAAGCCCAGAAATTATCAGCCTCGTCCATGCGAATAATTCGCTTGGGATTCACCCCAACCACATCGCGCCAGATGGCCTCAGCCTCATCGTCCTCACGAAAAACACTGACCACCAAATTCTTTGAATTGAGGCCAAAAACCTCAGTACTTAGCTCCCAAGCCCACTCAATCGCCTGCTGCTTGAAATAATCGCCAAAAGAGAAGTTACCAAGCATCTCAAAAAAAGTGTGGTGCCTTGCTGTGCGGCCCACGTTCTCGATGTCATTAGTCCGAATACATTTCTGACTACTTGTGGCCCGCGGCGCAGGGCGTTCCGCCTGCCCCATGAACACAGGTTTAAACGGCAGCATGCCAGCGATGGTAAGTAGCACCGTGGGATCTTCTGGAACCAACGAAGCACTAGGAATTACCTGATGAGCACGCTGAGCAAAAAACGCTAAAAAAGCACTTCGAATCTCTGCCCCAGTGCGAGGTCGCGACTCACCAGAAGGCAACGATCTTGCAACGGCCATGAAAAAATCGGGCTTGGGACAAGGATCCACCAGCCATGATCGCCTTTAAGCCTCAACATGACCTTGGCTGCCACCTCAAACCACAAGCTGGATAGGAGTCAAATGCGCTTGCATCCGCTGGGTGCTCCCCACTTTTAAAGCTTAATGAAGGCCTGTTAAGCATGTATTTAGGCCTGGTTTTGGTCATTTATTGCTGGTGATCTGACCTGCGATATGGCTGGGGGACCGATGCCCTGGCATCATTAGAGGTGGAATTCCTTCAGGGGTGATTGCCGTTGATCGGCAGCGCACTCCTTCTCCAAGAAACACAACGCATTCTTTTTGCGTCGCGGCCATGAGCCTGCTGCACGCCACCTGGCTACCAGCCATCCGTACTCCGACCAGCTCTGGTCGTCCTGCCCTCCTGGTGTGGGCAGACACTTGGCGAGTCGCTACCCCAGCAGGGCCAGGTGCGACTCCTGCACTCCATCCCTTCACACTCAACCAAGACGATCTGCGTGCCTGGCTCGTTGAGCACGATCTATTGCCCGATGGAATCATCGACGCCACAGCATGTCTCACCCTGCCAAGTCGAACAGTCAAACCCAAAGCAAAAACCAAGAGCTCATCGTCAGAATCCGAGAATGACGAAGTCCATACATCCGCTTGGACAGGCCTGCCCTTACAGGCAGGCGAGCCCATTCCCAAACAAACGGAATGGTGGCCCTGGCAGGTAGAGGGTCTAGCTGTGGAGCCTGCTGCTGCAACAGCCTGGCTCTCGAAACTGCCACTTTCAGGGAATCATCCCGATCTAGCAGATGAACTGCGCTGGTGGAGCCATTTACAGCGCTGGGCCTTGAGCATAATTGCTCGCGGACGCTGGCTACCACAGGTAGAACTAAGTAAAGGAGAGGGCTATCCCCACCGAGCTCGATGGGTACCGCTACTCAACCGAGAAGATGATCGCCGTCGCCTTGAAGACCTAGCAGCTCGGCTTCCCCTGGTGGCAACCTGCGCCCTTCCCTGGCGAGAACCTACTGGAAGGCGCAGCAACCGCATGACCCGCTTACGGCCAGAGGCAATGCGAGCTGCAAACCCTGTTGCTTCATGCCGTCCCCGCAGCGGCCGCCTACGCGTAGCCAGCCTGCTCGGAGAACTTGTGGATGCACAACTCCGCACTGGCTTTGAAGCCAATGTGCAAGAGCTAGACCCCTTACTTACAACCTGGCAAGAGGCACTTGCTTCCGATACCGGCGTGATCAACCTCGGCAATGAGGAGGCCGAACGCCTAGCTACAGCAAGCAACCACTGGCGAGAAGGAGTCGCTGGCAATGTTGCCCCAGCCAGAGCTTGTATGGAGCTCTTCACCCCCGCCGAGGGAGAAGACCTTTGGGAACTGCGCTTCGCCTTGCAAGCAGAAGCTGATCCCACCCTCAAAGTGCCAGCCGCCACGGCATGGGCAGCTGGGTCCCAGGTAATGCAACTAGGCGAAATCCGCGTGGAACATCCAGGCGAAGTACTACTAGAAGGCATGGGACGAGCCCTCACGGTATTTGCGCCGATCGAACGAGGCCTCGACAGCGCCACACCAGAAGCGATGCAGCTCACCCCTGCAGAAGCTTTTGTATTAGTACGCACAGCAGCAACCCAGCTGCGTGATGTTGGTGTTGGTGTGGAATTACCGGCCAGCCTCTCGGGAGGACTAGCCAGTCGACTCGGCCTAGCAATCAAGGCTGAACTCTCGGAGAGGTCAAGGGGATTCACTTTGGGCGAAACCCTTGACTGGAGCTGGGAGTTAATGATCGGTGGCGTCACCCTCACGCTTCGCGAACTAGAACGACTAGCAAGCAAGCGCAGCCCGCTGGTGAACCACAAGGGGGCCTGGATTGAATTACGCCCCAACGACCTCAAGCATGCGGAAAACTTCTGCAGCGCTAATCCCGGCCTAAGCCTCGACGATGCCTTACGTCTCACCGCAACCGAAGGCGACACGTTGATGCGACTGCCAGTGCATCGCTTCGAGGCCGGTCCACGGCTACAAGGAGTATTGGAGCAATACCACCAGCAAAAAGCTCCAGACCCACTACCTGCTCCCGAAGGTTTTTGTGGTCAGCTACGGCCTTACCAAGAAAGAGGTCTCGGCTGGCTTGCCTTCCTGCATCGCTTCGATCAAGGAGCTTGCCTAGCCGACGACATGGGTCTGGGTAAAACCATCCAACTACTGGCCTTCCTTCAACATCTCAAAGCCGAACAGGAACTAAAACGACCGGTATTGCTTATAGCTCCCACATCCGTACTAACCAACTGGAAGCGAGAGGCACAAGCCTTCACACCAGAGTTGAACGTCAAGGAACACTATGGGCCGCGTCGCCCCTCCAGCACAGCTGCTTTGAAAAAAGCAATTAAAGACTTCGACCTAATACTCACCAGTTACGGGCTAATGCAGCGAGATAGTGAACTTTTAGAAACGGTCGACTGGCAAGGAGTAGTGATCGATGAAGCCCAGGCAATCAAGAACCCCAACGCCAAACAAAGTCAAGCGGCACGAGATATGGCCCGCCCTGACAAAAGCAATCGCTTCCGGATCGCCCTCACCGGCACACCCGTAGAGAACCGTGTCAGTGAATTATGGGCAATGATGGACTTTCTCAACCCCAGGGTGCTCGGTGAAGAAGACTTCTTCCGACAGCGCTATCGACTACCGATTGAGCGCTACGGCGACATGGCCTCGCTTCGAGACCTCAAGGGTCGTGTGGGTCCCTTCATCTTGCGACGACTGAAAACCGACAAGGCGATCATCTCCGACCTACCCGAAAAGGTGGAACTCAGCGAATGGGTGGGACTGAGCAAAGAACAATCAATCCTCTATCGCAAAACAGTGGATGAAACACTGGAGGCCATCGCACGAGCACCCAGAGGTCAGCGCCATGGCAAGGTGCTGGGGTTGCTCACCCGGCTAAAACAGATCTGCAACCATCCCGCCCTAGCCCTCAAAGAACAGGCAGTTGAAAAGGGGTTCATGGAACGCTCCGCCAAGCTTCTGCGGATGGAGGAAATTCTCGAAGAAGTAATCGAGGCAGGAGATCGAGCCCTGTTATTCACCCAATTCGCCGAATGGGGGCATCTGCTTCAAGCCTACCTACAACAACGCTGGCGTTTTGAAGTTCCCTTCTTGCATGGCAGCACAAGCAAAACGGAAAGGCAAGCCATGGTTGATCGCTTCCAGGAAGATCCACGTGGACCTCAACTGTTCCTGCTATCACTCAAAGCCGGTGGCGTAGGCCTCAATCTCACACGTGCCAGCCATGTATTTCATGTCGATCGCTGGTGGAACCCCGCCGTTGAAAACCAAGCAACCGATCGCGCTTACAGAATCGGACAAGTCAATCGGGTGATGGTGCACAAATTTATTACCAGCGGTTCAGTCGAGGAAAAGATTGATCGCATGATTCGTGAAAAATCTCGACTTGCAGAAGACATCATCGGCTCTGGAGAAGACTGGCTAGGTGGCTTAGGCGTAAGTGAATTACGCGAACTTGTAGCCCTAGAAGACAACTGATCTACTAATGAAGTCATGACAAGTAGCACCAACAACACCGACATCACCACCGCCCTCGGCGAAGAAGGGCTTGGACAACAGCCCTGGTGGGTAGAGCAATGGATGGAATTGATCAATTCATACAAGTTCAAGAAACGACTGGAGCGTGCCTGGAGCTATGCCAGAGAAGGCAATGTCACCTCAATCCCTTTGAGGGGCGCCGGGTTCACGCTCGCGTACAAGGCACCGGAGAAGACCCCTACAAGGTAAAGCTCTGGCTCGATGTACTCAACGACGAAGACTGGGGCTACGTACTCGAGGCCCTTACCCAAAAAGCACGCTGGTCTGCCCAATTACTGGCAGGGATCATGCCGGCGGATATCGAGCGAGCATTTGCAGCCAGTGGTCGACGCCTATTTCCCTTCAAACTGCAGGAAGTACGTAGTGAATGCAGCTGCCCAGATAAAGCCAATCCCTGTAAGCACATAAGTGCCATCTACTTCCTAATGGGGGATCGCTTCAGTGAAGATCCCTTTGTGCTATTTCAGCTGCGCGGTCGCACCCGCAACAAATTGCTTGCAGATCTTGCCGAACAACGCCTTGAGGTACTGGCAAAACTTGCAGAAGCAGCTGCTGAAAAAAAGGAGGCTGCTTCAGAGCTAACCAGCAGCGATGACCTACCAGTGCCACCGCATCCGGCCGTCGTAGATCCGAGCTTGTGGTGGCACTATGACTCCAGCCTCGATGCTGATTTAGTAGTGATCACACCAGCGATGGAAGGCGATACAGGGCTTGATGCAGCAGGAGATCTACCGCTTGCCGAAGAACCCCGCTTTCCAAAAGCCCGCCAAGCTTTCCTGAGTCATCTCAAGGAACAAGGACAAGCCCTTTCCCAACAGGCCATGATCCAGGCAATGGCAACTGGTGCCTGAAGCTCCATGGCTCTCATCAGAGCAGCAGAAGCTAGTGAGCCTGCTTTTAAGCTCTCACCAACGAGCTTTCAGGCGCCCACTCCTAGCCTGTGAGAGACAACAGTCTTCACAACGTCTCATCAACCAGGAGCTATTCGCCGCAGAACCGCCCGTACTTGCCCATGCTGGCGGAGACGATCCCAAGCTCAGCTACGTCAATGCTGCAGCACTTCGACTATGGCGACGACGCTGGGCAGAGATGATCGGCATGCCTTCCCGCTTAACCGCACCACCATGTGAACAAAATGAACGCGCCACTGCCCTGGGCAGGGCGCTGCAGCTTGATGCCATCACGGGTTACCAAGGCATCCGCATCGACAGTGAAGGCCAAAGGTTTCTAATCAATAATGCTCGCATCTGGACTCTCTGGAATGAAGAAGGTCTGCGCTGCGGCCAAGCTGCATCTATTGGTAGCTGGTGGTGGATCTGAATAAAAATCTACACCAATAATCAAAACTTACAGTTCTCACAACATACTTGCCGTGGCAACCGAACACGATAGAACTTACTAAATATCAAAGGAGGGTTTCCTCGTTGAATAAGTTAAGCAGGAATATACAAATTGGGTCTGCGGGCAACAAACAAAGCCCTGAACATTTACTTTCTTGAAGATCTCAAAATACTGACCCTACGCCAATCCTCCTTTGATCTATTTGAACGACTTAAACAGCAACTCGCTACAGCCGAACGCTTCCCTACTGCTGAAATCGTGGAAACCGAAACGGCTTACACAATTCGCCTTGAGCTGCCGGGTGTAGACAAAAACAGCATCGATGAAAAGCTCCCGACCGCACGCTGGTTGTAACTGCTGAGCGACGGAATCCTCGAGATCACAACCAGTAAAACCAAAAACCACAGCGCAATCACAGTTGAGGTGAAGAGCCAAATGGACTTAAACCCAGGCCAAAAAACAAACCTCAACGTTAGTAAATCTTGTGCTTTGGCTCAGGCGTAAAGCCAAAACACCTTCCAAAGTGATTCTTCTGCTGAGCATGGGTTCACTGAGCTTGCATCTGCGCCGTAAAATCGCACTGAGCCAGGGAAGCAAATGCAGCGCAGAAAACTTCTTGGGACTGGAGCTACAGCCCTCTCTGCTGCCGTCGGCGCGAGCCTACTAAGTGCCTGCACAATCCGCAAAGAGCAAGACAGCATTAGCAGTAGCAATCAACCGCAGGTGCGCTGGCGCATGGCCACCAGCTGGCCCCACTCACTTGACACGATTTACGGCGGTGCAGAAACAATCAGCCGCCGCGTAAATGAACTGAGCGGCGGCAACTTTCAAATCAAGCCCTATGCCGGCGGCGAACTCGTTCCTGGCCTTGAAGTGCTGGATGCGGTTCAAGCTGGCTCCGTTGAGTGTGGTCATACCGCCAGTTACTACTACATCGGCAAAAATCCAGGATTTGCCTTCGGCACCTCCGTTCCATTTGGTCTTACCGCTCAACAACAAAACGCCTGGCTCTATGAAGCAGGCGGAAACGAACTAATCAACCGCATCTATGCCGATTTTGGGGTGATCAGCTTTCCAGCAGGCAACACAGGAGCGCAAATGGGCGGCTGGTTTAAAAACAAACTCAATGGCCTGGCCTCGCTGCAAGGGCTGAAAATGCGCATTCCTGGCCTAGGCGGCAAAGTATTAGCCCAGCTCGGCGTGAATGTACAAGTGTTACCAGGCGGCGAAATCTTCTTAGCTCTCGACCGTGGTGCCATCGACGCAGCCGAATGGACAGGCCCCTATGACGATGAAAAGCTAGGCCTTGCAAAAGCTGCCCGCTTTTATTACTACCCCGGCTGGTGGGAACCGGGTCCAACCCTGGCTGCACTGGTGAACCAAAAAGCCTGGAGCAAACTCCCCAGCGAGTACCAAGCGATGTTCAACACCGCCTGTTACGAAGCCAACCTCACCATGCTTAGCCGTTACGACACCCTCAACGGATCTGCTTTGCAGCGGCTTTTAAAAGGCGGCACCGAACTAGTTGCCTATGACAACAGCATCCTTAATGCCGCTCAGGATGCAGCGTTCCAGCTCTATAGCGACACCGCAGCGAAAGATGCCAGCTTCCAAAAACTTTTTAGCCAATGGCAGGATTTCCGTAAGCAGGTTTACGCCTGGAACAACGTCAATGAGTTCTCATTCGCTCGCTTTAGCTACAACCAACTGAGAGATAAATCTTGAGTCGCTGGCTGTTCCTCGCCGACCGGCTTGACGCTGTCAACCGAGCTGTTGCCATCGTGGCTCGCTGGGCGGTGCTGCTGATGCTGGGATTAGGCCTTTGGAATGTCGTGGGGCGCTATTTAGGCGTATCCATCGGCCACAACCTCAGCTCCAACGCTCTGATTGAGGGGCAGTGGTATCTCTTTGATCTGGTTTTTCTGCTTGGGTTGGGCTGGACCCTCCAACGTCAGGGGCATGTGCGCGTTGATGTGCTTCAAAGCCGCTGGGGGCCAAGGCGCCAGGCCCGACTGGAACTGCTAGGCACTCTGATATTCCTGTTGCCATTTGCACTGGGGGTGATGGCGATCTCAATCGAACCCGCTCTGCAGTCATGGAGCATCGGCGAAGCCTCACCCGACCCGAATGGCCTACCGCGCTACTGGGTAAAAGCTCTAATCCCGCTGGGTTTTCTACTCTTGGCCCTACAAGGATTAGCCGAAGCCATTCGAGCTTGGGCGCAGCTAAAGGCTCCATTAACTAGACATTCAGATCAAAAGGGAAGCGCGCCGGAGTCAGCACTTGATTGAGATTGAACTGCTCGGCCATGTAATCAGTTTTGATCCCTCCGCCATGCTTGGGCCTGGGATGTTTTTAGCCCTCGTGGTGGCACTGTTGAGCGGCTATCCGGTGGCTTTCTGCCTGGGAGGTATTGCCGTGATCTTCGCGCTGCTGGGCATCGCCCTCGGCGAGTTCGATCCTCTATTTATCACCGCCCTGCCCCAGCGAATCCTGGGGATTATGGCCAACTTCACCTTGCTGGCCATCCCCGCTTTTGTGTTCATGGGTGCCATGCTCGAGACATCAGGCATTGCCGAGCGACTACTCGAAAGCATGGGCCGTCTACTCGGCCGACTGCGTGGCGGCCTGGCGCTTGCCGTGGTGCTGGTGGGCTCACTTCTCGCGGCCACCACTGGGGTCGTTGCCGCCACCGTGACCACGATGGGATTGATCTCTTTGCCAGCCATGCTGCGAGCCGGCTACAACCGCTCGCTGGCCACTGGAGTGATCGCAGCATCTGGCACCTTGGGCCAAATCATCCCGCCGAGCATTGTCTTGGTGGTGCTAGGCGACCAACTGGGTATCTCAGTGGGGGATCTATTCCTCGGCTCGTTAATTCCAGGCGTGCTGATGGCTAGCGCCTTTGCCATCTATGTGCTGGTGATCAGCATGCTGAAGCCTGAACTCGCACCCCAACTGGATCCCGCCGAGCTCCGCAAAGTGCAACCAATGCAGTTATTGCGAGTAATCATCCCCCCGCTGGGCCTAATCCTTTTAGTGCTAGGCAGCATCTTTTTTGGCATTGCAACACCAACAGAAGCAGGAGTTATTGGTGCCACAGGCGCCATGGGCTTAGCCGCACTGAATGGCGGCTTCAGCCGCAGCAGCCTCGCCAAGGTATGCGACCAAACCTTAAGAACAACTTCGATGGTAATGGCGATTTTGTTGGGATCAACAGCCTTCAGCCTCGTTTTCAGAGGAGTTGGCGGTGATCAACTGATTGCTGATCTATTGCTCAATTTGCCCGGTGGCAAGGTTGGGTTTATGGCCGTAAGCATGCTCACGATCTTCGCACTGGGCTTTTTTATCGACTTCTTTGAAATCGCCTTTATTGCGATTCCACTCCTACTACCAGCAGCTCGCCAATTGCTAGGACCAGATGCCCTGTTATGGCTGGGGGTCGTGATTGGTGCAAACCTACAAACATCGTTCCTGACTCCTCCTTTCGGCTTCGCGCTCTTTTATCTGCGCGGTGTGGCACCAAAAGAGATCACAACCCGAGAGATTTACCAAGGAGCACTGCCCTTCGTAGGCCTACAAATTGCAGTATTAGTGCTGATAATCGCAGCGCCACCGCTGGTGAACTGGCTTCCCAGACTGGCCGCGGCCTGATCAATTAATCATTTCTGCTTAAGGCCTCCGTAGAGTTTCAAGATCGGCAAAAAGGATCCATGGCAGTTGCCAGCGAGAGCGCCACGGTTGCACCGCTCAACTCGGATCAGAGGTTGTCGCTTCAATGCGAAGAAATCTCCACAGACACCTCTACCATCCGCTGCCTCGACTGGGACCGGAGCCGCTTTGATATCGAATTTGGTCTGCGCAACGGCACTACCTACAACAGCTACCTCATACGTGGTGCCAAAACCGCATTAGTCGACACCAGCCACCTCAAATTCAAAGACACCTGGCTGCAACTACTAAAGCAACAAATCGAACCAACAGCGATCGACTATCTGATCGTCAGCCACACCGAGCCCGACCACTCTGGGCTGGTGGGGCAGATCATCGATTTAAACCCCGAAATCGAAATCCTGGCCTCAAAAGTGGCGCTTCAGTTCCTGCAAGATCAGGTGCATCGCCCCTTTCGCTCTCGAGCAGTCAAAACTGGCGACGAGTTGGATCTAGGCACAAACCCAACAAGCGGAAAGGCACATCGTTTTGAGTTCCTAAGTGCACCAAACCTGCACTGGCCAGACACAATCTTTTCCTTCGATCACGGCACGGGAATCCTCTATACCTGTGATGCCTTTGGGATGCACTATTGCTCGGATGATGTCTACGACAAAAATCCGAGTGCTCTTGCTCCCGACTTTCGTTTCTATTACGACTGTCTGATGGGACCCAATGCACGCAGCTTGGTGCAGGCACTCAAACGCGTGGATACGCTGCCAGAGATCAACACGATTGCCGTTGGTCATGGACCACTACTTCGTGATCATCTCAAGCTTTGGGTCGACGACTATCGCCAATGGAGCAGTCAACGCAGCGAAAGCGAAAGCTATGCAGCTGTCTGTTATCTAAGCCAATACGGTTTTTGTGATCGCCTTAGCCAGTCAATTGCTCATGGCATCGGCAAAGCCGATGCCCAAGTGCAACTCGTTGATTTACGCGCATGCGAAGCTCAAGAGCTAAGCGGGCTAATCGGAGGCGCCAAGGCCGTAGTTGTACCAACCTGGCCTTCGCAACCGGATGCAGAACTACAAAGTTCAATCGGCACCCTGCTTGCAGCGCTAAACACCAAACAATGGGTTGCTGTATACGACGCCTACGGCGGCAACGATGTACCGATAGATGAGCTGGCATCACAATTACGCAGCCTTGAGCAAAAAGAAGCCTTCTCCCCCCTACGAATTCGCAAAGTGCCCGATAGCAACGACTACCAACGCTTTGAAGAAGCAGGTACCGATCTAGGCCAACTACTCAGCCGCGCAAAGACCATGGCTGCGATGAAAAGTTTAGATAGCAATCTCGACAAAGCCCTCGGCCGCCTTTCTGGCGGGTTGTATGTGGTTACGGCTAGTCAAGGCTTAGGCAGCAACAGGCGGCGCAGTGCCATGGTGGCGAGCTGGGTCAGCCAAGCTAGCTTCACACCACCAGGGCTCACAGTGGCAGTCGCTAAAGACCGCGGTATCGAGACTTTGATGCAGGTCGGTGATCGCTTCGTAATCAACGTGCT